>ERZ773022.1823-NODE-1823-length-13547-cov-2.470130_pt1 | contig 13547 bp, 10 predicted proteins | sample MGYA00580839_ERZ773022 | MGnify/ENA primary metagenome ERZ773022 (study PRJEB29015, sample SAMEA2738020) | human oral metagenome | biome: human oral; feature: human-associated habitat; material: dental | place: China | collected 2044 ... | reverse complement strand
CCCTTCCTGTCAAATCAAAGTACAGGCTGTTGAAGGCCGTGAAGAGTGTAGTTAAACATGGACCCCGTGAAAGAATGAAAGACCTACGTTCCAAGTCAGACACAAAGAACAAAGCTTTTCAAAAAGTGATCACATTTACCCAGGCACCTTATTCAATCTTGATGCTGCCGCAACATTGCCTCGACGAGTTCTCGGAACTCCGTTTCGTCCAGGTCCCGCTTCAGATCCAGGGATTTCGCTTTCGCGCGGTCGAGAAGGTCGCGCTCCCTCTCCTCGGGGATCGATAATCCGACCTTGTCCAGCCAATATTTCAGGTTGTCCTTCCCGCTCTTTTTATCCAGATAGAGCACGGGCTCCTTCGCCCCAATGAGGTCATAATGATAAGGAAGCATGATCAGAGGATCCTCCGTCTTGGCGTTGCTCCAAAGGCTGGAGGGCAGGCCCGTCGACCAACCCCAGAGACGCCCTCCGGTTACGGGCTTGTTGGGCGGCACGGCAAAGCCGGTGAGTTTCTCCACGAGCTCCGAAAGCTCAAGCAGTTTGTCCAGCTTTATCCCCGTGTCTACACCGTAAAGGGCCTCAAGAGAGACCACAAGAGGCTCAAGAGCGACACTGCCGGCGCGTTCGCCGATCCCATTGACCGTCACATGCGCAACGGAGGCTCCCTCCCTCAGGGCGGCAATTGTGGAGGCCGTTCCGAGATCGTAGTCGCTGTGGAAGTGAGCCTCGATAGGAAAGCCGAAACGCTCCTTGAGCTTCCGGGTACGGCTGGCGGCCCCCTCCGGGGAAAAGGTCCCAAAGGTATCGACCAGGGCCAGAGAATCGACATGCCCCTCCGCAGCCACCTTCTCGGCGAAGTCAAGAAGATACTGGAGCCGCGCCCGAGAGCCGTCTGCGGGGAACAACGTCACGTGAAGTCCCATGTCGTGCGCAACTTTCGTGGCCTCTATGCAGGCAGCCGCAGCCTGTTCCGGCGTCCATCGCTTACCGAAACGGAGCATTTCCTCACTGCCGATGATCTCGCAGATGACGCCGTCCACCCCAAGGGACTTTGCCAGCTCCATGTCCTTGGGCATGGCACGGCAGAAGGCAAAAATTTTTGCCCTCAACCCCAAAGAGGCAATCTCCTTGATCGCCTCCGCATCCTCCCGCGAGGTTGCAGGCGTTCCCGCTTCGATTCGATGGACGCCGACCTCGTCAAGCTTACGGGCTATTTTTACCTTGTCCTGCCTGTCAAGGACGATTCCCGCCTGCTGCTCACCGTCTCGCAGCGTCGTATCCAGGATTTCGATACGGGGGGCGAAAGCAAAGCTCCCCCGCACCTCCTCGTCGTAATTCGAAGGGGATACCCACCACATCCCCGGTTCTTTACAACTCATGACAAGTCCTCCTCACTCCAATGCCAAATCACTCGCAGCTCACCACACACGAATTCGGCAATCGGCAACGGTGAAACACGTTCCGTCCCAGATAACGGGGTTGAGATCCAACTCCCCAATCCGGGGGCAACGCAACAAAAGCTGCTGGACTTTTCCCATCAGGTCGATCAAGCCCTCCACATCAACCCCCTTTGCCCCGCGATAGCCCCACAGGATCGGAGCACAGCGCAGCGATTGCAGTATTTTCCTTGCTTGTGCCCGATCAAAAGGCACGTGCGACACGGCAACGTCCTTATAGAGCTCCACACCGACGCCCCCCAGTCCCACCATCAAAACATGCCCCAAGCCAGGGTCGGAATTCGCCCCCAAAATCAATTCGAGCCCTGGACCAACCTGCTCCTGCACCCGAACCCCATCGGCGCCGTCGAACTTCAGCAAAAGCTCCTTCACCGTCCTCCCGAGAGCCTCCGGGCCCGAGAGATTCAAAACGACACCACCGACATCCGATTTATGAAGGACACCTGGATGCTCTATCTTCGCGACGACAGGGTAACGCAGAGAAATATCCCGACACGCCTCTGCACTGGAGACCAACTGCGAGCGTGCAACAGGAAGGCCAAATTCACTCAAAAGCCTTTCGCAAGCGGTTTGAGAGAGATATCCCTCCCCGTGCAACATATCACGGACCGCCTCCATACGCGTAAGCGCAGGGGGGGTGAGCGAAAACGCCTCCGAATGCGATTCCAGAGTCAGCATTCGCCTCAGAGCGACCACCGTCTGCTCCGGCCAGGCAAAGGAGGGGATGCCGTTCTTCAACATGACGCGTCGTCCTCCCTCGCCGGCCGAGGGCCCAAAGAAACAGGACACGACAGGAATGCCAGCCTCTCTCAGCGGCTCCGCCACAGCTGCGGCAACAGCTCCGGTATCCACCCCCACCGGTGGGACCACCATCAGGATCAGGGCGTCGTAGATTCCGCTCTTTAACATCAATTCGACTGCCTTTGAATAGTGCTCGGGTAAGGCGGTCGCCACAAGATCGAGAGGATTGGAAGTAGATGCTTGTGGCATAACCGAAGCAGCCAGCTCATCCCTAAATTCCCGAGGCATGAGAGGCAGCTCGAATCCCGCCTCGGAGAGCGCATCCGCAATCAGAGTCCCGGGCCCCCCCGCATTGCTGACCACACCAACTCGCTTTCCCGAAAACCTTGGCATCTTCGACAGGACTGCCCCTAAAAGGAACGCCTCCTCCAAGTTCCGAACGACGATCGCCCCCGTTTTTTCCATGAGCGTCTCGGCGATGGCGTTGTCGCCCGCAAGGCTGCCCGTGTGAGAGGAGGCCGCCTGAGCACCGACGGAAGTGCGTCCCGATTTGAGGAGAACGACCGGTTTTATGGTGGCAGCCTTCGACAGGACACTGATGAAACGCCCTGGCTCCGGGATCGTCTCCAGATAGGCCAAGATAACCCGGGTGTCCTCATCTTCACACAGGTAGGGAATGAGATCGTTTATGTTGATATCCGGCTGATTCCCGGTCGAGACGACCACGGAAAACCCGATTCCTAAAGACTCCGAAAAGTCAATAAGAGCCGACCCGATGGCGCCGCTTTGCGTGACGAGGCTCACCGCCCCCTTGCCCGGAACGGTCTGGAGCATGTTGGCGTTCAGACGGACGGAGCCCTTCGTGTTCACAAGCCCCATGCAATTCGGGCCGAGAAGACGCATGTTATAACGGCGGACTATCTCCATCAACCGACGTTCCAGCTCGTTGCCCTTTTCGCCCAGCTCCTTGAATCCGGCAGAGAGAACCGTAACAGCCTTGACCCCTCGTTCTCCACATTGCTCGACAACCCCGCACACGGCCTCCCCCGGTACGGTGACCATGACCATATCCGGCGCCTCCGGCAAAGTCGACACGCTTTGAAAGCCCGGAACACCCCAAACCTCGTCCCCACCACGATTAACAGCCCATATCTTTCCCTTGAAGCCAGAATCCACAATATTTTTCAAAACGGCATTACCCAATCCAGGCCGCGTGGAGGCTCCGACAACCGCCAGAGACCTCGGCTCAAGGAGGTGTTTTACGGACGTCTGATAAAGCGGTTTACGCTGATCCCACACATCGAACCTCACGCCAAGGGGTGCAGGGCGCCCGTTATGATAAATTTTTCCAGACTCGTCCGCACAAAAATGTCCCAACGCAATTTCCAGTACGGTACGAGCTCCGACAACACGCCCCTGGTCGTTCACTGGGGCCAGATAATAGCGAACCCGATCCCTCCCCTCCAACCCATCCGCCGGATTGATAGGTACGGCGGGAGAGACTATCAGTATGGGACCTCCGTCAATCTCGGGGGTCGCCAAGTAGGAGGAAGCGCGAATTTCCCTCTCTCCCCCTGCCAGCGTACTCCCTACACCGTCTGCCCCGGCATAGGCACGCTTGCCGTTCTTCACGACGGAAAGATCGGCCGGATGGACGCCGACGGTCAGGATGCTTTTCGTAACGGCATCCGTTGTAGCCCACACATATCCCGCAAGAAGGATCAGGTCGGGACAGTAAGGGGAGAGCTTTTCCAGGATCACGCCGTCGTATTCCCTCCGGACCTCGCGGTCCTTCAGCGGCGCCCCTCGCTTCTCATAAAAAGCTCTTATACCCACCGATTCACAGGGAACTCCATACTCCGCGGCGGTCGCCACGCACTTTGCGTCGGGGGAATCGGAGAAAAGAGCGACGACCTCAAAGGGACTGCCCTCCCAAGTCCTCTCGAGTTCACGCTGCAAATCCAAAACCTTCCAAAGGGTATTTCCCGACCCTGAGGCCAGTCCGGCGACGCGCAGCTTGCCCCGCACAGGGTTCCAAAACGGTAGAATCAAGAAAAGACCTCCTTTTCAACAGTCCTAATCAGCTTAAGACGTGTTTTTCCGATTTTTCCGATATCTCCCTAGACATACATTTAAAGGCATCGAGAACGGACTCGTGGTGTTCCCTGGAGACCCTGGAAATTCTCTCAGGATTTCGACTCTCCAAGGCCTTGATAATCTCCTGATGTTGAACAAAGGCGTTATCGGCCAACAAGGGAAAACGGATACGTTCCTGCTCAAAAAAACGAACCCGCTGCAGGCGAATAATCCCGTCGATCTCCTCCAAACGACGCAAAATAAGGCGGTTTGAATGCGCAGAAAAAATCGTGATATGAAAAAGATCATTTTGACGAATCAGTTCGTGATACTTGTGCTCGTCCACCAACTGAGGCAGTTTTTTGTTGATGGAGTGCAAAAGGCCGAAATCGATCTTATCGAGAAAAGGTCCAAGCGAATCCGATATGAAATAGCGAAGCGCGCATTGCAGCTCCAGAAAATCCACAAACTCCTCCATCGAAAGAGAACTGACCCGCCATCCCATACGCGGCTTGAAGGAAACGAGCCCCTCACTTTCCAATCGGCCAAGGGCCTCTCTTACAGGGGTCTTGCTGATGTTCAGCTTCCTGGCAAGTTCATCGACATTAATGCGGTCGCCGGAAGCATACTGTCCATCAAAAATTCTTTGCCTTATCTCGCTGCAGATAATCTCTCCCACACTCGGTATTTCCACTTTTCCACCTCGAGTTAAACTTCAGATATCATATCGGATCCGATATCTGAATTTTAACCCGAGGTGGAATGCCTGTCAAGCAATATTTCATTTCAAGACACAACGTAAAATTGTTTTTTCGACCCACAAGCCCTTGACCAAAGACATTGGACGCGACGGCAAAAAGTCTAATCTTCTCGCCTTTGGCCATTCTCCAGAGAATGAAGTTTCTTCTGGATTGGGAAGGTTAGAAAGAAGTTAGGAAAGAGTCTTTACAAGCCGCAGCTTTTTTGGACTTACATGGCGGTGCTTTCTCAGAATAAATTATTTGCTGCATTGAACAGCCAGTCGAACGGTGCACCAAGTACCTTAAGCTCTGGATGTTTATACGTATCGGAAAGAAGGTTCTCGGAAATTTCAATTTCGCTCAATGAAAGGGTGTTTTTAATATGAACTATGCGTACTTTCAAAGGATCCACATTACAGGTTCGTATCGATCATTTTTCAACACCATCGGGATTTTTACCGTCAGCGGCACAGTCGACGTGATGCTGTTGGGATAGGTCTGGTCCATACTGAACTTCTTATATGCCCTTACTGTTGTCATATCCAGCATTCCAAGGCCGTTTCCATTACCATGGGAGGCATTTGTGATGTCAAGAGCAATCACTCGGGTAATCTTTGGGCCTCCTGACGCAAAATGTGTATTGTAGCGTCCGACGATATTTGTATCAAAACCAGTACCGGAGATATTCTTACCAATTTCGTCCATAACCAGTACGTCGAACTCGTCCAGCAAGATTTTCGGCATCAGTGCCCATGCGCGGCGCAGAAGGAGTGGTTCTTTCTTTAATACCTCGTTCCCATACATTATTTCAATTTGAGCCGTCTCATGCCAAGCATTCTCAAGAATACCCACCGCGCAGAGGATATTTTTTTTCGCCAGTGTCACTGCAGCAATAGCGGGGATGTTCTCAGCCATATGTCCGAAGCCCTCTGAATGACAAAAGGCAGCTCCTTTCTGTTTCCCCATACCAATGGCACACATCTTGCAAAGGCCACTTTCATAATTGCCTCGAAAACCTGTATGGGGTTTAATCCGGTTAACGACAATGATTGCATCTGCAGCATCGGCATATTTATCGATGTAAACGGGATGTCCATTGGAGGCAACGCCGAGCTGTACAGTCTCCATTGTCGCACGTATGGGTGCATCGACATATTCTTCCGTAATTCCCAGCGCCTCAAGCATCGTTCGTTGCCCTTCGGCTGTGGCTCCACCATGGCTGCCCATGGCAGGAAATATAAAAGGTTCCCCTCCAGCCGCCCTTACCTCATGCACAATGGACCGAATGATAAGAGGCATATTGGTGATACCACGGCTTCCGGCAGTAACAGCAACCAACATACCCGGCTTAAGAGAAGTCAGGTACTCTCCTCCGCGCATTTTACGCGCCACTTCATCTTCGACATCATCTACAGTAGGGCGTTCGAAGAACTGTGCAACCTTGACCATCCGTGGGAGTGGTACATCTCTTAAAAGGTCATCAATGGCAGACATTGTTAATCTTCCCCTTCTGTTTCAGACTATAATTTTAAGGTACTGGCCACGTGGTGAGTCATTTTTCCAGCCCATATAGGCAGGTGCTGCCTATATGGGCGAGTTAAGAGCCGACAGAAGCAATATGGCATAGATAGGGTTCCTCAAAAAGATTATCCATGCCCCCTGCTCCATCATCAACGAATTATAAAGCACCCCCACGATTGCAGCAATGTAAGATTTCCCCTTAAACAGCCAAAAATCATAAAAGGCTCTACTAAGGGAATTACCATCCATAAATAAAGGGTAATTCAACTATCTGACTTATAATCCCTCTTGAGTTATTCTAAGCTCAAATCGCTTATAGGCGATAAGCAGACCGCCAGCAAATTAAAGTGAGTTGAGGGGACCACTTAGGCTCTTCACCAAGCGAACAAAAATGACAAAACATACGAATGATTGAGGATTGGAATTACATATTGCTTTTTCCACCCGGTGATTCTATCTAACACAGCCCCGCGCTTCGAAGCGTTTGAGCGATCTCTTCGCAGGCCTCCTTACCTGGTTGGCGAAGCGGGCTTCGCGGCTCTCCGCCGTATAATCCCACTAAGTCCATCGCAACCTTCAAACCACCGATGCCGTATTTTGTAGTAATTGCCGCATTAACGGGCATCAGCCGGAAAGCCAGAGTACGAGCCTCATCCAACCTGCCTTGTTGTACCAGCCCCAGAAGCTCCGAACACTCGTTTGGCGCAATGTTCCCTAATGCCAAAGTCGCTCCCTTTGCTCCCATTAACAGGCTTGGCAGTAGAAAAGCCCAGTTGCCTGCAAAAACCGAAAAGGATGGGGCGGCCATGTTTATGGTTTCGGAGATTTGCACGATGTTACCGCTTGTATCCTTCACGCCAATAATATTGGAGTGTTTTGAAAGCTTCACCAACAGGGTTGCCGACATATTCACCCCTGTATTACCTGGCATATTGTACAAAACAACAGGCAATGGAGATCTATCAGCAACCTCCGTAAAGTATTGCTCCAGGATATTATCCTTCATGCCGTTCTTATAATAGAAAGGCGTGATAACCAACACTGCATCTGCACCACATTCAGCCGCGAGCTTATTTAAATGATGTGTCTCATCAATGCAGTTGCTCCCCGTACCGATAATGATCTTTTTCCTACCCTTGATATATGTACAACAAAAACGGGTAAGGTCATCCTTCTCCGATTCGTGAAGCCCAACGAATTCGCCATTAGAGCCCATGACTACAATTCCCGTCAATTTTGAGGAGAGCCAGAAGTCCAGATTTTTCTCCAATTTATCGTATGCAATCTTTCCATCTGCAAAAGGCGTGGCGATAGGTGTGTAAATTCCCTCTAATTCAAACATAGTAACCTCCTCCTATATTACATTTGTCTGGGGGCACTTTATATACCCACTTGCAGCAATGTTGCAATGCCATAAAAAGCTGCCCGCCCGTTTATCTTCTGGCCCTATTCATAGCGTCTGTAAAAGGCTCCATCTGCTTCCACACATTTTCCAGAAAATCCGCTGCCTTATCATGATCAACGAAAAACGGTTTCAAATAGTATCCCTTCGCAATTTCATCGGCATACACCTGTTTAGATTGGACGTTCTTTATTGCGTTTGCAAGTTTCTGTATAACGTTAGTATCCGTGCCTTTGGGGAAGGCTACAAAGTAGTAACGATCAACAATTGTGGTTGAGAATCCCAGCTCTCGGGCCGTAGGTACATCCGAAAAGTTGGAATTGCGCTCAGCTCCTGCCGCAATAAGGGGAATCATGCTACCGTTATCTATGTACTGCTTATACACCCCATAAGTTGCGACACCCAAGTCTACTTGCTTTCCAAGAATCATAGGAATGGAATCCGCCGCTCCACCACAGTCAACGATATTAACGGAAAAATTACCCCCAACCTCCATATTGGAAAGGATATAACAAGAGTAGCCTGATGCAGTTACAGCCGCTGAATAAGTTCCCTTGTCCGCAGATCTTACTTTTTCGAGGAAATCTGCCGTATCCTTGAATCCCGAATTTTTTCCGGCAACAAGTACGTTTGTATCATCTGCTCCGGCAATGCAGACAATCTCATAAGCATTATGATCTAGGGTAGTTACGCCGCGCATTTTGTTTGGATAAAGATTGCCCGTGTGGTAAAAGAGGAAGGTGTAACCATCGTTTGCGGCATCTGCCACTTGCTGTGCTCCAACGGTTCCGCCTGCGCCTGCCATATTGACTACAATAACAGGCTGTCCCAACTCTTCTTGAAGAAGCTTAGAGTATATTCTTCCCATAAAATCTGTGTCCCCTCCGGGATTGAATGGAACAATCATAGTTACCGGACGCTCAGGCCACGCCGCGTACACAGGACATACCATTATCGCAACAACAAACAACACAAACGCCAAAAACAGCCCTTTTCTCAACATATCAGGTCCCCTCCTTAATTTAATACTGTCTCCAATTCCCAAGAAGCTAGCGCTAAAAATCACACAGGGCACCACTATAACCGGCAATTTTTCTCTTATCTACTCTTTCGAATAAGCTTACAAACGCTCCAGCCTAGGGAAAACAGGGCTATTGCAAGAAAAGTGCAAGATATTGGCTGCGTTATAAAGGGAATCCAGCTTCCCTGAGAAGACATCATTGCTCGACGCAGGTTTGTCTCAAGTATTTTTTCCAAAATGAATCCCATGATAAAAGGAGCTACAGGCAGATTAATTTTAATGAAGAAATAACCGACAACCCCAAAGACAATAACTAACAAGGCATCAAAAACACGATTATTTAAACCAAAAGCGCCCACAACGCAGAGGACAAAGATGATAGGCAACAGGATATGTCTGGGTGTTTTTAGAATATAGATAAAAAACTTGATCCCCCAAAATTCCTCAAATAACATCACAAAATTAGCAAGGAGCATAGCGGCAAACATTCCATAAATAATTGTGGGTTGGGACACAAAAAGAAGAGGCCCCGGCTGAAGACCATGTATCATAAGCCCTCCCAACAACATGGCCGTAGCCATGTCCCCAGGAATCCCCAAGGTCAAAAGCGGAACCATAGCTCCACCGATTGACGCATTATTCGCCGTCTCGGTTGCGACAAGACCGTCAATGATACCTGTACCAAATTTTTTCGGATATCTAGACTGATTTTGCGCTACGGAATAGGCTATCAAATTCGCCGTGGAACCTCCTAAGCCAGGTAATATCCCAATCCCCATGCCAATAAGCGCGGATCGAAGAAAATTGATCATTTGCCCCATAAACTCTGCCACGGTGAAACCAAAGCCTCTCATCTTATTCTTCACATCAATGGATATCGTCGATTCCTCTTGCCCCCTATTCTCGGCAAAAACCATAATTTCACTTAGGGCAAACATTCCTATCAAAACAGGCAGAATATCCACACCAGCTAAAAGCTGATTATTACCAAACGTAAAACGTAATGCGGCATCAACTGGGGCAAGTCCTATAGTCGCGCACATCAACCCCAATAGGGCAGCTAATAAACCCTTAATGACAGAACCGGAGGAAAGAGATGCAATCATCGTAAGAGAGAACAAAGCAATGGAAAAATATTCAAACGTTCCAAATTGAAGAGCTATGTCCGCGATGACCGGCGACAGGAGAATTAACAACACTATACTGAGCAACGTTCCCAAAAACGAGTAAAAAATTCCTACCCCCAAAGCCTTCATTGCCTCTCCTCTCTTCGCCATCGGATAACCATCAAAGCATGTAGCAACCGAAGATGGAGTACCAGGCATACGAAGAAGTATGGCAGAGATAAGACCTCCAGATATGCCTCCGATATAAATCGCTACCAACAAAGACATCCCCTGTATAGCCGAAAGCTTAAATGATATCGGCAAAAACAATGCAATTGCCATTGTCGCACTAATTCCAGGAATTGATCCAAAAGCAATACCTGCAGCAACTCCCCCAAAAATCAAAAGCAAGGTAAACGGGTCACCACAAACAGTAGAAAACCCCACTGTCAACGAAGATAACATCTATATCTACCCTCCTTATCACAACTGGAAGCCTTTTATTTCATAAAAATAGCTAAAAGTCTTCTTCAAAATGCCACTAAAAGTATCCTGTTAAAATTCCATTAGGAAGCATCAGATTCAACATCACCCTAAATATGAAATATATTGCAAATGACACGGCTATGGAAATAGCAAGCAATAGAAACGTTCTTTTGTCATTCCTAGGGGCAAAGAACCACATTTGAAGAAACATATAAAGGGCAGAACTAATCACAAAACCCAAGGAAAGAAGAGATAAAACATAACAAAGCGAAAGAACCAACGACAAAATGACGCAAAGGTAATTTTTCTTTACCTTGACCGTTATCTTATCTATAGCAATCTTGCCTAAAAGACCAAAACTCTTGGTTAATTCTATAACAGATAACAGCAACATTCCATATACAATGATAATCGGCAAAAAACGAGCACTTATAGGAGAGAGTTCCGAAACCTGTATCTTATTTATTTGGGATGCATAAACTAACCCCACACAAAGAAATATGACCCCACATAAGAAGTCATCTTTGGAAGTCGTCCTTTTTAGTTTCACCTTCATCCCTCCGTCTCACAATAACGCTATTTTCGCTCGGCACACCATGCGTTATAGAAAAAATATTTGTAATATACTGCATCATCAGCTTTGTTTAACGCTGCCCCAAACAAGCTTTCTCCTCAAAACAAGCAAGTTGAGGTAGTGCATGGGGGCTTCATGAATAACATCGATGTTTCTCTGATTAATTTTCTTACATTCTATATTATTTTACTTTTAGGTCCAAGACGTATTCTGTAATCCTGGCATAATATAATTATTATAAAATTATCTGTTGCCAATCACATAAGCTAAGTCATTAGAAACGATGAAAAGACCCCTTTACGCCGTAGAAATTTTCTTGTTATCGTGCAATAATTGATTGATGATTATAGTATAGTCGGAAGGAGAGCATGATGAATAATCATCCCGAATATTTTATAATGATAGTCCAAACAAAAAGTCTTTCGGCTGCAGCTGCCCGATTGTATGTCTCCCAACCTTATTTGAGTCAATATTTGATACGGCTTGAAAAAGAATTTAATGTAAAGCTATTTGACCGCACAACCCCTCTTCGTCTCACAAAAGCAGGAGAAATATACTACAATTATCTTCAAGATCTAAGAAATCTGAGAGAGAATTTTTTTTCCGACCTGCATGACCTTAACAGCCAAAGTGCTCATATAATGAATCTTGGCGTAAGTCCATGGCGAGGGTCAACGCTTCTGCCTGATATTTTGCCTGACTTCTTTAACAAATATCCCAACATTCAGGTCATATTACATGAACATCCCGCTAACGAATTATCGGGACTGGTAAAAGAAGGCCGTGTTGATCTCGCCGTCATGAATTCAAATATGAAATCGGTTCAGAAGAATACAGACAATATGATCTCAGAGGTCATCTATCACGAAAAGATTCTGCTTGTTGCAAATAAGAATAATAAAAAAACAGCCGAACTGAGCCATGCTATACAAGAGGGGAATAAAAACCTCTTAAAAATTATAGAGGACGAACGATTCATACTATTAAACCGTGGACTGATCGTCTCCGAACAAGTTCATCGTTACCTTGCTCGGCAGGGGATTCATCCACAATGCAAGATCATGACGACAAATAATACGACAGCTATTAATCTCGTCGGCAAAAACATAGGATTTGCGTTTCTCATTGAGACAGGAGCAAAACATGCTACAAAAGATCCTAATTTGCTTTTTTTTGATCTAGGGGCTCCTGAGCTCAGTCTTCCTCTTATTGCATTGTATCGATTTGCGACGAAACTTTCGGGTGCTGCAAAATATTTCATAGAAATCCTTATTGAAACTCTAAGGTCAACGGAAACAAGTTAAAAAAGCTCTAAACCAAGGAGCTAAATAACAATATATCTAGGATTTTTCCCAGACAGAAAATCGTCTACGCCTTGTGCAGCGTCAAGAGCCATAGCATTCATAGCTTCTTTTGTCGTTGCAGCATTGTGTGCCGTCAAAATCACATTATTCATTTGAAAGAGCGGACTATTAAAATCCGCTGGCTCCTTTTCCGTAACATCAAGACCTGCTCCCCCAATTTCTTTACTCTGCAAGGCATCAATAAGTGCGTCCTCATCAATGATTGGACCACGTGCACAATTGATGATAAATGCATCTTGTTTCATCATTTTAAATTCATGTTTACCGATACAATGACGAGTTTTTGGCAACAAAGGCATATGGATGCTTATAATATCAGCCTTCCTAAACAAATCATTCCAATCCTCTACTAGAGAAAAGTTCTGAGGAACATCTTTTAAGTAGGGATCATACACGATAACCCTCATGCCGAACCCCTCTGAAGCCATCCGTCCTACTTCTCGGCCTATCCTCCCTGCTCCAATGAGCCCTAAAGTCCGACCCTTAAGCTGATAGCACACAACATGATCCTTAGCATGGACGTCTCCCTTACGGTAACATTCGCTCATAAAGGGGATGCGACGGACACATGCGAGGATCATAGCAATTGTATATTCCGCGACCGAGGAGGTATTTGCCATTGGAGTATTTACTATCCGGATATTATTCTGTTTAACAAATTGTATATCAATATTATCCGTGCCAACCCCATGTTTTCCTATGACCCTTAGCGCAGTCAATAACTCGTCGAGTGATGGGGGCAATACGAACAATAAGACCTTCACAATCGGCAACAGCGCGGACCAATTCCTCCTCACTTGTCCCTCCGGGGAAACAAACTTCGTATCCTTTTTCTCTTAAAAAGTCAATACCAGCTCGACTAATATTTTCCGTAATCAGTATCTTTTTCATAGTAAACCTCCAATTTCTTCTAAAGCACGACCATAAATCATAAGAGCAAAAAACTGCTTATATATACTAATTTAAAACTCATATCCTTGTCCAAGACTGAAATTATAATGCACTCATAATAATATTGCTATTGCTATTCATGACGATCAAATGCAGGCTAATTTAGGG
>ERZ773022.1821-NODE-1821-length-13559-cov-4.648104_pt1 | contig 13559 bp, 16 predicted proteins | sample MGYA00580839_ERZ773022 | MGnify/ENA primary metagenome ERZ773022 (study PRJEB29015, sample SAMEA2738020) | human oral metagenome | biome: human oral; feature: human-associated habitat; material: dental | place: China | collected 2044 ... | reverse complement strand
TGGCGATGTTGGTGACTATCTTGATGACAATGTTTTGAAGATGGCTAACCCTTCATGGGGGGTCACGGTGTCCATGCCAGCTCTTAGAGCTGAAGCTGAGCAAGCTATGAATGATCCACAGACCAGGAATGAGTTTTTCAATAAGACATTGAATGTCTTCACAAACTCTATGAATGCCTATTTCAATCCTGATGAGTTTATTGCTAGTGATGATTGCTATGATTGGAGCTTGGAAGAACTGGCACGCTTGCCTATCAAGTGGTATGGCGGGGCAGACTTGTCAAGACTACATGACTTGACAGCGGCTGCACTCTACGGCATCTACAATGACGGTGAGAAAGACATTGACATCTGCATCACTCACGCTTTCTTCCCTCGTGTTAATGCTCAGAAAAAGGCTAATGACGATGGTATCCCGCTTTTTGGTTGGAAGGAAGATGGATGGTTGACGATGAGTAACACTCCAACCGTACTTTATGATGATATTGTCAAGTGGTTCATTGAGATGAGGCAGAAAGGCTTTAAGATTGCTGCTGTTGGGATGGATAGAAAGTTTGGTCGTGAGTTTTTGACCAAGATGAAAAAGGCTAGGTTCAAGATGATTGACCAGCCACAGCTTTTTTACTTAAAATCCGAGGGATTCAGACGGATTGAGTTCAAGGTTAAGAATAAAGAGTTTTACTATCTTCATTCTGACGCTTATGAATATTGTGTGAGCAATGTCAGAGCGATTGAAAAGGTTGATGATGCCGTGCAATACGAAAAATTAGATGGTGACGGTGGGACGGCAAGAATTGACTTGTTTGATGCTAGTGTTTTCGCCTGTATACAGGCTCTTGCTAATCTCGGCAAGAACCAGAATGTAATGGAATTTTTTTAGTAGGTAGGCTATGAAAGAAATTGTTTTAACCGAACACGACATCAATGTGTTAATCAACAAAGGTAAAGTCACAGCTTTACTTGATGGTGAGGAAATTTTAGTTCGTGAGTCATACAAAAAAGACCTAAGAGCTGGGGTTGTTAACTGGGATAAACAGATTGTTGATGTCAGTCAGAACATTGTTAGAAACAAGCACTTTGATTCTTTCCTTCAAAGCGCTGCTATACGCTAGAAAGGAGGTGAAGAATTATGGGAATTTTTGACAAACTTTGGAAGCGAAGGAAGTCGCGACCTGCTGTCAATATGATTGGTCAGTCTGACTTGGGTTTAATCATCGATGGTGATGGCTATGTTCCTTTGGCACGGAATCCTGATGTGATTATGGCTGTCAATAAAATCGCGGATATGGTATCTAATATGACCATTCATCTGATGGAAAATACAGACAAAGGCGATGTTCGCGTCAAAGATGGTCTAGCTCGGAAGATTGATGTCAATCCGTGTGAGCATATGACTAGAAAGACATGGATTTTTAAAATTGTCCGTGATTTGTTGCTGTTTGGTGATGGGAATTCTGTGCTACATGTAGAGTATAACCCGACAACAGACTATATAGAAAATCTGAGACCCTTTCCAATGGATGAGGTCTCTTTTAAATCCAATAAATTGTCCTACGTTATCCAATATCGAGGGGTTGAATACGAGCCTGATGAGGTAGTTCACTTTGTTATCAATCCTGATCCCGACAATCCTTTTGTCGGCACTGGGTATCGCTTGGCTTTGAGAGACATTGTCCGCAATCTGAACTTGGCTACTCAGACTAAAAAAGGGTTTATGAGTGGCAAGAACGTTCCCAGTCTTATTGTCAAGGTGGATTCGTCTAGTGATGAGTTAGGCAGTCAAGATGGGCGTGACAGGATTGCTAAGAAATACTTAGAAACTAGTCAAGTAGGTGAGCCGTGGATCATACCAGACGCTTTGATGGAGGTTCAGCAGGTCAAGCCGTTGAGTCTAAACGATATCGCTCTTAATGAGTCGGTCGAAATTGACAAGAAAACAGTTGCTGGACTTTTGGGAGTGCCAGCTTTTGTTTTGGGTGTTGGTGATTTCAACAAGGCTGAGTACAACAACTTTGTCAATACAACAATCATGAGCATTGCTACGACCATCACTCAGACGCTAACAAGAGACTTGCTAGTATCTAGCAGTCGTTACTTCAAGCTCAATCCACGGTCGCTCTACTCTTACGACATCACAGAGTTGTCATCTGTAGCTAAGCAGATGACAGATAGTGCTGCTATGCGTCGAAATGAGTGGCGTGATTGGGTCGGTATGACTCCAGATCCTGAAATGGATGAAATTATCGTTCTCGAAAACTATCTGCCGCAAGGTGAGTTAGGCAATCAGAGCAAACTAATCAAGGAAGGAGGGAATACCGATGAAAAAACGTAATGCGTATATCGCCACTCAGTTTCAAACCCGTGAAGAACAGGAATCGGGGGATTTGGTGCTGAGTGGGTACTTTATCAAATTTGATGAAGAGACTGAACTTTGGCCCGGCTATTTTGAAGTGATTAAGCGTGAGGGTGTTGAAAAGGCTATTAAAGATGCTGACATTCGTGCCCTATTCAACCATGATCATAGTTTGGTACTTGGTCGGACTGGAAATGACACAGTGCGGCTCGGTGTTGATGATGTTGGTCTATTTGGCGACATTATCATCAACAAGGATGACCCACAAGCGGTCGGTGCTTATGCTCGTGTTCAACGTGGGGATGTGATTGGTTGTAGTTTCGGCTTTTATCCAATCAAAATCAACACGGAAGAGCGTGATGACGGCTCTTATCTGGACACTATCTTGGAACTTGAAATCTTTGAAGTTAGTCCATGTACTTTTCCAGCATACCCACAGACTGAAATTGCTGCACGGCAGCAAGACTTTGAAAGTCAACGTCGTGCGAAACGTGAGACGCTTGATAAGCGTAAGAAAGAAATTAAGGAGAAATTTAAACTATGAACAAAGCTCTAATCTTTGGCGCTCGTATGCGTGCCAAGGCTACAAAGGTAGTCGAACTTGAAGAATCCATCGAGGATTTGAACAAACGCTCAGCTCTTGAAGCTGAAAAACTTGAACGTGCTGAAACTGATGAAGAAGTGTCAGCAGTTGAAAAAACTCTTGAAGAACTGCAAACAGAATTGGAAGCTAAAGAAGCTGAAAAAGAGCAGCTTGAAAAGGAAATTGAAGAACTCCAAAAACAGATTGATGAGCAAAACAGCAAATCGCCTAGTTCTGGAGAACGTGGAGGAAAACAAAAGATGGAAAAACGCGAAGCAATCCTTGCTTATGTTCGTTCAATGGGTCAAAAACGCGACGGGGTTAAAACCACTGATGTTGGTGCTATCATTCCTAAAGAGGTCTTGCAGCCTCAAAAAGCACCTGATCGCCAAAACCCGCTTCTAAACCTCATCCATGTGGTTAAGGTTAATAGCGGCTCAGGATCTTATCCTGTGCTCAAAAAATCCAAACGCAAGATGACTGAAGTTGGGGAACTTGAAGACAATCCAGAACTTGGAAAAACAAAAATTACAGAAGTTGACTACAAAATCAAAACATATCGTGGTGAGCTGCCGCTTTCTCGCGAAGCTATTGATGATGCACAGTATGACCTCATCAGCATCATGCAAGATGATATCCAGGACCAAGACGAACAAACTAAGTTGGCAATCGTGGCAGATGTGCTGAAAACCGCTACGGCCGTGAATGCTTCTGGTTATGATGGTCTTAAAGACATCCTCAATGTCAAAATCTCATCTGTTTACAAAAAAGTTCTTGTCGTAACCGACTCTATGTTTAATGCTTTGGATAAAGTCAAAGACAAAGATGGTCGTTATATGTTGCAGCCAGATATCACTTCACCAACAGGTTATTCATTCTCTGGCAAAACTATTTATCCTGTAGAAGATACGTTGCTTGGTAACGAAGGTGAAATGAAATACTTTATCGGTGATGTTGAATACTTCTTGACACTGTTTGATCGTATGGAACTTTCTGTTCAATGGGAAGACAATAAACGTTTTGGTAAGAACCTTGCGTCTTATCTACGTTTTGATGTTAAGAAAACAGATGGTGACGCAGGTGTATTTGGTACCTATACCGATGCGGTATCGTAAGGAGGTAAACAATGGGTTATAAAGTAATTCGCTCTTTTAAAGATTTAAACGATCCCCAAAAACATGACTATGTGGTCGGTGATAGTTTTCCTCGTGAAGGCCACGATCCGTCAGAAGAGTTTATTAGTAGCCTTTTGACAGGCTATAACTCAGCTGGCTCTATCTTTATCGCTGTTGCTGATGAGCAAGAGGTGAACGATGAAGAAAAAGTGGACGAGAAAACTCCTGAAATGTCCGAAGACGTCCAAGAAGAGCCAGCGACTACCGAAAAGTCGAAGGGTAAACGAGCAAGTAAGAAAGTCGAGGACTAAACATGGATGAGGGTCAGCTTTTAGAGTTGCTCAAACTCAAATTAGGTATTTCTACTAATTTGAGAGACAAGCCACTACAAAAAATCATTTCAGGGGTCATCGCTGAGCTGAAAGAAAATCTTGGAGTTACGCTTGATAGCTCTCGAGCTGATCACGAAATGTTTGTAGTGGACTTTGCTGCTTACCGCTATGAAGGAGGCGTGGACATACCACGTCACCTTCAGTGGCGTTTGCATAATCTGCAGGTTAGTTCTAACTCAAAGGAGGAAAAATGAACAAATCAAAAAATGTGATTGTTAAAGCTTTGGTTAATTTTGCGGATGCTAAAAGTGATACAGGAATCCGTCAAATGGGAGATACCTTTGAGACATCGCTAGACACTGTTACTAAACTAAACTTAGCAAAAGATTTTGCTCTGGTTGAAATCGTCAGTAAATCAAAGCATGATAAAAAGGTTGAATCTAAAGGTGGAGATAATGGCTTGGAATGATAGTGTTGTTTTGATTGGAAAAGTCGTGACCGAAGAAGATGACCTATTACAACCAATATTTTCAGAAACAAAATATGAAATCCTTTGTAATAAACGTTCATTGACGCGCTCAGAGTTTTACTTTGCTTCACAAGCTGGTCTGAAACCAAGTATGGTTTTAGAAGTGCATTCATTTGAATATAAGAACCAAAACTATCTTGAATTTAATGGGAAGCGTTACAAAGTACTAAAAACTTTTGATAAAAGTCCAGAAATCATTGAACTAACATGTGAAGCTATTTTTGAAGAAATGGAGTCTACCGATGAGCAATAATCTATCTGATGAAATTGCCAAAGCTCTTTCTGAGTACTCTGATGAGATTGCAGAAGAAGTAGATCAGGCTGCAGAAGAAGTCATAACAGAAACTGTTGAAGAATTGAGAGCCACATCTCCAAAAAGAAAAGGCAAGTATGCTAAAAGCTGGGCAAAGAAAAGAGACAAGAAAGGAACATGGGTAGCTCATGTAAAGGCTCCACATTACCGCTTGACGCACTTGCTGGAACGTGGTCACGTCCTGAAAAACGGTGGACGTGCCAAGGCACATGTGCACATCGCACCAGCTGAACAGCATGCTATAGAAAAATTTGAAGAAAGAATCACGAGGTTAGGGAAATGATGACAAAATCAGAATTTGCCAAACTACTGAAAAAATTGAAAATACCAGTCAGGTACAGAGCTTTTAAAAAAGGCGAGGCGCCTCAACCTCCATACGCAGTCTATTATCAGCTTGGTAAAGAGAATTTCAACGCTGACAATCAGCCTTATTTTACGACCGAATCAGTTATCGTCGAACTGATTACGACTAAAAAAGACGAAGCATTAGAATTGAAACTTGAGAACCTGTTGACAGAAAACAAGCTCTTTTTTGAATTTGATAATGAAAGCCAGCTAGACAGCGAAGGACTTTATCAGGTCTCTTATGTTGTCTATTTAATTTAAGGAGGAATCTATGACTAAACAAAATAACAAAGTCGAATATGGACTGGAAAATGTCCACTGGGCAACAATCACAGAAGCTGAAGATGGGAAAATTACCTATGGTACGCCAGAACCATTACCTGGTGCTAATAAGCTAGAATTAGAACCAAAAGGTGAAACAATGACATTTAATGCGGATAACACTGAATATTTTGGCGGCGAAACCAATCTTGGGTATACAGGAACGGCCACTTTCGCAAAACTTACAGAAAGTTTCTTAATGAAAGTTTTAGGAGAGGTTTTGGAAGAAGACGGTACTGTATCTGAAATCTCAAATGCAGTCACTTCGCGCTTTGCACTTATGTTTCAATTTGAAGGGGATAAACTGCAAACTCGACATGTACTTTATTATTGTAAGGCTAGTCGTCCAAAAGGTGGGTCACAGACAAAAGGAAGTGATGTTAATACGGTAGAGCTGGAATTTTCTGCAACTCCTCGACCAATTGATAAACGTGTTAAGAATCGCACAACAAAAGACACAACAGATGAAGTTTACAATAACTGGTTTAAGTCCGTGCATGAGCCAGCTGCTAAAGTTGAGAATCCAGGAGGTCGATAATGGAACGCACTATTGAAATTGATGGTATTGATTATCGTTTAGTGACAAACGCTTTTACTCCAATTGCGTACAAAAATCAATTTGGTCGTGACTATTTTCAGGATATGCTGAATATGTTTGAGGGCGAACAGATGATGAACATGATTAAAGCAGCTGAAGGAAATCAAAACGTTACTGAACTTGATATGTCAGCGTTAAAAAACTTTGATATGACCTTTTTCCAACGTTTATTTTGGGTCTTTGTCAAATCGGCTAACCCACAAACAGATCCTTTTGAACAGTATTTCCAAAAAATGGAACGTTTCCCAATTTCAGAAATTGCACCTATCATGATGGAAATGCTTGAGGATAATATGGCAACTAAAAAAAAGTCGATGACTCCACCAATGCAAGCAATGAGGTATTCACAGTAGAGTCCTACCTGGCTTGCTGCAAAGAGACAGGCTTGTCATTAGACGAACTCAAAGAAATTTCAATGGGAATGGCTTTGGATTACCAGACAGACTACATCAACGCACGAACCGAAAACTCAGAAGGAAATTCTGGACCAACTCGCAAAGCTAGTCAATCAGATTTTAATTCATTTTAATAACGGGCCGTCATTTTGACGGCTTTTATTTTCAAAGAAAGGAGATATATGGCTGGAAAAATCAAAGGGATAACCATTGAAATTGGTGGCAATACCCAACCGCTTGAAAAAGCTTTGAAAGGTGTTAATGATAGTTCTGTTAAGACTTCAAGAGAAATTAAAGAAATTGATAAAGCTTTAAAATTTGACCCAGGAAATGTTGTCTTGCTGACGCAGAAACAAGAACTGTTAGGAAAGCAAATTGCTACTAACAAAGAAAAACTTGAAACGTTGCGTCATGCTCAATCACAAGTTGAATCACAGTTCAAATCTGGCGAGATAGGAGCAGAACAGTATCGAGCCTTTCAGCGTGAAGTTGAGCAGACAAAGAATATTCTAGGTAGTTATGAGAATAAGTTAGAAAATGTTAATCAGGCATTAGCTGGTAATGGTCAGGCTGTAGAGAATAACACTAAGACAATGAAAGGTTTGCAAGAAGAAACGAATAATCTCTTGAAAGCTGACCTTATCAATGATTTTAGCGATAAGCTATCTGCCGCTTCAGACAAACTTGTAGACATCGGAAAAAATGCTTTGGATGCCTTTAGAGAAGTTGATGAAGGTATGGATACCATCACAACAAAAACAGGAGCTAGTGGTCAAGCGTTAGCTGATATGCAAGATATTGCTAGCAACCTTACTACATCTATTCCGACAGATTTTAAAACAGCGGGTAGCGCTGTAGGAGAGTTGAATACTCAATTTGGTTTGACTGGCGATGCATTACAATCTGCCTCTGAATATCTGATTAAGTTTGCGGATATCAATGGTGCTGATGTAACTGATACAGCAGTATCAGCTAAACAAGCAATTGAAGCTTATGGACTGCAAGCAAGTGACCTGAATAGTGTTCTTGATACAGTTACCTATACTTCACAAGCTACAGGTGTTGGTGTGCAAGACTTAATGAGTAAGGCAATTGCTGGCGCACCTCAAATCAAGCAATTAGGTTTATCTTTTAATGAAGGTGTTACCCTTATGGGTAAATTTGAGCAAGCAGGTGTCGATTCGTCTGCTGCGTTAGGTTCTTTATCAAAAGCTTCTGTCACTTATGCTAAAAATGGGAAGTCGCTAAAAGATGGACTTGCTGAGACCGTTGAGAAAATAAAAAATAGCACAAATGAAACCGAAGCATTAACAGCAGCTTCTGAGATTTTTGGAACAAAAGGTGCTTCACGAATGGTTGATGCTATTAAACGTGGAACCCTTTCATTTGATGACCTTGCTAAAGCTGCCGAAAATTCATCAGGTGTTGTCGGAAATACATACAATGAAACGCTTGATCCAATAGATGAGTTTACAGTAGCTCAAAATACTGCAAAGAAAGCTATGTCAGAAGTTGGAGCTGCTATCGCTGAGACTCTAGCACCTGTTTTAAAATCTTTAGGAAAAATTTTAAAACAAGTGGCTGAATGGTTTAGCCACTTGTCAGCTCCAGTTAAACAGTTTATTGTTATTTTTGCTTTAGGTGTTACTGTCGTTGGAGCTCTGTTGCCTGTATTTTTAGCCCTTCAAGCCGCAGCATTGGCAGCAGAAACGACTATAGGTGGATTAGTTGCTGCTTTCTTACCTATTACAGGAATAATACTAGGAGTTATTGCAGTTATTGCTCTATTGGTTATAGCTTTTAAAACTCTTTGGGATAATAACAAAGAATTTAGGAATGCTGTTACTCAGATTTGGAATAGCATTCTAAAAATATTTAAGAATATTATTTCTGAAATTTCATCTTTTATCATGAGTATTTGGGGGAACTTAACCAAATGGTGGAAAGATAATCAGAAACTAATCCAATCAACAACTAGAATTGTTTGGAACAACATCCAGAAAATCATCAAGATAGTCATGAAAGTGATTGGTCCAATAATTAAAGCAGCAATGACCAATATAAAAACAACAATCAAAACAACTTGGACGATTGTTAAGACAATTATTTCCACTACGCTGAATGTTGTGTTGGGTATTATTAAAGCAATTATGCAAGTTATAAATGGTGACTGGAAAGGTGCGTGGCAAACTCTCAAAGATACTGCTAAAGTCTTTATTGAAAGTGTGAAAGCAGTTGTCAATACAGCACTTGAAGCATTAAAAGCAACGTTCACAAATTCATGGCAAGCAATGAAACAGGTTGTTTCCACTGTACTTGCTGCAATCGTATCAGTTGTTCAAAGCATTTTGTCTTCTATTGTGAGCTATTTGAGTGGTGTTGGTCAGTCAATCCATAACACAGCTTCAAATATTTGGAATTCCATTTTATCGACATTAAGTGGTATTTGGAATAACATCTACAACGCTGTGATGAATGTTTTTAATGCAGTGGCTAACTTTTTATCAAATCTATGGAATACCATCTCAAGCACAGCATCCAACGTCTGGAATGCCATTATGATGACACTGCAGTTTATTTGGAACAGTATCTATAATACCGTTATGTCCGTCTGGAATGCTATCTGGAACTTTTTGTCAAATTTGTGGAATACAATTTCCACAACAGCTTCAAATATTTTTAACGGTATAAAAAATACAATTTCAAACATTTGGAACGGCATGCTTCTTACGACTCAATATATTTGGAATGGTATTAAAGATACTATTTCAAACACAATCAATGGTGCTAAAAACATTGTAAAAAATACCATTGAAGCTATGAAGAAATTATTTGATTTCAAATGGTCGCTACCTAAACCCAAAATTCCTCACTTTACTGTGAGTGGAGGAAAAGCACCTTGGGGATTTGGTGGTGAAGGCTCCCTTCCTAGTATAGGAGTTGAGTGGTATGCAAAAGGTGGTATTTTGACGAAACCAACTGCTTTTGGGATGAATGGTACTAATCTTATGGTTGGTGGCGAAACAGGTGCTGAAGCTGTATTACCACTTAATGAAAGCACACTTGGTATGATTGCAGATCGTATTATGTCAACAGTCACAGATAAGATAGTGGTTAATGTTCCTAAACAAGAACCTCAACCAATTATCTTAAATGTCGATGGAAAAACATTTGCCAAGTTGATGGTAGGTTACATCTCTGATGCACAAGCTGATCGTCTGAGAATTATAGAAAGCGGAGGGACAATTTAATGTCTATGAAACATTATGGCATTACATTCAATGGCAGGCATTCATTCGATGACGAGGGATTGATTCTGCTTGAAGATAAAGAAATTGGCATTCCAGATAAGAAGAAAGTCACTATACAAGTGCCATTTTCAAATGAAGTCTATGATTTCTCAACCGTTTATGGTGGCCAGTTATATGAACAACGGAAACTAACCTACAATATCCAAATTCAAAATAACATTTATGGAACTAAAGAAGCCATGAATATGACAAAAACCAAAGCAATTAACTGGCTTATGGGAACGACTGGATATACTAAGCTCATTGATGATGCCTATCCTGGTTATTATTTTATGGCTGAGGTTCAAGGAAGTTCATCATTTGTTGAAGATTGGAGTCATGGAGTCTTGAAAGTCACTTTCACGGCTTATCCTTTTATGATCTCGGAAAAAGCTGAAGGGAGTGATATTTGGGATGATATCAACTTTGAACTTGATGTATTACAGGATGTCTCCTTTGATGTTAAGGGAGAAACGACTATTCTGCTCTATAATAACGGTATTAGTCTAGCTCGTCCAGAAATCACGGCAACAGCACCGTTTAAACTAACGCTTGATGGCAATGAGCACAGTATTAGCGTAGGAAGTCGTATCTATGATTATTTGACACTGTCAGATATGAATGAAATTCACATTGTAGGAACTGGACGAATTAGCTTTAAGTGGTTTAAGGAGTTAATCTGATGTATCGAGTAACTTTAATAAATGATGGACGTGAAACGATCATTCATAATCCTTATACAGGTGGAAATAAATTGTTGACAGGTGTTATCAAACTGGAAATCAACAAGGTTGGTCAGTTTGACTTCCAGTTTTTGCCAAATAATGACGGTTATAAGTCTAAAATCAGACCTCTACTCACGTTGGTTCAAGTTGTTAATGAAGTGACTGACAAAGAGGTCTTTTATGGTCGTATCGGACCAATTGCTAAAGATATGGTTGAGTCTGGCATCACCTCATTTACATATAATGCAAAAAGTGAACTTGATTTTCTAAATGATAGTAAGCAAAAGCCACTTATTTTCAAAGGTGGAAAGCGCGCACTTTTGCAGCGTTTGCTAGGTTATCATAATCAAATGACTGAGAGCTACAAATCTTTTCAGATTGGGGAGATTACTGATTTTATTAGTGGAAATGACTATATTGAGTGTGAAATTGAAGCTACGAAGACCACTTTAGCAATTGTCACCGAGCTTATCATTGATAAATTTAGTTTGGAAATGCAAGTCAGACGTGAGAATGGTACTCGTTATCTTGATATAAAGAGAAAGATTGGAACTGATAGCAACACAGCTATTAAATTGACGGTCAATATGGTCAGAAATTCTCAAAAGCTTAATCCAGATGAAATCAAGACTAGACTCGTGCCACTTGGAAAGCGTAATGAGAATACAGGGGAGCGTCTAACGATTGCTAGTGTTAATGGTGGTAGAGATTATATCGATAGGCCTGATTTGATAGATGAATTTGGGATAAAATGTGATAACCTCACACTAGATGATGAAACAGATCCAACAGCACTGAAAAAGGCTGCTGAGGATGTGATGAAAAGTCAAAAAACAGTGAATTATCAATATACGTTGGACGCTATCAATCTTAATCTTATTAAACCGAATTTTGATGAACTGGTTGAAGGAAATACTTACCCAGTCATCAACCCTGTCATGGGAATTGATGAACGCCTTAGAATTGTCAGTCGTCAGATTGACATCTCCAAAGTTGAAAAATCAACTTTAACTATTGGTGACAAATTCAAATCTGCTGAAGAGTATCAAGCAGAACTTATCAGACAACGGACACAAAATCTAGTTTCAAAACAACGGCTGGAAGCAACAGAGGAAGCTTTGAAAAAAATTCAGGAAGAAATGGCAAAACAAAATCCAGACACAAAACCAACGGAACCTGAAAAAACAGAAGGAGAGAGTTAATGGCAGGAATTGACAAATATTTAGACATCATAAAAAAAGGAGTTTTCGGTCGCGATGTTAGAAAAGCAATTCATGATGGAATAGCACAAGTTTATGAAGATGCAACCTTTGATGGAAACACGAATATGGAGGTTGCAAAAGCAAGAGGTACTTTTGAACAATTACCAATGCGTTTAGATTCAATGAGTGATGATTTAGCTAACAAAGCAAATCAAAAGTGGGTTGATAGTCAGCTCAAAAATATTGTTTCAAGTAGTCCAGGTAGCGTTCTTGAAAATTTTGAAACAATTCAAAACACTTATCCTAACGGTTTAAATAAGATTGTCATTGCTAAGGATAGTGGTAAATGGTATTACTGGAATAATTCAAGTAATACTTGGGTAGAAGGAGGCATATATCAAGCAAAAATGCTTGGTAGTGATGAAGTAACGGTAGATAATGTTGACTTTGTCAAAGGGATTAAACAAATGCTCTCCTCTAAAATAGATGACGGAACATGGACTTGGAATGGTCATATTACTGTTTATAATGCGACAGGCTGGTCGCGTTACATGCCTGTTCATTTGATTAAGGGTAAGACATATTATATCTACAATGTTCGTGGTTATTTCAGTCATATTGTTTCTGTGGACGGAACTAGACGCATCAAGCAGTTGGCAACAAGTGATACTTTGACGACAATTGAATATACGGCAACAGAGGATAGTTTGTTATATATATCTACTAATGATACGAAGAATGCAACATCACCAAAAGTTTTCAACGCTTCAATTAATGAATTGAAGGACGCACAGGTTGATTTTTCTAACTCGCCAAATGGGTATGCGACAGTCAATATTCCAAAATTGTCTTTGGATGTCAAAGCTGAAGATATTAGTTTTGCAAATATCATCAAACAATTGATAGATGAAAGTGCGTTTATTAACGGATTATATTACACAGGAAATAAAACAAGCACTAGCGAACAGAATTCATGGGGAATTTATCCTGCTATTTATTTAAAAGCTGATCAAACTTATGGTCTACAGAATGTACGTGGATATTTTACATATTTCTTTGATAATAATAAAACATAACAGTTTCCCCATTTTTTCTAATATGTTCCATTTCTCCCCATTGAATATATTTATTTATATCAAATTGTAAATTCATAGCTTCTTCAACTGTAACTCCATTTATTAAAAATATTCTTACTTCTTTATCTCCTTTAGCTAATTTTTGCTTAGCTCTTTCTAAAATTTCAGTTTTACTTTTATCTTTAGCCCACTTTAATTCTTTCTCAGTATTAGCTTTAAATTTAGGAGTAGCTGCTACTACTCCTACATCACCATACTCTTCATACTCTTCAACTTGTACCTTAGCTTTTTTCTTCTTAGCTTTTGCATAAGAATCTTCATTTACACCAATAAACACAACAAATATCAAAATAAACAATAACCAACCTTTTCTTTTTAAATT
>ERZ773022.1820-NODE-1820-length-13565-cov-14.447520_pt1 | contig 13565 bp, 10 predicted proteins | sample MGYA00580839_ERZ773022 | MGnify/ENA primary metagenome ERZ773022 (study PRJEB29015, sample SAMEA2738020) | human oral metagenome | biome: human oral; feature: human-associated habitat; material: dental | place: China | collected 2044 ... | reverse complement strand
CCAACGAAGCAGACAGAATTTGTCGAGCGGTTCATCGAGCAGCTGCGCGATATTGTGTCAAAAATCGTTTTTCAAGACGAATCGCTTACGAGCGTTAAGGCTGAAGAGATTTTGAACGCGCGTAATCAACCGTACGCAAAAGGCGAAGTCGACGCACTAGCGGCAAGTCTGATACTACAAGATTATTTGGAGACGCACTAATGGACGGATTTCGCCGGTCCAGGTCGCCAGAGCCGCGATCGCCGCAAGCTATGGCGCAGCCGCATTTTCAGCCGCGTCCGTCTCGTCCGCAATCTGCTGGGTTGCCGCACGCGGACTCTTGCTCGCAAGCGCAAATGGAGCGGCAGTCTCGCCCAGGTTCACAATACCAGCCGCTGCAGCGTCCACGCCCTCTGTCAAACGTCAACAATACGCTGCCAGACGTGGGGAGTGTGCCGCGCAACAATTCGCAGGACTCTACTGAACCGTTCCGTAACCGCCGTAATACATCAGAACAAGAACACGCATCGACTCCTCTAAGCAAAAAACCTCGCCGCCATAAAAAGTGGCTTATCGCTTTTGTCATATTTAGCGTCATTGCTGCTATGGCTGCCGGCGCATACCTGTGGTATACTAGCCAGCTGAAAGCAGCCTCGCGCAGTACAGAGAAGTATTCAATTGTTATTAGCGACGGCGACTCAACGGCGGCAATTGCTGCTAAGCTGAAAAAAATAGGTGTCATTCGCGATGAATTAGCATTCCGAATTTATGCGTATTTAGAAGGTAAGGCAATGGTGGGCAGTACGTGCCGCGTTTCGCCGTCGCAAACCGTTCCCGAAATAGTGGCTAAATTAGCGGCTGGATGCCGTGATTTCAAAGCGATTACATTCTACCCGGGCGGCACGCTTGAAGCGTCGCGCTACAAAGCATCGCGCGCGCGAAGCGGCACCGATAAAACAAATGCGCGCTACGTTCTAAAGCGAGCTGGCTTTAGCGACAACGACATCACGGCAGCATTCCACGCGGTGTATGATAGTCCGTTGTTTGCCGATAAACCGGCAGATACGTCGCTTGAAGGCTATGTATTTGGTGAGACGTACCACGTGGCAGATGACGCGACGGCGAAGCAAGTTCTCGAAACGGTATTTGCGCATATGTATAAAATCGTGCAAAAGAACAATTTGGTCGCGAAATTTAAAGAGCAAGGGCTGAATTTATACCAGGGAATCACGCTTGCGTCAATTGTTGAGCGCGAGTTGACGTGCGAAGACAAGCCGACGGCAGAGCGTAAAGAGCGCTGCTATCAATATCAGCGTGGGATTGCGCAAGTGTTTATTAAGCGTTTCCGTGCGGGTGCGAAGCTTGGATCCGACATCACGGCGGTATATGCCGCCGATAAGGCAAAGATTGACATCCCCAAAGATGACACTAGTGCGCTTGTGTCGATTAATTCACCATATAATACGCGCAAATACAAGGGCTTGCCGCCAACGCCGATCGCTGCGCCCGGCGAATTATCGCTGCAGGCGGTCGCGAACCCGACCGAAACTGATTACAATTTCTTTTTGGCAGGTGATGATGGTTTAATTTACTTTGCAAAAACAAACGAAGAGCATGAGGCAAACATTAAAAATCATTGCCAAAAGCTTTGTGCGGAGATTTAGCGGTACAGTCACCTAAAATAAAACAACCCTAAACCGTAGATAAGTTAACGGATCTTTAAATAGCTCAGAATGGTTGGCTCTAGCCATCCATTCTTTACATAAGTCGATACGAAGCATTGACAGCATAGGCGTCTATCTGCTATAATGGAGAGCGTACATTCCTGTAGGTTTGTGATGTTTTACAGATAGTGCTTATCGCATAACGTTCAGGAATGGCTACCTTGAAAAGTCGTACAATTGCCAAAACAATCTTTTTGTTGCTATTAGTTAATTAAAACGGTCGATGGCAATTTTTCTCTGAAGTTCAGAGAGAAAGACTTTGATAGATATTGGGAATGCATGCGAACGTGTTCCGGGAGAACGATTATTATTACCAGCAATTCATCAGCGAAAGCTCGTTCGAATTTTATGGCTCGTAAGACTCTTGGCTTGCCGTCGCATACTCATGCGAGTAAGCGATCACGCCGCGGTGCGCTTTCTATTTCGTCAATTGCGTCGTATTTCGGCGTGTTTTTGTTAATTATAACATTAATCGCAGTTAGCTATCAGCCAGTTGTGACAGAGCGGTCGCCGGCGCTTGCCAATGCTTCACCGATAGTACAGACGACAACACTTGCTAAGGTGCAAAGTGAGGCTGGTTCGGTTGATCCAGTAGTGGCGGCGAATATTGCGTCTTCACTTGCTGACACGACGAATATGCCGGTCAGTAATAACGTAGCGAACTTGTCACAATCACTTGTAGCCGAAACGATGATGGCGCAAACCGATTCAAGTACAATCAGCAAGCCGCAGGTTGTGAATATGACAGCCGATTCACGTAGCATAACAACTTATGTGACGCAGGCAGGTGATACGCTTGACGGCGTTGCCGAGAAATACGGATTGAAAAAAACGACGATCGCTTGGGCAAATAATTTGAGCTCTGATGCGCTTGAGCCAAATGTAACGCTGACGATTTTACCGACAAACGGCATTCTGTACACGACGAAAGATGGTGATACACTTGATGCAATCGCCGAAAAATACGGTAGCAAGAAGAGCGATATTATTACTTATAATGACCTTGAGTTTTCGACTAGCGTCGCGAACGGTACGCGCTTGATTGTTCCTGGTGGTACTCTGCCGGAGAATGAACGCCCAGGTTATACTGCTTCGCCGCGCCGCGGCGTGCCAGCGAATAGCAACTGGAGTGCTGGCGCGGCAGCGGGTGTCGCCTCGTCGTTTAGGGGCGTGGTATCTGCTGGCAATAAATATGCCTGGGGTAATTGTACATGGTATGCATATGAGCGCCGTATTCAGCTCGGTCTGCCGGTCGGTAGCTATTGGGGTAACGCTAGTACGTGGGCATACAATGCGCGCGCTGCAGGGTTGGCGGTGAACGGCACGCCGGGTGCTGGGGCGATTATGGCAAACGGCGGCGGTTACGGTCACGTGGCGATTGTTGAATCGGTGAATCCAGGCGTCTCTGTTACGATTAGCGAAATGAACGGGTATCGCTGGGGCGGCGGCTTCAACCGTGTCGGTCGTGGGACACTCTCATGGAGCGAAGCAACTAGCGGTTACTATAAATATATCCATTAGAGTAGTATTGTGGAATGTAAAAACGTCTCTGTCAAATTAGGGGCGTTTTTGCTATACTGAAAGTATGTTTGTTGATACAGCAAAGGTAACGGTAACAGCCGGTAAAGGCGGCGACGGCGCAGTGAGCTTTCGCCACGAGATTTTTGTTGATAAAGGCGGTCCGGACGGCGGTGACGGTGGCAAGGGCGGCGACGTTGTTTTTGTCGCGACTGAGCAGCTCAATACACTGTTGAAATTTCGTTATCAGCCAAAGCTCAAAGCGGAGAATGGTGTAGCTGGCAGTAAAAGAAAAAAAGCGGGACGCGCAGGCGAGCACTTGATTGTAAAAGTTCCCGTTGGCACGCTTGTTAAGCGCGATGGTGCTATCGTAGCTGATTTAACGCGTCATGGCGAAGAAGCGGTGATTGCAAAAGGTGGTGATGGTGGATTTGGCAACGCGCATTTTAAATCGAGCGTGCGTCAGACGCCACGCATGGCGGAGTTTGGCGAGCCGGGCGAATCATTTGAGGTCGAATTGGAATTAAAATTGTTGGCGGATGTTGGGCTGATTGGCTTTCCGAATGCAGGAAAATCAACCTTTTTGAGCGTCGTGTCAAATGCGCATCCGGAGATCGCGAATTACGAATTTACCACTTTGACACCAAATTTAGGAGTGGCTGATATTGATGACGGCAGCATTCTCATCGCTGATATCCCAGGGTTGATTGAGGGTGCGAGCGAAGGTAAAGGTCTGGGTGACCTATTTTTGCGCCATGTCGAGCGGACGGCGGTGCTGCTCCATATGATTGATGCGTATAGCGACGATCCGGCGGAGAAATATACAGCGATTCGTCGCGAGCTTGAAAAATATAGCACGGAGTTAACAACGCGTCCAGAGATTATTGCACTGACAAAATGCGAAGGATTGGACGAGGAAATTATTGCGATGCAAAAAACAGCACTGCAAAAAGCGGCGAATAATGCGGAGATTGTGGCTATCTCATCGCAATCGGGGCGGGGTGTGAAAGATTTGCTGCGGTTGCTGCGGCGCGCAATTGAAGCGTACCGCCAGCGCGAGCAGCAGCAAGAGGTCGAAGCAGAGACCGGCCTACCGGTAATTTCGCTTGATGAAGACCAATTGACTGACGCGTGGACGGTTGAGCGGTTGCCGGACGAAATAAACGAGAATGGTGAGCTGGTAGCTGTTTTTATAGTTAGAGGTAAAAAAATCGAGAAATTTGCTCGCCGGACGAATTTTGAGCAGTTTGAAGCAGTGAACCGTCTGCGCGACATCATGAAACGGACGGGTATTGCGCATGAGCTAGTCCGCCAAGGTGCGACAGGTGAAAGTGTTGTGCGAATCGGTGAGAGCGAGTTGACACTAGTTGAACAATAGTATTCTAAAAGGAGGAAATAATGGGCAACAAAGAAAATGTTAATAGTGCGAGTGGTGAGAAATTCATAGAAGCGCCAAATCGTCTTCAAGTGGCGCTATATAGTGGCAAACAGCATAGAAATTTTTTAGAAGTATATACCCGCACAGTTATATTGGATCTACTCTAGCTGCTGCTGTAGGTTTCTCTATGGGGGCATGCATCACGCCTCGTAAAAGCCCTAATAGTGAATGACAACAATATCCGAGGAGCGCTTGAGCGTAATCCCGATAATCCGCCATTACTCGGCGATCGTTTACTAGCGGCCGAACCACGAGAGTTTACTGAAAAACTATGTGCAGACGTTCGCCGCGGCGGCACTGGGCGACTGCTAGATACAAGAGTCGGTAAGATGACGAACTATGTCCTTACGCATCTTGAGAAGAGGCGGTGGCCAGACGAGGACGCGAAACAATTTTTGGTGATTATCTTGAGTTCTTGTTGTTCGACGACGATAGGCGGCAAGAACGGCGGGTACTTAAAGCTGAGGAACTTGATGAACATTATTCTCGCACAAATAATGGGTGGTATAATACTCACCTCGTGCTAGCTAAGGCTCATTTTCGCGCCGATAATTTACCTGACTTTAATTGCCAAACAGGGTAACTAGATGCGGCAAATGATCTATACGATGATTGGAAGAGAGGCGAAATAAATATTCCACAAGAAGTGCTTGAGGATACTGGGGTTGAAGCAGATAGAGATGTCGCTGAGGTAAAATCCTCGCCGACAATCACGGAGTGGTGCTGCGATACAGCGAGCGATGCAGTGAAAGCTCTGAGGCTAGTCGTATGCGACCTGAAGTTATGGTATGTGTGGTGATAGGAGGGCGCGCGGTTCTCTGAACAGAGAGGTACGATATGGGATTGAAGAAGCAGATATGTATCTTAATCCTGAGCCGTAACACACTAAAACTATTTTTTTGCTATACTATAAGAGTATGGCGCGGACATTCTTTTTCTACGACTTAGAAACTAGCGGCTTAAATGCGCGCGAAGACCGGATCATGCAGTTTGCGGGGTGGCGGACAGACATGGATCTTACACCAATTGACGAGCCGTATAATATACTCGTAGCGCTCAACGACGATACGCTACCGAGTCCTGATGCTCTAATGGTCACTGGTATTACACCGCAAAAAACTGTCAATGAGGGTTATAGTGAGGCGCAATTTGCACGTATACTAAGCGATGAAATTTTCACACCCGATACGATCGTTGTCGGGTTTAATAATATTCGGTTCGACGACGAATTTATTCGCCATCTGCTGTGGCGTAATTTTTACGATCCATACGAATGGTGCTGGAAGGATGGTCGGTCACGCTGGGATATGCTCGACGTAGTGCGCATGACGCGGGCGCTCCGCCCTGAGGGAATTAGTTGGCCGCTTGATGCCGCGGGCGAACCGACAAACAGACTTGAGCTTATCACGCGCGAAAATAGTATTGCTCATAAGAATGCGCACGATGCAATGAGCGACGTCGATGCATTGATTAATGTGACAAAATTGATTCGCAGTAAGCAGCCGCAGCTATTTGAGTACCTGCTAAAAATGCGCGATAAAAAAGAAGTCGTGAAACTTATAAATGTCGACGATAAAAAGCCATTTGTTTATAGTAGCGGACGTTATGATAAAGAATTTGCTAAAACAACAGTCGCGTTTCCGTTGACGATGGGGCGTAAGGGTAACGTCGTGGTATATGATTTACGATATGACCCGACGCCATTTGTTAATTTAAGCGAGTCAAAGTTGGCACACAAAGTGTATGCAAGCTGGCAGGAGCGCCAGGCTGAAGATTTTGTGAAGTTACCAGCGAAAGAGCTGCAGTTGAATCGCTGCCCGGCAGTGGCACCGCTTGGCGTATTGGCGCACAGTGACGGGTGGGAGAAAATATCGCTTGATGTCGAGACAATTGCAAAACACCAAGAGATCCTCCTGACACACCCAGAATTCGCTGAAAAATTGCGTACAATTTTTGAAAACAAACCTGAATTTACACGATCGCCCGATCCGGAAACACAACTATACGACGGGTTTCTGAACGACCGCGATCGGTTGCGTGTTGAAGCAGTACGCAGTGCGAGCGAGCGTGAGTTGGTCGATTTTCATCCCAACTTCACCGACGAGCGACTGCCGGGATTATTGTTGCACTATAAAGCGCGAAACTTCCCGAAAGCGTTGAGTGATGATGAGCTTACGGCGTGGCAAACGTGGCGTGCGGCACGCATCCAAGCACAGCTGCCAAAGTATATGGCGGTGCTGCAGCGACTTACGGCTGGAGCACTTGATGCTGATAAAGAATTTATCGTGCAAGAGTTGCAATTGTGGGCAGAATCGATTTTGCCAGAATCAGATTAGTATCCTGATGTGTGTGTCGGCGGTTTGAGCGGCGCCGTATTGCATACCGCATCAATAATACCGACGATCAGAACGATACAACCGCCAAGTATTATCCAATAGGGGATGCTAATTGTTGTCCCGGGAATCATGCCAGTGAGCATGAAGCTAAGCAATGTGTCGAGAAAACTACTACTATGCACGAAAAATATCCCTGCTATTGTGAGTATGAACGTGGTAAGAAATAAATACTTGCATTTCATAGTGGCGCGCCCTAGATCACTTTTATCTATAACAATAATATAGCAATTAGATCAAAAATATGCAACGATAAGCGTCATAATAGCAGCTACGATTTTTTCGTTTGAGCGCAGCGTGTACAAATTCCCTGAATCTCAAGGATGTGCGATGGACTATGAATATGATACTCGGCAGCAATTGATGCAATGAGACGCTCAAGCGTGTGATTTTCAGGTAAATCAATTACGCGTCCACATTGCCGGCAAGTTGCGTGGTGGTGGTGTTTGCTAAATGTGTCGGATAATTCGATTTTATGTTTCCAACCGACAGGAACAACATGCACGATGCCAAGGCGCTCAAATAACTCAACTGTACGGTACACGCTAACGCGGTTGATTGATGGTGTTGTCGCGCGTATCAGCTCGCTAACGTAGCACGGCGGCTGATCGTATAATGCAGTAAATACCGTACGACGCGGTTTGGTGATGTGTAGCTGGTGTTTTCGTAAGATAGTTTCTAACGTTCGTAGAGCATCGTTCATGATACTGATCAGTATATCTATATTGCAATAAATTTGCAATATTCTATGCAAAAGATCGTAATCATAGTTCGTGTCACTTCGTTTTCTAAATCTCGGTACATTAACCTAGCCCAAAACACCCTAGTAAAACTAGAGTTGTAATAGCAACTAATCAAAGAAAGAGATGTCTCCGTATATCTAACGTATATACCAAACTTTGCCAGCAATAAGAAATGCTGGTTAGTTAATTAATTAATAAGCCAGTCTTTAGTGAGTAGGTATAGGTATGTCTACAGTGTAGTAATACACTGCACGAGAACTATCTTCTTAGGTATCTATGGTGTAAGGTATGCCGTAAGAGAGTATAAGAGTTACGGCCTGGAAAGGTTCATGGCTATACGGTATGAAGATAAGCTCTAGATAGCATTAATCATCTGTATACTCTCTCTTCTTTTTATTTATTTTTATTTATCTTTCTTTATCTTACCCTTCTATAGTGCTGGCAAACAAAGAAGAGCCTAAGAGCTTAGAACAGTAATCATTGTAGAGTAGTCTAGAAGCTAACCCGTATACACTGCTAAACCCTAAGCTATAAGCTACTAGGGCTTTGTCTGCTATAAAAGACGGTATTAGCTAAAGTAAGCTATCCTACAGTCTCTAGATGGTTCTCTAGGTTTAGAGATAAGCTATACCATATACATGCGTATACTAGATACTCTACCAAACACTCTATACTCTACTCCTACTACCAGGTACTAGTAGTACTTCACTCCTAGAAGGCTTAGGGTTTAGCTCTAAGCAGATGAAAGCTACTTTGCTAAGCTAAAGAGTAAACAGTCTACCTGCGTAGTAACAGGCGCTATAGAACCATATACTGGACGTAAGGTTAAGTAAGCCTAACCTAACCTAACCTAACCTAACCTAACCCTTACGTATTACAGGAAGCTTCTATAATGGCAGAGATAGGGGTACCCTTGAATCATTCATTCAGGATACAGTTAAACCTGGCAGCTTAGTTATTACAGACAAGTGGTATGGTTATGGTGAAATATCACTATTTATCCTCTACTCTCTACTCTCTACTCTCTACTTCTAGGCTACTGCCATGAGAGTCATAGCCATAGCAAGGGAGATTATACTAATACTAATACTAATACTAATACTAATACTAAACACTAAACACTAAACACTAAACACTAAACACTAAACACTAAACAAAGCTGAATTAATGTGGAGTGTAGCTAAACGTCATATGCGTAAGCTCTACGGACAACGTATACTAACACATCAGTTACAGGATTTGTGCAAAGAATGGATGGTATAAGAGCTAATCATTCTGAGTTATTTAAAGACCCATTAGCATATCTACGATTTAGGGTTATTCCAGGTTAGTTGACTGTACCTCATCGCCCGCGCCGGATCATTTCGTCCGCCAGCCCATATTTCACCGCTTCATCTGCGCTCATCCAGTGATCGCGCTCCATATCGGCTTTGATTTTTTCGAGTTTTTGTCCGGTATTTTTCGCGATCACTTTCGCGAGCAGTTCTTTCATACGCACCGATTCGCGTAAGCTAATCTCCTGGTCGGTCACCATACCCTGCGTACCGCTGGACGGCTGGTGAATCATCACGCGCGCATTCGGCAGAACAAACCGCTTACCCTTAGCACCGCTGCTTAGTAAAAACGCACCCATGCTCGCCTGCAGCCCGATGCCAATCGTCTGGACGTCCGGCTTGATATATTGCATCGTATCGTAAATTGCTAGCCCATCATACACGCTGCCGCCTGGGCTATTGATGTATAGCTGGATATCTTTGTCGGGATCTTCGTTTGCTAAGTGCAGCAGCTGCGCCACGATCGTATTCGCCGAGCCTTCCGTCACTTCTTCACCTAAAAAGATAATCCGATCTTCAAGTAGTCGAGAATAAATATCGTATCCGCGTTCGCCATCACGCGTGCGTACGATTACATTTGGCACTAAATAATTTCGCATATCATTCATAGTCCCATTGTACGCGGAATATTAGCACTCGTCAAGGGAGAGTGCTAATTATATCTAATCCACGATCTTATTGTTGATTATCGACGAGCAGTTTATCGCGCTCGGCGGTTTTCTCATGAGCTTCGCTCAGCAGCGTCTGCGCTTCATCGGTGTCAAGCTCAAGAATCTTTGCATATACGCCGCTGTCATTCCTACCAGAAAGTACAAGTATATTTAGCTGCTCATCGGCGTAAACAACATACTCATCTCCATTCTCTAGGTTACTCATACCGAAACATGCAGTATTAATCTCAGCTGTTCTGCGACCATCTTTCGAGACAGCGTAAACACCAATTGAATCCGTCACGAACAGTCCTTCCGGTGTTGTCTTATCGTTGTTTGCAATAAAACCATCCACGTTCGGCCCGATAAACAAGTTGTCGGCGTATGGTATTGCTTTGCGCAATGCGTGATCGCTTGGTAATTCTGCTATCAGACCAAACGTCTTGTCTTTTTCATACGAAAGAAAATGCGCGCCAAGCTGTTCGGTAGCGTCCGTTGTCTTGCGCCACGGCTGCAAAAAGTGTATTTCCGGCGGCGAATAAATCGGGCGATTAATATGCGAGTCTTTACGCAGCTCATCTTTCTCATTTATTGAATAACTTGAGTCCAGATGACCCGATCCCATCACTGTGTGATACGACGCGTACTCATTTGTCTCAAGCGCACAGCCCTGCTTAAGCAGATTCTGGATCGTATCAATTGCATATAATTGCACTATCTTTCCACTCTCTTCATTTTTAACCCGAGCACTAAACGTCCCCTCGTGCTGCATGCCTTCGCCAATAGTCTCCGGATTGAGCAAATGACCAATTTCGTGCGCCGGCGCACAGCCTTTCCAAGCACTGTATGTTGATATATGAATTCTCGGATTATCTGGATCTTGGTAGGCAATGCCAATAGCTTTTTCGCTCAATTCAGAATAGTGGCTATCGAAAATCACCATCGTGATAACCGGCTTGCCGTTATAATCATCACTCTCCGTGATTTGCTCGCGCGCTTCTTTTGCATATCGCTCAAACTGATCGATCGTATACATTGGCACTTCATCACTATCATCTCTGCGCGGACGCACACCCTCTGGCTCAACGACTTTTTCGATATGCTTAATATCTATCTGGTATTGCCCGCCAAGCGTTTGTTCAATTTGGCTAACGTTATCTTGTACCGTGTTCGCTATATGCTCGCGTCCCCATCGGCGCCGATTGTCAGCTCCATCGCCATCACAGCTATCAGGATCAATCGCTAAACCATAAATAGCAACAACTCCCAGCGTCATCTCCACTGAATCGTTTGGATCTATCTGCTCAAAGCGATCGTATAAATACTCAATTGCATGACGTGCTTTATCATTAATACCAGCTGCCTCAGTGACCACACTAAACGAAAGACCCGCCATAGCGCCAATCGCAAGCTCTCGTAAGAGTAATCGCCGCGAAATTCTTTTAGAATCCTGACGGCTGTCTGGTCTATCGGAATAGCACGGTTCATCAAAGCCTTCCTGGACACGTGAGTGCGCAAAGTTCTCTTCTGCCCCACACGAACTAACAACCGATTCCTTACAGTACTCACACATATTTTTCTGTTATATACCAAATCAAAGTTATCGTCAAAGCAAACCACTCTCGTTATATTTCTCAACGGCTAAGCAAAAATATAAGCAACACACCCAACCACACCTAGAATGCCTATTTGGCGCCTCAATCTACTACGAGTTTAGCTCAACCAGCTTGTCGACCGTCTTTTCAGTAATCAGTCGATTTGCAACTTCGCGCTGCGCCTCGGGCTTATCAAAATGCTTTGCCATCTCAGAATTGTTTGCATATTGCTGCTTATAGGTGTTAATATGTGCCGCCAACTCATCTGCCGTCGCTTCAATTTTCAGCTCTTTACTCAACTGCGCCAACACTAGACCTGCCTTAATGCGCGCGTCAGCGACATCGTTCGCTTCAGCTTTTACCCAGGCGTCACGATCGGCATAGCCCTTTTCTTTAAAATATTGTTCTAAAGTACGACCCCGATACATCAAATTCTGACGTAAATCCTGTTCCAGCGAACGAATTTGATCATCGCGCAATACCGATGGTACGCTCACTACACTCTTTGCAACCAGCTGTTTTACTAGCTCATCTTTCAAATCGTCTTTTGCCCTACGCTCTGCTTGCGCTGCAATCTCCGCTTTTATGTCGCTGCGCAAATCTTCCATTGACGTAAATGAACCGGCTTTTGCAGCAAATTTATCATCAAGCGCAGGCAACTTTACGCTATTTACTTTTTTCACTGTCACTTCAAACACAACGTCTTGTCCCGCTAGGTCTTTTACATGATAGTCCTTCGGGAATGCTAATTTAACGTCTTTTGTATCGCCTGCTTTCAAACCAACAAGCGCATCTTCAAATCCCGGGATAAAAGAATTTGAACCAAGCACTAGCGGATAATCCTTGCCCGTACCACCATGAAACGCCTCGCCATCTTTTTTACCGACGAAATCAATCACTGTCTCATCACCTATTTTTGCAGCGCGTTTGACTTCTTTCTTTTCCGACAACCCTTTTTGAATTCGTTCAATTACTTCGTCAATTTCTTTTTTATCAACGTTAACCGCCGCTTTTTTCACTTTTAGCTTTTTATAATTACCAAGTTTTACTTCAGGCAACACATCTGCTTCAGCGGTAAATTCTAACAGCTCGCCCGGTACGTATTTTTTAATTTCGACCTCAGGGCGAGCTAGCACCTGCAAATCGTTACTCAAAAAAGCCTCAGCAACCGCGCGATTTAGCGCCGCATCCAACGTCTCCTGAGCCAGCGCATTCGCATCGGCATGTTTTTTCACAATTTCAAGCGGCACATGCCCCGTACGAAATCCATTAACTTTAGCTGTTTTTGCCAAGCGCTTTAGCGCCACCTGTTCAGCTGCTGCCAGTTCAGCATGATCCGCCGCAATCATTACTTTTACGCGCGTATCTGATTCGTGTGTTACTGTCGTCTTCATAACAGCGTATTATAACAGAGATACGGATATCTGTCAGGTGTCAAAGTCATCCAAAAACTCCGACAAGTCAAAATCATCATCTTCACGGGCGCGCACGCGGCGGTCGCTCACGGCTGTTACGATTCGTTCAAACCCAACTGTCTTGTCTGTGCCGTCACGCAAATTTTTCAGCGTATATATTTGCCGTTCCACGCTCGCCTCGTCGATAAGCATAACGTACGTAATGTCTTTCTCTACCGCCGTAACAAGTTGTTCCGCCAATGTTCGACCAGTATAGTCAACTTCTGTGCAGATTCGCTCACTGCGTAGTTTTTCGGCAATTCGCTCCGCCGTATCAAATACGCGCCCAACTGCCGCCACATACACTTCAGTTGCACTCGGCAATACCGCATGCCCACTTTCTTCTAGAGTCTCAACAATATGCGCCATATCACCCAACGACGCAACAAGCGTTTCCAGCGACGGAGCAATCATTCGCCCACCACGATACAACATTTTTTCATCATTCGTAACAATATCAAACAATACTCCAGCTGTGCAATCAGCATAAGACAATGTTAAATCAAGTACGACACCAGCGATGCCAAGTGTCTCAAGTCGCGCATACAACGCTGCTAGGTCTTGGTACGCGTCATGCTCACGCACCGCTTCTGGCAATTCCTCGGCATTTTTCGCTGCCAATACTTTGGCAAGCTGCTGCAAAATCGTGCCCGCCTGCATGCGCCCAACGATATCAATCGCACGGTCACGGAACTCTACAGGTGTAAGCATGCGCTTTTCTGCAAGCAAGCGCGTCA
>ERZ773022.1818-NODE-1818-length-13589-cov-4.874095_pt1 | contig 13589 bp, 22 predicted proteins | sample MGYA00580839_ERZ773022 | MGnify/ENA primary metagenome ERZ773022 (study PRJEB29015, sample SAMEA2738020) | human oral metagenome | biome: human oral; feature: human-associated habitat; material: dental | place: China | collected 2044 ... | reverse complement strand
TAATAAAACAAGTTTTTCATTTCCAAACTATTTAAACGGCTGATAAACACAAAGTACTGGATTTATTCCCATTTGAATTTGTGGTATCAATACTTTATTAACACACATATAATGTAGCTTTTTCCCACCAATGACCAATATAAAGAAATACTTGTTCCCAAAAACAGAGCCAAGGCCTATTCTACCCATAAATGCATCAGGCAGTACAAGAATCTATAACATTTTATTTTATAAGTATCCCATTATTTATATATTTTCAAGGATTGGCCAGTATAGAATCAACAAATCATTTTATCAAATCATACTATCAAATCCTTACATCTACCCAATAACCACATACAAGCATTGAAACGAAAAACAAAATAACAGACCCAACAACGTAGGAAAAAACGAACCAACCTTTAAGCTTACTATTCTTTTCATCTTTATATTTTTCGGCTAATTCTTCATATTTCTTTTTACGAAAAAACAAACTCAAAATACTGGCTATAATAACAATTACCCATATGATATTAGTGTTAATTTCTTCATTAAAGCTATAATGTAGTAAAACAACTATGATTGATAAAATTATAAAACAAAGACTTCCTGTGACAACTACACTCCCCCCAATATATCCGTTTTTTTCTCCCCAATCCTCATAAAATTTAGAGGCTCTATAAAATATATAATAAAACAAGTTTTTCATTTCCAAACTATTTAAACGGCTGATAAACACAAAGTCCTGGATTTATTCCCATTTGAATTTGTGGTATCAATACTTTATTGACATACATATAATGTAGCTTTTTCCCACCCAATGACCAATATAAAGAAATACCTATTCCAGCAACAGGGACAAAGCTCATTCCTCCCATAAAAACATCAAGCCCATCTGGGGCAATAAACCTCATCGGATTATCCGCATAGTAGGCGTACAGCGATAGGTGCGGGTACTTGTACCACATCGGGTCGGCGTGGAAGTAGATATAAAGCCAAATTGATATATCCTTGGTAATACATGCTACAAAGGTAGCAAAAGTATTTCAAAAATCATAAATAATATAACTTAACCGAATGCTATCCAACTGAAAACACCTATCAGAATAGCTGCCGTAATAATACCAATGATGTAATTTTCAAAATCATAAGACCCTCCCCAAGTTGCTTCAAGATTGCCTTGCACTTCATCTTTTAAATTTGTTTTGCAACCTTTTAGTAACCAACGAATAAATCCTCCTAAACGCATTGCTGTTTCGGGCATAATGTTTTATTTTTTTAGTTCTTTTGTGGTATTATCCCACACATTGACGATATTTCTAAACAATTAATAGTCTTCGAGTGCTTGTTGATTAATTTTTTTGATTCGAAAAGACTTGCTTGCTTTTTGCTGCCAATTAATCCCCTTAAACTCGATTCCTGATTGTTTTGAGTTCTTTACAAATTGATTGTACCCTTGCAATCCTTTATTTTGAGTTTTTATAACTTGCCCAGTTTTGGTTAAGGCAGGTAACATAAAACCAGGTAAAAAATCAAACAGGTCTCCATTTTTTTCCTTTGAATTTAGGACTGCTCCTCCAAGAGTTTTCCCTGTTATGTACGAATACAGTGAATTTATCATGCTATACGGTTACATCTTTTATTGTTTGATTTTTATGGTTTTTAAAGATTTATCAAAGTAGCATTTCCTTTCCTTTGGAACATTACAATAACCAATACTTAACTTGCCAATTTTAATATCTTTCCAAAATAAAGACTTACTATTCGTTCCCGATAATTGAAGGGTATCTGGTAAAACAGCGATAAAGGGTTTTCCCAAAATCTCATTAATTTGTTTTGTTAATTCTTCGTTTTGAAACCTATATTGTAAAATACTATCACCTAAACTCTTTATATTGCCATAATTAGGAGTATTACAGAAATTTGTAATATAGATAAAAGAAGAGTCTTTATAAACATAGCGTATCTCTTTTTCTACAGTAACTTCGTATCGTTCGATTTTATAACCCATAGGTATATTTAACGAATATTTCAAACGAGGAGTAAGTACGTGTCTTACCACACACATATCTTTACTCATTGTGCATGAAGTTAGTAGCAAAAATATTCCTATTATATATTTTCTCATAAACCATTTATTGTAGATTCGACAGGTAAAGTTATAAAAAAGAGAAAAAGGAGATTGGAATAGAAGTAACTATTCGTCATCAATAAAACAGATTTCATCATCATCGGTTATTTTGTATTTCACATGTATGATTTTATTTTTTTTCCATTTTTCAAAAAAGGTCATTTCAATACCATTCTCTTTAATAGTACCATTCTTTGTTTTTTTACTTATAGTAACATCTACAGACAATACCCCTACATCATAGAGGGCATTATTATTTATCTCGTTTTTGAGTGTGTCTGTGTATAAGTTAATTAAACTTTGTACGTCCGAATTATTTTCATCAAATGGCATTAATGACGAAATTTGCCCTTGTGTGTCCATTATCATGGCAAAAGGGTAAAATCCCTTCATATTCTCAATAAAAACTTTTAAATACGACAAAGAGGAGTTTTTCAATGCATCTTCTTTTTGAGTAAGTGTAATCATTCTTTGTATATAGGAATTATTTTTTCTGCTGTTTGAACTCTTGTGTTTTCTGGAACTGCTGGAGGGATGGCATATCTACTAAACTCAAAACCGGACTGCTTTAAAGGCTCAGAAAGAGTTGCATCCTTATTTATTCTCAGCAGTGTTTTTTTGTCCATTTTAGTTTGAAACTTTTTCTTGTAGCCTTAATTGCTTTGTAAGACTCTGTTTATGAAGATTTTTTTACTCCTACTGTTCGACCATTACTCATAACATCAGGTATAGTTGTTCCTTCTTTTCCTGTTTTTAGGGTCAATACGAGTAAATTCTTGTGTATTCTTTTCTAATCGTAATCTATTTAATTGCTCAGTCTCAGTTTGCCTTCCTACATTTATTCGTCTATAATTATAGTCCGACCACCTGTTGATAGCTTATTGCCTATTTCTGTACCTAATCGTGAAATTCTTGAAGCAGATGAAACTATTGGCTTGCTCCCCAAAAATATAGGCTCCGATATTCCAAATGTAAATATTCGACATACAATTTGCATACCATCAGGATCCACGAGCATCACCGGATTATCCGCATAGTAGGCGTATGGCGACAGACTTGGATACTTGTACCACATCGGGTCGGTGGAGTTGAATGTACTGAGCCATGAGTCGTAATAGCGGGCTTCGGCGTAGTGCAAGCCTGTCTCTTGGTCTTTTTCGTAGCCGGTGAATTGGTACGGTGTCTCGCAGCCTCCTTGGCTAAGGTCGATCAGAGTCTCTCCGTATGGCATATAGCCGAGTAGGTGTACTGCCTCGCCCCTGCCGTCCGTTACTGCCGAGCCAGAGCCGAGACGGTCGGGGTGGAGATGCTCTTCTTGCCTCAATGGAAAATCAGAAACAAATAAGCGTTTTAATATTTGATAGTAATAGAAAGAAAAACAAATATTTATCATACAACATATTACTTATTGGTTCGCAGAGTAATACAGTTCTCATATTTTAAAAATCTCCATTCACTCTTATCTGTATCGTACACATATACGAGTTTATAAAACGCACACTCAGTAATTATTCTGTATGGTTTATGGTTTTTATATAAACCTCCTAAAAAGGACACCGTTACCTCAATTAATCCATTTTCCGTAATTTCAGGAATAAAGGATATAAAACATACCCGCTTTTTCTTTTTTATCAGTTTATCTAATAGTTTATCGTCAAGAATAGATATTCTATGATTGTTAATCAGATAATTGGAGCGATTGAAAAAATCGATATTTGATGGATTTAAATATAAATGATCTGATATTGTAAGATTTGTGTGCCTATGAATATACATTGTGTCATATACATTTACTATATCCAATAATACCGATTGGTAAAAATTGGTATCAATTGGTAGAATGGTTTGAGTAAAACTATTTAAAGAAAAAATAGAAAACACGATAATAAGTTTTGTTTTCATGCTAATAATTTATTTTGGGATACAAGACTAGTTAAGTTTGTGTTTTCTCAATTTTTTGAGCAAAGTTGGGTATAAGTTTTTGACTTCTGTAATTATATAATCATCTCCATTAATTTTTACATACCGGTAAAAATCATAAAATCAATATTTTTAGGTTTAATGACCCACATATAGTTATTGTCTGTATCACCATATTTTTTATCAAGATAGCTATTAACTTCATCTATGCCTTGTATTTGCGATAAGTAGTAATAGTATTGAGATAAAAATGTGATTTTTTTATAACGAACAATGCTATCTGCATTTTGTAACCTAAGCACAGAATCAACTTCTCTTTCAGGCAATTCTTCTTTTAGTGTCTTTATTACTATATTGATGTATTTGTTTTTTTTGCCGATATCTCCATTCTTTTGTGCAATCATAGCCTTAAATCTATTAATAATTACTGCTTTATAAGTATATCCAAAAATAGAGTCATTCATTAATTGTGCATATTCCAAACATCGAGAGTAATCTCCCTTAAACGAAAAGGCTATTATTCGCTGCAAGTAAAAGTTCGCATCGTATTTGTGACATTTGCCTGATATGGTGTTGATAATCTGTATTATACTATCCAGCTTATATTTCTCACCATATTCTTGGTAATCTGAGAATAAATATTGTATTTCGAGGGCAATACTATCACAGCTATCGTATATTATTTCATTTACATCCGCTTTAGATGCGGAACATTTGCATATACATAGAAACCATAAAATCAATAAAGCATATAATCTCATAAACATCTTATTGTTCGAATATTTATTTCACTTGTAATGCTTAGAGCTTGTTTTATTATGTGGAAGATACTCTTTCGGTATATATTGCTCTAATACTCGTAAAAAATCAGCAGAATACGTGAAATAGTCGTTTCCAATAATAAGCCCTAAGAGTTCCAAACAAGCAACAGTAGTACAATTGCAGTTGTTGCGATATATGTAAATTTGGGCTCTGGTGTCCATCTGTACTATAAATTTGCTCCTTCTTACTTTGCCACGAGATAGCGATTTGAGAGCATCCATAAATCTATCTATTTCAATAGAATCTGTAACCACTACCTTATTGGCATCTTTATAAAGCTCTACAAAGTCACAACAAGAGACATTAGCGGTATTTTCACTCCACATATCTACATATTTGATTACCAGAGAATCTATCTTCTGTCCATAAGTAAAAACAGCGACAGAAAGACAAGCAATCACCCCAAGAAATCTCTTTTTGTACTTAAAACTATTGTTCATGAACACAAAATTAATCTTTTTATATCAATTAAATAAACCGTACATTTATTTGAATACTGGCAGATACTTCTTTGGTATATACTGACTCAAGACCTGTAAAAAATCACGCGAATATGCAAAGTATTTATAACCAATCAATACCCCAAAAATATCCATACAAATCATACTGGTACAATTGCAGTTGTTACGATATATGTAGATTTGGGCTCTGGTATCCATATATACATTATAATGCTCTCTTATCGTATCGTAAGGAAGTTCTCTTAACACATTCATAAACTCCTCTATTTTAGTAGGTTCAGAAATAGTTGCCTTTTGGCAATCGTTGTTCGAAATCCCAAATTCACTACACGTTACCGTTTTACAATGATCAATCCACATATCTTCGTATCTAATTACGACAGAATCTATCTTCTGCCCTCGAGCGAAAACAATCATAAATAGAAAGACGACCATAAAAACGAATCTACTTTTATACATCACCATGATTATCTAATAGTTATTTTATCTGTTTTAATATTATGTTCGATATGTACAAGACAACAATCATCAAACATTTATTGTTCAACTCTATACTAAAAATATGAGGCTTTTTAGTATCTCCATTTTTATATCGATCCCCCTGCCGTCCGTTACTGCCGAGCCCGAGCCGAAACGGTCGGTGGAGAGGTAGTAAAATTCATTTGGAATCACATTAGTTAGAGTTTTTGTTCCAATATTCTTTACATTTTCTGTCTAATTCTTTCCCTTTTACAGAATCTAATAGAACATATTTACCTGTAAGGTATAATTCTCTTAACTCACTCATGCAGGTATAATTTTCTAATTCTGCCCCCTTTTTTAGATAGTAAAGAGCTAAATTTAATGTGTTATTGTCTATATCTTTTTCGCTGCAAAATCTAATTAACGAGTAATAAACATTATAATAAGCCAAGGGATAATTATATTTATTTGCCATATAAAGAGAATATATCAAAAGCTCTCCTTCAGGTAATTCTGCCAAATATAACTCATCATATGCGTCTATATCACCTTTTTCTTTTACGAGTTTTTTCAATGTTTTGATAGGTCTCCAAGGAGGAGAGCCCTTCATTGTAAAAGTAGATCGCTTTTGAGAAAAACATTCTAGCGAAATAGTGCATAACATAAATAATACTAATACACTCAAACTTCTTGTGATTAATCTGTTACTCATTCCGATGCCTCCTTCTTATATTTTTGTTCTATTTTTTGTGGATTCTTAAAAATAGGTTTTTCTTTACCCGAAAAAGAATTTACTTTCTCTCCATTATAATACATAATCCATTGTTTTGGAGCATCCAACTCTCCATTATCTTTAAGTGTATAAGGACCATATTCTATATCTTTACCAAAAATAACACTTTCATTTGGAGCTACAACCATTGTATTAGGAATTTCAGATATTTTTCTTGCAATAGAAGACTGTTTATCAGACTCTTTACCCGTATAACAAGAATGCAAAACGACTATAGTAAAATCGTTTTTCCCTTCACTGTGATTATTTCTCCATACTTCGCTGTTTTTCTGCATAAAATCTACAAAATCCTCTTTTGTCTTTATCTTTTCAAATTTTCCCTTCTGATTATCAAATGTTTCAATTAATTTACTATTACCATGAGCCCAAAGATGAATTACGGGAGCATTTTTAGGATAATTTTCTGCAGCTTTATCTACGAGCCTCTTGGATTTTTTATTAGGATCCAATGATTTTACCTTTTCTCTTACATCCGGATCCACATACCTCAGCGGATTATCCGCACAGTAGGCGTACGGCGACTGGTGCGGATACTTATACCACACCGGGTCAGTGGAGTTGAATGTACTGAGCTGTGAGTCGTAGTAGCGGGCTACGGCGTAGTGCAAGCCTGTCTCGGTATCTGCTTCGTATTTGGATAGTATTTTATCCATTATAGTCCAATATTTTTATTAGAAACCATTTATCTCTGGTTCGTTTGAAGTAATACCTCCTATCCATATCCGTAACCCCTCGCCATCGAAAAACCATTTTTCCCGTATCTCTAAATTTACAGTCAAAATTATCATAAAATACGGTATAAGCGTCCATATCTTCCCTATAAAACAGATTGTCAAACCTATAATCTTCTTTTGTTATGTGCTTTTCGACTTCTTTATCCGTATCGTAGTCCCAAGTAAGGTACGATAATGGGAACTTTATCCTCGATACTTGAAAAGAACTATCGCTACAAAATTGTATTATAAACTTGTCAAAGCTCTCCTGTTGGGCTCTGATCAACAACGGGCAATATGTCAGTATTATAATCAGTACACATTTTATAAATTCATTATTTTTCATCAGTCTCAATCGATTTGTGGGCGGTATTATATTTGTTTGATGGTTTTATCAAGTAAAAAAGTAATCCAAAGAAAAACAATACTGTAAACGAAAAATATCTGTGAATAATATTCATTTCCAAATGTTTTTATGGCTATAACGTTTAAAAATTCATTTTTCTTCCTTTATCGTAATCATCTTTGTCTCGTTTGTAGTAGCACATTGTTTTTTACGTCTGAATATCAAAGGTTTCTTCCACGAAGCCTCATGTAAAATCAATTTATCTGGATTTTGGATTATAAATATAAATTCGACATAATAAAGATTACATGGCAATAGATATAGACTAGGATCCAATATACCTATTGTATCGCCTACACAAGTCATTATTAAAGCATTACTAGTACCATTATAACGCCATATTCCACTACATTCACTTTTGCATTTAATAATATTATCCCATCCATAAGGATCATAATAAGTGATGTCTATAAAGAAGAGCGAATCGTTTTTTATAATCAATGTCATTGTATCTTTCTCTCTTATACATTGATAAACACCAACAAATTCATTATGTTGATAAATGGCCATTGAGTTTATACTTAAAAGGATAAAAACAGAGAGTACTATTATTTTTTTCATAAATCAAATCTATCTTTTGGGGTAATATGTATTTCTATATCACGATTTTTTCATTGAGAGTGCATCATTGTTTATAGTAAGTAGTATAAAAGTACTAAGGTAGAAAAGCCCCTGAAACATCTTCAAATACAATTGATTGTCTTTTTTACTTATTTAAAACAACATATCCGCTCCCTTGCCTCTATAATAACTATTATTTCCTCCTTTTAGTCGATTACTTACGCTTAGCTACAGGTTGTATATGGGTTTGCACACTGCATTTCGGGTGGCAACCAACCATTGTAACTTCTACCTTTATAATTAAACTTAATTTTCAACCAATTGTTTTCAAAATCAAGTACTTCTATATCATTGAAAAGATGTTCTTTATCTGAAAACATTTTTACTTCTCTATCATTCGCATTTTTATATACTATTAAATCACTATCATAGGCGGAGAAATATATGTCTAAATGATTGTTTTTTGAAATCCATCCTTTTGCCAAAATTCTGTTGGTCAGTCCACTGTATGCTATTACATAATACATACTATCTTGCTTTTGAAGCAAATCAAACATCACAAAATCTTCCTCTTCTATGTCATTTTGAACATACTTTATTATTTTCCCATGAGGAATATCGTACACTGCCACTGTTCCTGAAAATTCAATATTTAGAAACACTGTTAAGAAATTAGTATCCGTGTGATTACGATATTCTAAAGTATCAGAGTGTTGAATACTTTGCCCTGTATGATTTATCTCGTTTTTGTTTCCGCAAGATACGGATATCCACAATATTAAAAACAAAATAAGTATTTTCATATATTACCTCCTTTTAGTCGATTGCTTGTGTTTTTTTACTAGATTGATAACCATATCTTTGCCTACCGAAACGCTCTTTTTCTTATCGCCACAAATTTACATCTTTTATTTATTCCAAATTATTGAGATTTATGGGAAGCCTCGTTTCATAAGCTCCTGTATGTCCATATAATTTAGAGACTTCACTACGTAGTTGCCCTTTAATAGACATGTTTTTTACCTCGTCGCACAGAATCCTTCTTCGACAAAACGAATTTTCCATCAACAATATCGTAATGAGATGAAACCGAGTCCATATAGCTAACGCTCTGATAGTCTTTGTCTAAAAACAAGGTTGTCTCCTCGTATTTTTTCGACACAGTCAGACTGCCGTTGTCGTTTATATGTAAACTTCGCTGCATATTATACGATATTTCTTTGTTTTTGTCTTGGGAAATCAAATCTCCTGCCGATATCTGTCCAATATTCAAATGGCTTAAAATTTTATTTGCACCACAGTAGTTTACTATGTGTATAGCCTCAATATCAGAATATTGAATAATAAAACATACCGAAACAATACTATCTCTAACTTGCAGAATATTTGCAATAGTCGCACTATAATCATCTTTTGGGAAGGCGATCACTCCTTGCAATAAATCTCTTTTTTGCTTCTCACTAAGCTCTATTCCAAGATTTTCGACTTTTTCCAAATCGCACAAATCGATGTCAATCAAAGAAATAGCATTTAGGTTGTTTGTTGCCAAAAAGCTACTTAAAATAGTAATGCTGTCTGATGTGGTTTGTACTTCAGATTGGCTACCATGCCTTTGGGCACAAGATAGTAGAATAAAACTCAATAACAACAACTTTATTTTCATAGAAACAGTGGTTTTATAAGGTTTTTATATAGATTGTTTTAAGTTCAGCACCATCAACAGATACTTTTTTGAATTTGGATATCACATTTACTAGAAAGGAGCCCCCTATATATCACGTTGCTTTTATTCTCTCTCAAATTTGGAACTTTACCTTTCTTGTTTCCATTCCTTTCTATCGGAATAGTAGATTAACGTTTCGTCGAATCCTATGGTAAAGAAAATCACATAATTTTCACAGTCTTTTCTTTCGTAATAGGGACCACTATTCATAGGTTCTTCCAATCCTAACTCTTCAACACTATTAGGTAATCGTTTTTCTATTTGCCTGAAATTTTCTATTTTATCAATTAAAAATGCACCTCTCTTTTGATAATTGTTCTTTTCATTATATTTCACAAACAACACAATAACAATAAAAGCAATTGAAACGGAAACAAGCAATAATGCTATTCTAATAACCGATTTTCTCATGTCTTTTGCGACATAATGATTTCATCCTCCATCATGTATTTGGAGATATAAAGGTTTTTTAATTTGATAACGACCTCTTTCTAATCCGATACAGCTTCTGATTCTAAAAAACGGTATACTACTGTTTTGATATTTGCTATCTCCGATTCATCAATTGAGATACTAGATATGTATTTGTTTAATGACGATTTTATACAGATATTGCCTTTATTCTCTTGATTATTGCTTTTGCGAGAAGAAATTAAAAGATTGTCGAACTTCCAATCTTGGGATTTCTCTTTAAAGAAACGATAGTCGTTGACAACAAGCAATCTGTTTTTACTTATCGTTATGGTTTCTTTGCCGCAAACACTCCATAATACAAGCCTCCACAGATAAAAAGCGACATACAAAGAAAAAAAGGTAGCGACAACCAAACCCAAAACTTTTGTCTCATCGAATGATAAAAACAAAATTATTGCCAATACGGGAAATAGCGATATTAGTGAAGCAAATACACTAAAAAAGGCAATAGCAGCTTTATTGTATCGTTCATCGCTTTTTATATGAATTCTAACACTATGTATATCAAGCTCAGTAGTAACGTTTTTCATACTTTGTTTTTCCAATCAGATTTTTTTGTCGTATTTCCTACCTATATAACATTTTACAAGATATTCTAAACAGTCTCACCTGCCATACCATCGAAGACTACCCTATTCACCATAGTATTAGCATAGTAGGCATGTGGCGACGGGTATGGGTAACTTGTATCGCACCTAGTAGGTGTAGTGGGATTGATGCTTCTTTGTGTGTATAAAAACATATTGAAAAATTCACTATTGATCTAAGTATGGATACCAAACGTTCAACCCGGGTAAGTCTATTATCGTAGAGTAATTGGTGATTTTTGTGATTAGATAAAAAACATCATGGTCGTTGAAGTAAAAGCGTGCCTTAGGATCATTTCGATATCTCTGTTTATCAAAGCATTTTGCATATCCTTCAATATAGATTAATCGTTTTAGCTTTTCCCCACAATCATAATAAGGAGCAAATCTATCTGCTACCGATAGTTTCAACTTATCAATAGCAATACCGTTTTTTTCACTTTCCGTACACTCTAAACAACCATCCATATCATAGTCGTCAATAAATATAAATGTTGCAGTGTCTGCAATATTATCATATCGTAAATTACGAAGCACAGTACTCGTATCTACCTTGTTATCACCTATTTGTAATGGCTCAAAATATTTTCCACAGCGTAGACAGGCGTTATATTTTGTTACTGTTTTAGTTCCCGTTATTTCTGCTTTTGCCTTAATAGCTTCTTGTTCATATAGAAACAAGACATCTTCCTTTTTACATGTATACACCAAATAGCCTTTAATAAAAATATTGTTGTCATATATTTGAGCCAACATATTGTCGTTTATTACGGACAATATCAATACAATAAAAAAAACTTGTTTTTTCATACTTTATTTTTCCAATCAGATTTTTGTCGTATTTCCTACCTATATAACCATTTTACAAGATATTCAATATAGTCTCACCTGCCATATCATCGAGGACTACCCTATTCACCATATTATTAGCTCTGTAGCTGTGCTGCAACAGGGGTGGGTACTTGTCGGAGAGCAGCGTCTCGCAGTAAGGCATATAGCTGAGTAGGTGTACTGCCCTACCCCTGCCGTCAGTTACTGCCGAGCTCGAGCCGAGACGATCGGTGTGAGCGTATTTTTCTTTCCGCTGATACAAACGATAGAAATATAAGTATAGTAATCTTTCGAAAATCATAGATTAAGCCAGAGAAAATTTATTTACGGATCACGTAATTGTATATAATTGTCCTTAGATGTTTTTTTCTTCTTATAAAAAGAAGAAGAAATACTCCGATTATGACTGGAAAAATCCGTAATACTATCTTTGCACAAATTTATATAGCTTTTTAGAACTGCCAATGTATCTCTATCACCAGAAATATTGAGCCATTTTGTATCAAATACAATCATGTCTGTTCGAGTGTCGACCCATAAAAAATCATCAATCGGCGGTACCTTAAACTCACGAAATCCATAAGTTATAATAGTATCATTGAATATATATCGATGATAATATATAGGGGTTGTATCACACTGACAGTTTTCCTCATATTTTATTTGGTATTTCTCATAATTGTACCAATAATTGCCTTTATGAGTATATTCTATCGTTCTATGATGGAAAAATGGGCGGATTATGACAACGCTAAGTTTGTCGTTTCCCTCTTTAATTGCCACATAAGGATATTCCAATTTACCTTTTGCAGGAATGCCTTTCATTGAATACTCGTCAAAATCTTGAAACTTCTTGTAGTCTTTAGGCAAACAACTGCAAGTCAACAAAATAAACGACAAAAAAAATACAGAGTGTTTCATAATACATTATTTGTTTTGGTTCAAGATTAGTTAAGCTTGTGTTTCCTGATTTTTTTGAGCAAAGTTAGGCATAAATTTTTGATTTATGTAGTTATAGCTAAATTACTCTTTGTTATTTAGTTAATTATCCAAAGATAACCTCTACTAAACTAATCTTGAACCTAAAGTTATATATCGTCTGTTATTCATCGGAATACATTTTCTCAAAATCAAAATCGTTAATTTTCCAAATTCGCGAGATGTCATATTGTAATTTATAGGGGAAACTGTTAGGTGCAAATTTAGTTGTAAACAAACAATAACTATCTACAGGAATTGTGATTATTTCTTTATTTTTAAAATAAACAACAATAGTTTTACAATCCAAAGGCAAAATGAAAAAACATGGAGTGTCTGTTATGTCATTTTCATAACTGTATTTGTATATTTCTTGCTTACCTACTGTAATGTTTCTAACCTTTTGAGGTTTGTATTTCACTGTTTTGTATGGTCTGACATAGTAACTATACAAATAATTGTCCTTATGATACCATATTAAATGGTAATCATCAAAACCAGAAGAATAACAATAAACCGTATCGGCACGTTTTAAAAACATATTAATCATATTTTTCGTCCTACATTGTAATACATATAGACTACTTTTATACATCAAAGTAGTATTACAACTACATAGTAATAAACATACAAATGCAACCGAAAAGAATAATAACTTTAACTTGTTGTTCATTTTATGTCCTCCTGTTTACTCATTTTTATAAAATCATTATAATGTATATTCATAATAACATCTTTCTTATTGCAG
>ERZ773022.1813-NODE-1813-length-13603-cov-9.462208_pt1 | contig 13603 bp, 12 predicted proteins | sample MGYA00580839_ERZ773022 | MGnify/ENA primary metagenome ERZ773022 (study PRJEB29015, sample SAMEA2738020) | human oral metagenome | biome: human oral; feature: human-associated habitat; material: dental | place: China | collected 2044 ... | reverse complement strand
TCATTCTCGAGAACAAGGACGGCGACCGCGTTGTCGTCGCAAAGATTATGCCGAGCATGTAATGATTCGGCTGTCGCACACAAAGAGCCGCAGTTCTGCGGCTCTTTTTCATCATATCAGGAGGTCATTCTATGGAGTTTATGCAGGAGATACTCCAACAGCTCATCAACGGCATTTCGCTCGGCAGTATCTACGCGCTCATCGCTCTTGGCTATACGATGATCTACGGCATCATCAAGCTCATCAACTTTGCGCACGGCGATATCTACATGGTTGGTGCCTATCTTGGATTCTATGCCATCACGCTCGGCATTCCCATCGTACCGGCAATCCTCATCTCAATGGCAGTCACGTCGCTCCTCGGCGTCATTGTCGAACGCCTCGCCTACCGTCCACTGCGCCATGCGCCGCGCATCTCCGTCCTCATCACAGCAATCGGCGTGTCGTTCCTGCTCGAATACGTGATGATGGCGATTGTCTCCCCCACGCCGCGCACCTTCCCCACAACAATCAGTGACATCTCGTGGGAGTTCGCGGGGCTCATCATCAGCGGGCAGCAGCTGCTCATCATGGGCGTGACGTTTGTACTGATGCTGATTCTGACCTACATTGTGCGCAGCACAAAGATCGGCAAGGCGATGCGCGCCGCATCGTACGATACGGAGGCGGCGCAGCTCATGGGCATCAACGCGAACCGCATCATCTCGATCACGTTCGCCATTGGCTCGGCACTCGCGGCGGTCGCGGGCGTGCTCATCGGCATCTACTACAACTCAATCGACCCCCTCATGGGGCTTATGCCGGGCATCAAGGCATTTGTCGCGGCAGTATTTGGCGGCATCGGCATTCTGCCGGGCGCGGTCGTCGGTGGGCTTGTCCTCGGCATTGTCGAGGCGTTTATCTCAGGATTCGGCTTTTCGATGTTCCGCGATGCGGCGGCCTTTGCCATCCTGATTCTCGTGCTCCTCATAAGGCCTGCGGGAATCTTCGGCAAGAACGTCAAGGAAAAAGTGTAAGGAGGGCTGTTCATGAACATATTGCAGAAAAACGATTGTAAAATGCTCGTCCTTGCCCTCGTTATTTACGGCATCATCATGGGACTGACGAGTGCGGGCATGCTCAGTGCATTCTGGCAGCTCAACCTCATCTTCGCGGGGCTGAACATCATCCTTGCGGCGAGTCTCAACCTGATCAACGGATATACGGGGCAGTTCTCGCTCGGGCACGCCGGCTTTATGGCAGTCGGCGCATACGTCGGCGTTGTGCTCACGACGAATTTTGAGGTTCCCTTCCCCCTCGCAATCCTTGCCGGCGGCCTCTCGGCGGGACTTCTCGGCACGCTCATCGGCCTGCCGACCCTGCGTCTGCGCGGCGACTACCTCGCCATTGCGACGCTCGGCCTTGGCGAAATCGTCCGCATTGTGATCATCAACGTTCCCTACGTCGGCGGCGCGGCGGGCTTCAAGGGAATTGCCCATCACACGGACTTTACGTGGGTGTTCTTCCTGATGCTTGCCACCCTCTTTATCATCAAAAATTTTGTGAACTCACGCCATGGACGCGCCTGCCTCGCCATCCGCGAGAACGAGATTGCGGCGGAGTCAATGGGCGTCAATACGACGAAGTACAAGGTGCTTGCCTTTACCATCGGTGCCTTTTTCGCCGGCATTGCGGGCGTGCTCTTCGGGCACAATATGTACATCCTCAGCCCCGCCTCGTTCACGTTCATGCAGTCGTTCAACATCCTCATCATGGTGGTCATGGGCGGCCTTGGCTCAATGACCGGCTCGATTGCAGGCGCCCTCGTCGTAACCTTCCTCTCGGCGGCGCTCGCGAGCTTTCCGAATGCACGCATGATTATCTACGCGCTCGCCCTCATCCTGCTCATGTTCTACCGTCCGCAGGGACTCTTCGGCTACGTCGAGGTCACGGCGATGCATCCGCTCCGCCGCTTCTTCAAGAAAGGTGGTGCGGCATAATGGCAAAGGATTTACTCACGGCGTCGGATGTCTCAATGGTCTTCGGCGGGCTCAAGGCGATTGTGGATTTCAATGTCCACATCAAAAATGGAGAATTACTGGGGCTGATTGGGCCGAACGGTGCGGGCAAGACGACGGCATTCAATCTCTTTACGGGCGTCTACCAGCCGAGCACAGGTGAGATCACATTCAAGGGCAAGAGCATTGTCGGACTCGCACCGTACCAGATCACGGAGCGCGGCATTGCGCGCACATTCCAGAACATCCGCCTCTTTGGCGAGCTGAGCGTGCTCGACAACGTAAAGATCGCCTACCACTGCCACATGAACTACGGTCTCATGGAGTCCATTCTGCGCCTTGGACGCTACTGGTCGGAGGAGAAAAAACTTGAGGAGGAGGCGTACCGTCTCCTCGAAATCTTCCATCTCGCGGACACGGCAGAGGAGAAGGCAAAGAACCTGCCGTACGGTGCGCAGCGGCGGCTGGAGATCGCGCGCGCGCTTGCGGCGCAGCCCTCCCTGCTGCTCCTCGACGAGCCGGCGGCGGGCATGAACCCGCAGGAGACACTCGAACTGATGGAGATGATCCGCTGGGTCAAGAAGGAGTTCGGCATCACGATCCTCCTCATCGAGCACGATATGTCACTCGTCATGGGGATATGTGAACGCATCTACGTGCTTGAGTACGGGGCGATCATCGCAAATGGAACCCCTGCGGAGATCCGCTCGAATCCCGAGGTCATCCGTGCATATCTGGGGGCGGAGGAATAAGATGGCAAACGAAACGAACACAAAGACCGCCCCCGCAGGGGCAAAAGCGCCCATGCTCCGCGTAACGGATCTGGAGGTTTACTACGGCGCAATTCACGCGCTCAAGGGTCTGTCGCTTGAAGTCAACGAGGGCGAGATCGTCACGCTGATCGGCGCGAACGGTGCGGGGAAATCCACGACACTGCGTACGATTTCTGGGCTGATCGCACCGAAGAGCGGCACAATCACATTTGAAGGAACGAATATCGCGGGGAAGGGCGCACATGAGATTGTGCGCGCGGGGATCTCGCAGGTGCCCGAGGGGCGGCGTATCTTTGCCGAGATGACCGTGCTGGAGAATCTGGAGCTCGGCGCGTTCACGCGCAGCGATAAGGATGGCATCGCCGCCGATATGGAGATGGTCTTCACACGCTTTCCGCGCCTCAAGGAGCGCGTCTCGCAGCAGGCGGGCACCCTCTCAGGCGGCGAGCAGCAGATGCTCGCAATGGGGCGCGCACTCATGAGCCGCCCGCGGCTCCTCCTCCTCGACGAACCGTCGATGGGGCTTGCACCACTCCTTATCAAGGAAATCTTTTCCATCATCGTCGACATCAACAAGACCGGTACGACCGTCCTGCTCGTCGAGCAGAACGCAAACATGGCACTCTCCATCGCCAGCCGCGCCTACGTCCTCGAAACGGGACGCATCACCCTGTCCGGCGCGGCAAAGGAGCTGGCGGCGAGTGAGGACGTGCGGAAAGCGTATCTGGGGGGATAAAATCGTGCAGATTGGGCGGAAAAGATGCACCAACCTGACAGACTTCATTTTATCAGCGATTCCCTAGTATGCCGTGGTGCAAAGCCTCCCCCGTCGCTACGGGGGAGGGGAACCATGCGCAGCATGGTGGAAGGGGCGCCATGATGGGATGCCGTTCTCTCCCGTATCACAAAAGAAGGAAAACTGCCCTATCAACGCGAATATTAAAAATATATCGCACGTATCCATTGGCAAGGAGGAAGCATTTATGTTTGTTGCCAACTGTATGACCAAGAATCCTGTCACCATCGCCCCGGACGCAGGCCTCGACGAGGCAGAAAAGCTCATGGACAAGGGGCATTTCCGCCGTCTGCCCGTCGTGGAGCACGGAAAGCTCGTCGGCTTTTTCACGAATCGCGATCTCCTGCGCGCCTCGCCGTCTGCGGCAACCACGCTTGATCGCTTCGAGATGCGCACCCTGCTCGCCAAGATCAAGGTCGCCGATGTCATGCAGAAGAACGTCATTACGGTCACTGACACCATGACGATCGAGGAGGCTGCGCTCATCATGACGCGCGAGAAGATCGGCGGCATGCCCGTCCTCTCCTCGGCACAAAAGCTTGTCGGCATCATCTCCTCCACGGACATCTTCAAGGCATTCATCGCCGTCATGGGACTCGACAGCGGCAAGACGCGCCTCACCATTGATGTCGCCGACCGCACGGGCGTACTGCGCGACATCGCAACCGTCCTCGCCGATCTCAACATCAGCATTGACAGCATGGTCACGCTCCCACAGCCGAACGGCACCTATCAGATCATCATCCGCGCCGACATTGACGACGTGGATACGGTCAAGGATCGCCTCTGGGCAAAGGGATTCAAAGTCAGCCACGTCATCCAGATCGGCTGACCTGTCTGGTCGCTGCGCATGGGGAGCGCAGCGTGTCAATCTTATCGACATAAGAAAGGGGAAATGTAATGACAAAAAATGCGATGGGGTCAAACACAAATATGCGCGGCATTGGCTTTCAAGTCAATGTCGTCGTCTGCATCGGTGTACTCCTGATGGTCACGATTCTTATGTCTTTCATCGGGTTTCACTCCTACGAAACGATGATTGCAAATGGAACCCACGAAAAGTACAATGAACTGGGCATGAAGATGGCTCCCATTCAGGAACGCTACAGCACCGTCTATCAATCGGCAAAGAGCCTTGCGGCACGCATTGAGCAGATCACCGCCCTGCCGCCGGAGCAGCGCAGCCGCGACGATGTGGTGCGTGCGCTTGAGGCGACCATTGCCGCGAATCCGAACATCGTCGGCACAGGCGCGTGCTTCGAACCGAATGCCTTTGACGGACAGGACACGGCATTTGCGAACACAGAGTTCTCCGATGCCTCAGGGCGTGTCATCCCCTATGCTGCAAAAGATCCGTCCGGTAATATCGTCATCTCCCCGCTCACTGGGTACGAGACGGATGACTGGTATCAGTCGCCGCGCACCACGCAGAAGATCACGCTCTCCGAGCCGTACTGGTATAACGCAACGCCGACGACAAAGTACTATATGTTGACCGTCTCCGTTCCAATCATCGAGAACGGGCGCTTCATCGGCGCAGTCACCGTGGACTTCGACATTGCGCCGTTCCAGAGCGATCTCGCGAAGGTGAGCAGCCCCGACAACTTCTTCGTCGTCTTCTCACCAAAGGGTACGGTCATCGCCCACGGCGTTAAGCCTGACAATGCCTCGCGCAGCATCTACGAGCTCGTGAGCAAGACGGAGAGCGAGGGTCAGAAATTCTTCGGCAAGGAGCTTTACACATTCGAAAAGGTCTCCGAGTCGACGGGTGAAATGTCCACCTACATCTTCCAACCGGTCGTATTCGATGGCGTAGAACAGCCGTGGGGCGCGCTCATCGTCGTCTCCAACAACCTCTTTACGAGTGCCGCAAAAGAACTGGTCATTTTCTCCATTGTCATCGCCGTTCTGTGCAGCCTCGCACTCCTCGTTGCACTTGCCTTCTTTGTCCAAAAGCGTGTCTCAAAGCCCCTCGAAGGTCTTGCGGGAATGATCGAGCGTTTTGCCGCACTGGATATGCGTGCCGAACAAAACGCGCACCTTGCCCCCTACCTCGATCGCAGTGACGAAGTCGGCAGCATGACGCGTGCCTGCGGCGCAATGGCAAAGAGTCTGCGCGGCATCGTCGGACAGATCAACGGCAGTTCGCAGTCCGTCGCTGCTGCGAGCGAGCAGCTAACGGCGACCGCCCAGAACACGGCACACACTGCACACGAGATCACGTCGGCGATCCACAGCATCGCCGACGGTGCAACGACACAGGCACAGGATACGAATGAAGCAGCGGCTCATCTCGACCATGTGCAGGAACTCCTCGACGACATCCAGAAGATCCTCCGACAAGTCAACGATGTCTCACACGCCATCCGCGACCGCAAGGACGAGGGTGCCGACATTCTCTCAAACGCCATGAAGAAGTCCGAGGAAACCGCACATGCGACAAACGATGTCGCCACTGTCGTGGAGGAGACGAACCGAAGCGCAGAGAAGATTGAATCCGCCAGCGAGATGATCCAGTCCATCGCCGACCAGACCAACCTCCTCGCCCTCAACGCCGCGATCGAGGCGGCACGCGCAGGCGAAGCGGGGCGCGGATTCGCCGTCGTCGCCGAGGAGATCCGCAAGCTCGCCGAGCAAAGCACCAGCTTTACCGAGGAGATTCGCTCCGTCATCAGCGAACTCAAAAACAAGGCGCAGCGTGCCGTCGATACCATGGATGTCTCCAAGGGTCTTGTCACCGAAACGCAGGCGGGTCTGGATGAGACACAGGAGAAATTCCAAAAGATTGACGAGGCAGTCACCGAGGCGCTCAAAGTCATTGAGCGGATGAACACCTCAACTGAGGACATCGTAAAGGCGAGCCAAGAAGTCGCACGCGTCGTCCAGGGGCTGCAGCGCCTTGCACAGGAGAACGCCGCCACAAGCCAGCAGGGCAATGCCGCCGTCGAGACACAGACAGTATCACTGGAGGACATCGCGAATGCCTCCGAAGGGCTGGCAAACATCGCAACCGACCTGCAGGGCGAGGTCGGAAAGTTCAAGGTCTGACTCCCCCATCACACAGCAAAGGGCTGCGCTCCGAAGCGAACAACTTCGGAGCGCAGCCCTTTTGGTTCATCATTCCTCTATCATCTGACCATTGGTGTCAACGAAGATCGAGCGCGACACAGGAAAATGCGCCAGCATCTGCCTGCCCTCCGTCGCACCGAGGACAAAGATCGCGGTCGAGAGCATATCCGCAAGCAGCCCCGTGTGTTCCTGCCATTCCGGCACATCCGTTTCCATGGGCAGCACCACAGTCACGGAGGCAAGTCCCGTCATGGCAGGATAGCCCGTGCGCGGGTCGATGAGATGATGATAGCGCTGCCCCTCATAGACAAAGAACCGCTCATCATCTCCCGAGGAGGAGAGAACTTCGTCCGAAAGCGCAAGTGTGGTGAGGAGATCATGGTTCCCCGCTCCGCGCGGATTGCGGATGCCGATCTGCCACGGTGTCCGTTCCGCATTTACCCCCATGCCGAGGATCGAGCTGGTACCGAGATCGGCGAGTGCATTGGTGATGCCCGCTGCTGTCCAGTTCCTGCGGATGCCGTCAAGCGCAAGCCCCTTGATCAGTGCACCACGGTCGAACTGTATCCCCGCTTTCATGAGTCTCGCCTCATATTTCGTTTGACCATTCTCCGCGCGCGTACGCAGCTCAAGCGCCTCATACCCCACGCGTGCGCGTGCGTCTGCCACAGCCTCCGGGGACGGCGGCAGCTTCTCCACCCGCGCCCGCTCCCACAGCTGTGTGAGGGTACCCGCCGTCACATCAAAGGCTCCGTTGGAACGCCGCGCAATCTCCTGTGCAAGACGCAGCGTTTCATAGAGATCGGGAGGCAGCTCCGTCCATGCGCCCGTCCCCGCAGATGACTCCACAGCGGCGAGAATCGCTCCATCCGCATCCTCCTCCGTCTGCGTGAGCACGGCAAGCCCATCCCGCAGTGCCGCCTGCGACGTGATCTCATCCGCACGCACCGTCAGCCGTGCCACCGTCCCCATCACGAGTTTTGTATCCTCCGCCGTCACCTCTCCTCCACAGCCGCCAAGAAGGAGAGAACCGCAGAAAATGACGATGGCAGGATTTTTACATAACGCGAAGAATCTTTGTATCATATGTATTCCTTTCGATTTATGTGAGGTGCTCTATGCCGCGTTCCAGATTCTATGAAATTGCCCGCTTCGTCTTCGTCGGCGGCGCGTGCTTCGTACTCGACTACGGCCTGCTCTACATCCTCACCGAGTATGCGGGGTTCCACTATCTCCTCTCAGCCGGCATCTCCTTTACCGTCTCCGTCTTCGTCAACTACTGGCTCTGCCTCGTCTGCGTCTTTCGTGGGGCGAACGCTCAGACGCGCCGCGCGAAGATGCTCTTTTTCGGATCGAGCATCGCGGGACTCGGACTCAACCAGCTCCTCATGTGGCTGCTCGTCGACTTCGTCCATATCTACTACATGATCGCAAAGCTGATTGCCGCCGGCATCGTCATGGTGTGGAACTACGTCCTCAAACGCCGTGCCGTCCTCGGTCACTGACTCCATTCTAACAAGATCATACGCAGACTGCAAGACCCCAGCCTCCCGCCACAATGGGAGTCTTTTTCATGTGCACATTTCTCCCACAACAATGCAGGATTTTCCACCTATCAACGCGAAATAAAAGCATGATAGTTTTTATCAATCGTCGAGATAAATTCTATGTATTATCAAAAGAGGAGACGAAAGCCATGGCAATGGAAATCTCACGCCGCACCTTTATCAAGGGTACGGCGGCAGCGGGCGTTGTGCTCATGTCCGGCGCCTACCTCGGCTGCGGGAACCAAAACATTCCCGCACAGGTACGGCGCGGCGATGTGACCTACGACGTGCTCATCATCGGCAGCGGGGGTGCCGGGATGCGCGCAGCACTCGCCGCATCGCAGGACAAGAATCTGAAGGTCGCCGTCATGTCGAAGCTCATGCCCACACGTTCGGCATCGACAATGGCACAGGGCGGTATGAACGGTGTCACGGGCGTCACAGACGAGAAGGATACGGTCGAATCACATACATTTGACACGATCAAGGGCGGTGACTATCTCTGCGATCAGGATGCCGTCGAATACTTCGCAGAGAATGCAGGCAAGATCATCTACGAGATGGACTATATGGGCTATCCGTACAATCGTCAAAAGGACGGTCATTTCCATCAGCGCAAGATGGGCGGCTCCTCCCACGCACGCGCATCCTACTTCGAGGATCGCGCAGGGCACGCAATGGTGCACGCGCTCTTCGAGCAGTGCCTTGCACATGACGTGGACTTCATCTCCGAGTGCCAGATGCTTGAGATCGCAATGACAGACGCTGGAAAACTTGCGGGCGTGATCGCGATGGATATGCGCTCGGGCGACCTCATCGGCATCCCCGCAAAGACCGTGCTCATTGCAACGGGCGGCTACGGACGCGCGTATTGGGTACGCACATCCAATCCATACAGTTCGACAGGCGACGGCATCGTTGCAGGCATGAACGCAGGCATCCCGTTCAAGGATCCCGAGATGGTGCAGTTCCACCCGACGGGACTCTCCGTCAACGGCGTACTCCTCTCCGAGTCGAGCCGTTCCGAGGGCGCGCTCCTCGTCAACAAGAACGGCGAGCGCTTTATGTCGCGCTATGCGCCGGAGAAGATGGAGCTCGCGACGCGTGACATCGTAGCACGCGCGATTGCAACCGAGATCGAGGAGGGGCGCGGCATCGGCGAGGGGCTGACCGCAGGTGTCTACCTCGACTTCACAAAGATTCCCGCCGAGCGCATCCACGAACGTCTCGGACAGGTCGCCGATCTCTCTCTCCGCTTCGCAGGCGTCGATATCACAAAGGCGCCCGTCCTCATCAGCCCAACCTGCCACTACTCGATGGGCGGGCTTGAGATGGCGGACTTCCATACGGGCGCGACGCGTGTGCCCGGCATCTTCACGGCGGGTGAAGCGAGCTGCGTCTCCGTGCACGGCGCGAACCGCCTCGGCGCAAACAGCCTCTCCGAGGTGCTTGTCTTCGGCAAGACGGCGGGCGAGGGCGCTGCCGCCTATGCCAAGGAACACAGCTACGAGGGCAATCAGGACGCACTCACGTCAGGCTGTGCGAAATGGAAGGATATTTTCGATCAGGTAACCGCGCGTCCGCACGCAGGCAACCGCACCGTTCCTGAGATCCGCGACACGATGGTCGATACCATGTGGTTCAAGGCGGGGGTTTTCCGCAATGGCTCGCAGCTCGAGGAGGCGGCAAAGGAGCTGCATGCGCTCGAGGAGGACTACAAGAACTGCTTCGTCGGCGACAGCTCCCATGTCTACAACACAGCGTTCGCACAGTACGTCGAGCTCGGCAATATGCTGCAGATCTCCCATGCCATCGTGCAGGGTGCAATCGCACGCAAGGAGAGCCGCGGCGGTCACTCACGCAAAGATTTCCCAAAGCGCGATGACGCAAATTTCCTCAAGCACACGCTGATCTTCAAGAAACCGGACGGCAGCTATGCTGCGGAGTATCAGGATGTCGTCATCACGAAGTACCCGCCGCAGGAAAGGAAGTATTGACATGGATGTGCAGCTCAAAATTCATCGCTTCGTCGAGGGCAAGAAGTGGGTGGACACCTATACCGTCCCCATTACCACGGGACTGACCGTCCTCAATGCACTGACCTACGTCAAAGAGAAGCTCGACCCGACGCTCTCCTTCACGAGTGCGTGCCGCTCAAGCATCTGCGGTGCATGCGCCGTCCGCGTGAACGGCAACGCCGAGCTCTCCTGCGAGGTACTCGTCGAGGATCTCCTCGCACGCTACCAGACCGAGGAGCTGACCATCGAGCCGCTCGGCAACTTCACCGTCATCCGCGACCTTGTCGTGGACTGGGATCCGAAGTACGCACGCATCAAGAAGGTAAAACCCACACTGCACCCGAAGGACGAGTTCACACCTGAAACCGGCTGCCTGCAGTCGCCCGAGGACTTCAACAAGTACAAGAAGTACGCAGGCTGCATCCTCTGCGGCTCCTGCGTCTCGGAGTGCAACAAGAACACGCTGAATGCAGACGACTTCCTCGATCCGTTCGCCTTTGTCAAGGCGGAAAAGCTCGTTGCCGATTCGCGCAGCAAGACACCCGCCGAGCATCTAAAGGCGGTGCTCGACGCGGGTCTCTGGCGCTGCTTCAACTGTCAGGAGTGCACGGCGAAGTGCCCGAAGGGACTCGATCCTGCGGGTGCGATCGAAAAGCTGAAAGAGGAGACGTTCCGTCACCATCTGGACGACAACGTCGGTGCACGCCACGCGAAGGCAATCTATGACGACATCTCCGAATCCGGCACACTCGACGAGTCAAAGCTCAACATCAAGTCCGAAGGCTATATCTTGTCCGCAATGCGTCTGCCGATGGCGCTGCGTCTCATGAATACGGGCAAGATGGATCCGCTCGCAAGCCATCCCGTGAATCCTGAGATCAAAACCATCGCGGCGATTGTAAAGGCTGCAGAAAAAGCGGACAAGGAGGAGGCATAAGGCATGAAGTACGCATTATTTCCCGGCTGTGTCCTCGAGGGAGCAGCAGCCGAGGCATATACCTCGCTCAAAAAAGTCTGTGAACGACTGGGCATTGAGATCGAGGAGATCCCGAACTGGACGTGCTGCGGTGCTTCGCACGCACAAGGCGTGAACGACCTCGCCGCGCTCGCCGTCAACGCGCGCAGCATCTCCATTGCCGAGCACATGGGGCTGCCCATCCTGACCGTCTGCAACACCTGCACACTCCAGCTGCGCACGGCGAAGCGCCGCCTCGATCAAGATGCGGCGCTCAAGGAAAAAGTCAACGCCATCCTCAAGGAGGCGGGGCATCCATACGAATATCAGGGAACGAGTGCGATCACGCATTTCCTCTGGGTACTCGACGAACATCCGGAAGTCCTCGACGGCAAGGTCACGAATGCGCTGAAGGACACACAGGTCGCCTGCTACTATGGCTGCCACATCCTGCGCCCCGCGCCTGTCATGAACCACGAGAACGTCGATTATCCCGAATCGTTTGAGCGCCTTGTGCGCCGCCTCGGTGCGGAGCCCGTCTGGTTCGATGCAGGGCGCAAATGCTGCGGCTTCCATGCCCAGTTCACAGCAGAGCGCGACGTGCTGACCGTTACGGGGCAGATTGCCGCGAGCGCTGACCGTGCCGGAGCAAACCTGATCGCAACCCCCTGCCCACTCTGCCAGATGCAGCTCGACATGTACGGTCCCGAGGGACGTGAGGCAATGCACTCACAGACCGAAATGCCCGTCCTCCACCTGCAGCAGCTCGTCGGTCTTGCACTTGGCATGACAAAGGACGAGGTGGGATTCAACCGTCATGTTTCCGCGCGTGAAAAATTGAAGGTCGGAGGTTAAGGAAACACTGACAAATTCAGCATCATCATTTTGACGCATCTTTTCCCGAAGCATGCCTTAGGGCATCACTAATAAAATATTTTGAGAACCTGCCCGCATTTTCTCCTGCCATGTATGGGTCGGATACTGCCAAAAAGGCGTATCATTCGACGTGTGACAAGGAGAAATGTGGGCTGTTTCTCATTCTATTTATCTGTAATTACAATTTAATCATATCAAATGGAGGATATTGTCTATTATAATAGAATATAGCTAATGAATTCACTCTTATAAATTTGCTTCAATAGATAAAATTATCTTGCTATTTTATCTATTTTGCGCTACACTAAAAAAAAGAATGGACGGCTCATTGACAGCAGATATGTGAGCGCTGCCAAATTCATCTGCGTAAAGGGAGTGAATATCATGTTTCTGGAGGAGCGCCAAGAGCTCATCGTTCGCATGGTGGAGCGTGACGGTAAGGTCAAGGTCAAAGAGCTCAGCGCTAAATTCAAAGTCACCGAAGACTGTATCCGCAAGGATCTTGGATCGCTCGAGCGGCAGGGACGTCTGAAACGTACCTACGGCGGCGCCGTGAAATTGACGCAGAGTGTTCACATGATCGAAGTCAGCCGCCACCGTCATACCGACATCGAGGCAAAACGGCGCATTGCGCAGGCTGCTGTTTCGCTCATTCAGGACAAGGACATGGTCTTCCTGGATGTTTCGACGTGCAATCTTGCGACTGCGGAACTTCTCATGAAGAGTGACCGCGACCTGACCGTTGTGACGAATATGGTCGATGTACTCGGCGTGCTTGCACGCAACCCCCGCATCGAACTGATCTTTGCGGGAGGCCAGCTCAATCGTGGACGCGATGGATTCTGGGGCGGTATGACACAGGACTTCATCGGCAGACTCAAACCCGACATTGCCTTTGTCGGCGCAGTCGGCGTGGATGTCAAGGGCAACAGTGTTTCCACCTACGACATCGACGACGGACTGAACAAGGCACGCATCATCGCGCGCAGCAAACGCGCCTATGTGGTCGCGGAGGCGCGCAAACTCTCGACCGACGGCAACTACGACTACACTCCGCTCAACGCCCTTGCAGGGCTTGTGACGGATACGGAACCACCTTCGGACATCCGCGCGGCGGCGGCAGAGCTCGGTGTGGATATCGTACTGCCGTAGCAGCGCAACGGATTGTTTGGATACAAAACAGAGACGGCTTGCCGTCTCTGTTTTTATGTGAGAAAATATGGAAAGGGGGAATGCTATGGAGAATCTGCTCAATCACTGCACGCTCTGCCCGCGTCGCTGCGGCGTGAATCGGAATGCGGGCGCACGCGGATTCTGCGGCGCAGGTCGTACGGTACGCGTTGCACGCACGATGCTGCACGCGTGGGAGGAGCCGTGCCTTGTCGGCGCACACGGTGCGGGCGCAGTGTTCTTCTCTCACTGCACGCTGCGCTGTGTCTACTGTCAGAATCACACGATCAGTCACGAGGGCAGCGGCACAGAGATGTCTGCGGCGGAACTCGCCTCCTGCTTTCTCACGCTCCAGCAGGATGGTGCGGCGACGCTCGATCTCGTAACACCGACGCACTACAC
>ERZ773022.1812-NODE-1812-length-13604-cov-12.944941_pt1 | contig 13604 bp, 8 predicted proteins | sample MGYA00580839_ERZ773022 | MGnify/ENA primary metagenome ERZ773022 (study PRJEB29015, sample SAMEA2738020) | human oral metagenome | biome: human oral; feature: human-associated habitat; material: dental | place: China | collected 2044 ... | reverse complement strand
GGCCGCCGTCGGGATTCCGACGGCGGCCGGCGATTCGGCGCTGCACCACTGCTCCCGGCGCGCCGGGCCGGGGAGTATTCGGTCTCAGCCGGCGACGGAGGCGCGGTAGACGGCCTCGATGGTGGAGTCGAGCGTCGCGTCGAACTCCTCCTGGCTCTGGGCGTCGCTCAGGCCCTCCAGCAGGGCGCGCGAGAAGCTCGCGATGAGACCGGGGTTGCGGGCCAGGCGCGCGTTGGCGTCCTCGCGCTCGTAACCGCCGGACAGGGCGACCACGCGCATGACGCGCGGGTGCTTCATGAGCTCGCCGTAGCGGCCGTCGACGCTGGGGATGGTCACCTTGAGCATGACGTCGTCGCCGTCGGGCAGGGCGTCGAGGTGCTCGGTCAGCGCCGCGATCAGCAGCTCCTCGGCCTCGGCCTTGTCCGGGGCGTGGATGTCCACCTCGGGCTCGATGATGGGGACCAGGCCCTTGGCGAGGATCCGCCCGGCCACCTCGAACTGCTGGTCGACGACGTCGCGCACGCCCCGCGGGTCGGCGCCCAGGATGACCGAGCGCATCTTGGTGCCGAAGATCCCGGCGGCCACGGCGCGATCGAGCAGCGCGTCGAGCTCGGGCATGGGCTTCATGATCTTGGCGCGGTGGGCCTCGTCGGCCAGGCCCTTGTCCACCTTGAGGAAGGGGACGACGCCCTTGACCCCCCACAGGTACTCGGCGGTGGGGCGGCCCTCGATCTGCCCGTCCATGGTGCGCTCGAAGAGGATGGCGCCCAGGATCCGCTCGGAGGTGAAGGCCCTGGAGGTGATGACGCGGGTGCGCATGGCGTGGACGAGGTCGAACATCTCCGCCTCGTCGGAGTAGCGCTCCGGGCCGACGCCGTAGGCGGCCAGGGCCTTGGGGGTCGAGCCCCCGGACTGGTCGAGGGCGGCGATGAAGCCCTTCCCGTTGCGCATCTTGTCGGCTTGTTCGGTGTTCACGGTTCCTCCTCACGAGCCTTAGGGGCGCGCCGCGGACCGTCCGCGGTCGGGCCCCGGAACTCCGAACCAGTCTACATGAGAACGATCCTCATGTGCGCTCCCGGCGGGGCGCGGTGCTGCCCCGGACCACGAGTTCGGTGGGGATGAGGATCTGCCGCTCCCCGCCCGCCGCGCCGGAGTCCACCTGCTCCAGGACCAGCCGGACCATCTCCTCCCCCGCCCGGCGGAAGTCCTGGCGCACCGTGGTCAGGGGCGGGAAGCTGTACTCCCCCAGGGACAGGCCGTCGAAGCCGACCACCGACACGTCCCGGGGGACGCGCCGACCCCGCTCGTGCATGGCGCGGATGAGGCCGATCGCCACCTCGTCGTTGGCGCAGAAGACGGCCGTGACCGCCGGGTCGGCCGCCAGGCGCTCCCCGGCCGCGTAGCCGCCGGCCGCGGTCCAGTCCCCCTGCACGGGCTCGGGCGGCTCGATGCCGGACTCCCTGAGGCGGGCGGCCCACGTGGCCGAGCGGATGAGGGCGGACTGGGAGTCCTGCGGCCCGGTGACGTGGTGGACCTCGCGGTGGCCGAGGCCCAGGAGGTGGTCGACGGCGGCCCGCACCCCCCGCACCTGGTCCGCCGAGGCGGAGGGGTAGTAGCCCACGAGGGCGGAGTCGGACACCGCCACCGGCACGCCCGCGGGCAGGACCAGGTGCCGGCTGTCGGCGCGGCCGGCCTGGACCACGACCAGGCCGTCGACGCCCTGGTGGGCCAGATGCGTCACGGCGGTGCGCATGTCCTCCGAGGCCGGGCGCTCCACCTGGATCATCGAGACCGTGTACCCGGCCCTCCAGGCCGCCGCGAGCACGCCCTCGGTGGTCAGGGCCTCGCCGGTGCGCTCGATGTGCTGGGTGACGACCCCGATGGTGCGGAAGGATCCGCGCCGCAGCGCCTGGGCGGCGCGGTTGGGCGAGTAGCCGAGTCGTTCCATGGCGCGCAGCACCTTCTCGCGCGTATCCGCCCGCACGTTGCGGGCCCCTGCGGAGACCCGCGAGACCGTCTGCGTCGAGACGCCGGCCAGGCGGGCGACGTCGGCGACCGACGGCGCCCCGCCGGACCGCCCTCGCCGCGGCTGTTGCGTCCCGCCCATGGCTGGAGGCTACCAAGCGCCCGGGGCGGGCTCGCGGACCCCGTATGTTAACGATAGTGCCACAGGGCTTCGTCGCAGCGCAAGTGCATTGCGGAATCCTTCAGCTGCAAGGACATTCACCTCCTAGTCAACATCCATTCCATATGTTAACGTCGACATTGCGAGTCCGCTTCCGCCCCGCTCCGTCCCGGGCACGACGACGTCGTCCGCCCGCCGCTCAGGGAGCCCGGCCGGTCCCTCGCCCCACCACAACCCGCGCCACACCAGGAGCCCCCATGGCGATCGTCCCCAGGCACTACGAGGACCTCGACGTCCTCCACGAGAACACACTCCCGCCGCGCGCCTACTACGTGCCCGCCTCCACCGCCGTCGACCCCGGGCCCCGGGCCCGCGAGCGCTCCGACCGCCTGCGCCTGCTCAACGGCCGGTGGGCCTTCTCCTACCACCGGAGCATCCACGAGCTGACCGAGCCCTTCTGGGAGCGCGACGCCCCCCTGGAGGGCATGGACCGCGTGACCGTGCCCGGCACCTGGCAGCACCAGGGCTACGACCGCCACCAGTACACCAACATCCGCTACCCCATCCCGCTGGACCCGCCCCTCGTCCCCCAGGACAACCCCTGCGCCGTCCACCTGCGCGACTTCGAGCACGAGGCGGACCCGGACGCGCCGCGGACCCACCTGGTCTTCGAGGGCGTGGACTCCTGCTTCTACGTGTGGCTCAACGGCTGCTACATCGGCTACAGCCAGGTCTCCCACGCCACCAGCGAGTTCGACGTCACCGGCGTCGTCGAGCCGGGGACCAACCGCCTGGCCGTCCTCGTGCTCAAGTGGTGCGACGGCACCTACCTGGAGGACCAGGACAAGTTCCGCACCTCCGGCATCTTCCGCGACGTCTACCTGCTGTCCCGCCCGGAGTCGGCGCTGTTCGACTACTCCGTCACGACGGCGCTGGGCCCCGGCGCCGCCACCGTCACCGTGAGCGCCGCCTTCCTCGGCTCCCCCGTGCCCGCCGCGCTGAGCCTGCACGACGCCGAGGGCGCCCTGGTCGCCACCGGCTCGCTCGCGCCCGTCGGCGTCGGCGACGACGGCGCCGACGTCGGCGATAACGGCGATGACGATGCCGGCAACGGCGCCGTCGTCGAGCCGACCCACCGGGCCGAGCTGACGGTGGCCGACCCCCGCCCGTGGAACCCCGAGGACCCCTACCTCTACACCCTGACCATCTCCACGGACCACGAGGTCATCACCGACCGGGTGGGCCTGCGCGAGGTCGATATCGCCGACGCAGTCCTGCGCCTGAACGGGCGGCCCCTGACCCTGCGCGGGGTCAACCGCCACGACTCCGACCCCGTCACCGGTCCGGCGGTCGACCTGGAGCACATGGAGCGGGACCTGGCCCTGATGAAGCGGCACAACATCAACGCGGTGCGCTCCTCCCACTACCCCAACGACCCGCGCTTCTACCAGCTGTGCGACGAGTACGGCCTCGTCGTCATGTCCGAGGCCGACGTCGAGAGCCACGGCACCCAGGCCCGGGTGCTGGCGGACCCCTCCTGGCCCAGCCAGGTCGAGCACTGGAACGAGCCGATCGCGGACAACCCGGCCTGGACGGAGGCCACCCTCGACCGGGTGCGCAGCTGCGTGGTCCGGGAGCGCAACCGCCCCTGCATCATCTCCTGGTCGGCGGGCAACGAGTGCGGCTACGGGTGCACCTTCGAGGCGGCGCTGGCCTGGATGAAGCAGACCGACCCCACCCGGGTCACGCACTACGAGAGCGCCTACTACCGCGACTCCAAGCGCACCTACGACTACTCCAATATCGACCTGTACTCCCGGATGTACCCGTCCCTGGAGGAGGTCCGCGACTACCTCGGCTCCGACCCGGACAAGCCCTTCATCCTGGTGGAGTACTGCCACGCCATGGGCAACGGCCCGGGCGACCTGGAGGACTACTGGCAGATCATCCTCGGCGACGAGCGCGCCTGCGGGGGCTTCGTGTGGGAGTGGTGCGACCACGCGGTGCTGGCCGGGACCAGCCCCGACGGCCGGCCCGTCTACCTCTACGGGGGCGACCACGGCGAGGCCGTCCACGACTCCAACTTCTGCGTCGACGGGCTCGTCTCGCCCGACCGGGTGCCGCACGCGGGGCTCCTGGAGCTCAAGAACGTCCAGCGCCCCGCGCGCGTGGTCGGCTACGACCAGGAGCGCGGACTGGTGACCGTCCGCAACGAACTCGACTTCACCGACCTCGACCAGTACGCGTCCCTGTCCTACGAGCTGTACCGCGACGGCGACGTCGTGGAGAGCGGGCCCCTGGAGCTGCCCGGCCCCGTCCCGCCCCACACGGCCGTGACGCTGGCCTGCGCGCCGGAGGTGCCCGACGCCGGCCGCTGCCACCTGGTCGTCACCTCCCGCCTGCGGCGAGCAGTCCCGCTGCTGGAGGCCGGCCACGAGCTCGGCTTCGACGAGATCCCCCTGGCCAACGCCGACCCCCGGCACCGCGCCGTGGCCGCCCTGGGGCCGGTCGCAGGCTGCGCGGGCGCGGCCGCCACCGTCGAGTGCTCGGGCTCGACCGCCGTCGAGCAGGACGGGTGCGAGGTGACCCTGGCCGGCGGCGACCTCGCCGTCGTGCTCGACACCCGCACCGGCCTGCCGCGGTCCCTGCGCGCGGGCGGCCGGGAGCTGCTGGAGCGCCCGATGGAGCTCAACATCTGGCGCGCCCCCACGGACAACGACCGTCACGTCCGCGAGCAGTGGGAGCGGGCCGGCTACGACCGCGCCGCCGCGCGGGCCACCCGGGTCTACTCGGCACGGAGCGCCGGCCAGGAGGGCACGGTCTCCCTCCACGCCGACATCTCGGTGGCCGCCGACGCCCTCCAGCCGGCGCTGGGCGTCCGCGCGGTGTGGACGGTCACCAGGACGGGGGAGCTCGCCGTGAGACTGCGCGCGCACACGTCCGCGGGCTTCCCCGGCCTGCCGCGGTTCGGGCTGCGGCTCTTCCTGCCCGAGGCCATGCAGAAGGTCGCCTACTACGGCCTGGGGCCGGGAGAGAGCTATGTCGACAAGCGCCGCTCCTGCCGTCACGGCGAGTTCACGACGACGGTCGCCGAGCTGGCGGCCGAGCTCCACCGGAGCTGCATCCGCCCCCAGGAGAGCGGCAGCCGCGCCGACTGCGAGTACGTCACCCTCTCCGACGGCGCCCTGGAGCTGACCGCCGTGGGGCTGCGACCTTTCTCCTTCAACGCCTCGCCCTACACCCAGGAGGAGCTGACCCGCACCGCCCACAACGTCGAGCTCGCGCAGTGCGGGAGCACCGTCCTGTGCCTCGACGGCGCCATGGCCGGCATCGGGTCGGCCAGCTGCGGCCCCGAGCTGCGGCCCGAGTACCGGGTCGACGGCGGGGCGCTCGGCCTCGACCTGGTTCTCCTGCCCACCCTCTTCTCCCCCGTCCCCGCTCAGCACAATGAGGTGAACTGATGAACGACAAGAAGTACCTGAAATGGTATAACAAGGTCGGTTACGGATCCGGCGACATCGCCGGGAACGTGGTGTACGCGCTCCTGTCGGCCTTCGTCATGATCTACCTGACGGACACGGCCGGGCTCAATGCGGGCGTGATCGGCACCCTCATGATGCTCGCGCGCATCTTCGACGGGATCTCCGACGTATTCTTCGGCGCCATTATCGACAAGACGCGCACCCGTATGGGCAGGGCCCGGCCGTGGATGCTGTGGGCGTTCTTCGGGTGCGCCGCCCTGATCGTGGCGATCTTCGCCATTCCGGCCGGCCTGGGGGAGAACGCGAAGTACGCCTGGTTCTTCATCGCCTACACCCTGCTCAACGCGGGGTTCTACACAGCGAACAACATCGCCTACTCCACGCTGACCGCGCTGATCACCAAGAACAGCGCCGAGCGCGTCCAGATGGGATCGATCCGGTTCATCTTCGCCTTCAGCACGAGCCTGCTCATTCAGACCGTCACCGTCAAGGGCGTCGAGATCCTCGGAGGCGGCGAGCAGGGGTGGCGCACCATTGCGATCATCTACGCGCTCATCGGGCTGGCGGCCAACACCATCTCCGTCATGTCCGTGCGCGAGCTGTCCGACGAGGAGCTGGAGGACCGCACCGGGAGTGAGACGGACGAGAAGGCCGGCGCAGGGGCCGACACAGAGCCCGGCGCGGAGGCCGACGCCTCCGACGCGGAGTCCGACAAGCCCACCGCCCGGGAGTCCGCCCGCCTGCTCCTGGGGAACCAGTACTACCTCATCATCCTGGTCGTCTTCGTCCTCACCCAGGTGTTCACCGCGACCCTCAACATGGGCATCTACTTCATGACCTACATCCTGAAGGACGCCAACCTGCTGGGCGCCTTCGCCTGGGCGATCAACGTGCCGCTCATCGCGGGTCTGGTGCTCACCCCCGCGATCGTCTCCCGGTTCGGCCGGATGCAGGGCGTTACCACCACCGGGTACGCGATCGCCGTCATCGGGCGCCTGGGCGTGGTGGTCGCCGGATACCTGGGCAGCGTCCCGCTCATGCTCGTCTTCACCGCCGTGGCCTCCATCGGCATGAGCCCGTTGCAGGGCACGCTCAACGCGCTCATCGCCGAGGCCTCGGAGTACACCTATCTGCGCAGCGGCAAGCGCATCGACGGGATCATGTTCTCCTGCACGTCGCTGGGCGTGAAGGTCGGCGGCGGCGTGGGCACGGCCATGGCCGGCTGGCTGCTGGCCTCCAGCGGGTACGTCGCCAACGCCGATGTGCAGCCGGCCTCGACCATCTCCATGCTCTACTTCATGTACCTGTGGATCCCCGCGATCGCCAACGGGATCATCCTCCTGCTGCTGTGGCGGCTCGACGTCGAGAAGGCCAACGACCGCCTGCGCGCCGAGCTCGCCGCCAAGAACGCTGACCGCGCGGACAGCACAGACCGCACGGGCGGCGCGAGCGGCGCAGCCGAGGAAGACGCTGCGGGCGGCGCAAGCGCTGCGGACCGCACGGGCGGCGCAGACAGCGCAGGCTGAGGCCCCGCCTCCGGCCGGAACGGCCGCGGTCGTCCCGGCCGGAGGCGGTAGCGCGGCAGTGCCGAGAGGCCGCGCAGAACGGCCCCGGGTGCCGGCCGTCGTCGAGCGGACAGACGACGGCAGGCGCCCGGGGCCGTGTCCGGACCGGCGGCGCCGACCCGGCTCAGCGGGGCGCCGGTCCCGGGCGAGGACGGCGCCCGTCCGGGAGCCGGGGGACCCGGACGGAGACGGCGCCCGTCGGCACCAGCCGCTGCTCAGCAGGTCGGTGCCGACGGCGTCGTCACAAGTTGACCTGCCGGGAGATGATGCCGGCCTTAGCGCGGCGGGCGGCGGCGTCCAGCGGGGTGCCGTCGGCCAGGGCCGCCTCCAGGCGCTCGGCCATGGCCCGCATGGGCGCCGTCAGCTCGTCGGCCTCGGTGCCGGGGACCAGCTCCCACACGGGGATGGCCAGGCCGCAGGCGCGGAAGGCGCCCACGAAGCGGGCCCCCTCCTCCAGGTCCGACTCGCGGGCGGCGTGCACGCGCGCGAAGGCGTTGAAGAAGACGTCCTCGTCCTCGCCGCGCACCCAGCGCACGAACTCCTTGCCGTTCATGCGGCACCAGTAGGCGTGCTCGACGCCGGGCACGGGCGCGGTCGGGGCGATCTCGGCCTTGGCGTCCTCCAGGGAGCGCAGCACCTCCGGGTTGTCCGCGGTCTCGTCGTCGAGCCAGAAGTCGAAGGTCTCGCGCACGTCGAGCTGCGGGACGTCCTTGGGATCGAGAATGTCCTGGAGACGCTCACCGGGCTCGGGCAGGCCGCTGACCGCCAGCGCGGCCCCGGCGTCCAGGTCGCGGGCGTCCAGCAGGGCGGCGGCGACGTCGCGGCTGGCGTCGCCGGAGTGCATGCTGGTCTGCATGGCGACCAGGACCTCGCCGTCGGCGCGCTTGAGGGCCTGGGCGAGCTCGGGCAGCAGGGTGACGAGCCTGACGTCGCCCCCGCCGTGCTCGGCGTTCAGCCGCACGGTCATGGCGGCGGCGGGCAGGATCTGCATCATGGCGACCAGCTCCCGCTCGCCCGCGAGCCCCTCGAAGGGGCGGGCCACGAACGGGATCTGCTTCTTCTTGGGGGCCTTGGCCGCGGCCTCGGCTCGGCGCCTCTGACGGTTCTTCTTCGACATGCCGGCCAGACTACCGGGCAAGGCGACGACGGCGGCGCACCCGCCCGCGACGGCGCCCTGCGTCGCCGTCCCGCTCGCCCATCGTCGCCGTATCGCCGTCGCCGTCCCACCCTGTCGAGATAGACATTCTCGTACGAGGTAGACGGTGTCACCGCCGATCTCGTACGAGAATGTCTATTTCGACGGGCGCGGGCCGCTCACCATCGAGCGGTGCCGGGGCGGACACCGACGGCGGCGAGCTCGGCGAGCATACGGGCGCCGCTGTTGTACCAGGCGTCGGCCCACGTCCAGCGCGCCATGGGGTAGCCCAGGCGCCACAGCGCTCTCTCACGTCTGCGCTCCCTGACGAGCGTCTCCTCGGTGGCGCACCCATGGGTCTCACGGTGGTACTTCGCCTCCCCGTCGAACTCCGAGATCGGGTGAGGCTTGACGACGGTCTCAGGCCAGAAGTAGTCGGTGCGCACCAGGCCGATCTCGGTCCGGATCTCGTACTGGAGTACCGGCCGCGGCACCCGGGCCTGCCACATCCGCACGCGCGAGAGGGACTCCCCTGGCGACTCGGACAGGGGATCGGCCAGACGCACGGCGATCCGGGCCGCGGCCAGGCCGCGAGCGCTCGCGGAAAGACGCGCGAGGACGACGTCGAGCTCCTCGCGTGTGCACAGGCGGTTGCGCAGGGCATGGTCCATGGCGCACACGCCTTGAACAAGCCCTCCCCAGCGAGCCAGGTCCACGCAGGTGGTGGCGACGTCGGTCACGTGTTACGAGCCCGCCAGGATGACAACGGGCTCCTGCCTGACCCGCCGCTGAAGCAGGGACGTGCGCCGGCGCTGGCCCTCGCGGCCGAGGCACTGCACGAGCTCGGGCAGGCGCCCCACCACGGGCAGCCCCAGCACAAGCGCCGCCGACACGCCGGCGAGAACAAGCTCCCCACTGCCTCCGCCGTGCTTGCGGGCGGCTGCATCGACCAGTGCGAGATGACGGTTGTCCGCCGTGGCCCGGCGCCACTCGCCGGCGGGGACATAGACGCCGGAGGCGACCCGGTGCCAGGCGTCATCGCGCTCCGGCCGCACCCCGCTGAGACCCGTGTACTCCGAGGCCAGACGGACGGTCAGGGCGGCGCTGTCGCGGCCGCGGACGGGACGACTGGGACGCGGGACGAAGGTGTCGAGGCTCACCCACTCATCATGAGATACGGCGCACCCCGCGCGCTCACGCCCTCCACACCCGACGCCGAACCCCCTGCACCGCGGACCCCTGTGGAGCCCAGCACACCCCGCCCACCCCCATCGACCGCCCGCGGTGAGCCCACCGCCGTCGCCCCGCTGCTGTTGTCACCGCCCCGCCCTGTCGAGATAGACATTGTCGGACGAGGTCGGCGGTGTCACCGTCTACCTCGTCCGACAATGTCTATCTCGACTCATGGGGCAGGCGCGCACGGGGCCCGGGCACGGGGAGCACGGCGCCCCGGCCGGCCTCACGTCCCGGGCACTCTCCACGTCGCACGGGGATCACTCCGCGAACGGCCGTCACGCTCGACCAGGCCCTCCTTCTGCAGGGCCTTGAGCCGCTTGAGCGCGGTCTGCCGAGTCACGCCCATCGCCATCGCAATGTCGGCCGTACCAAGCGGCCCGGTCGACCGGAGCAGAGTCGCGATGTCGAGCGCAGCCTCCCCAACCCGCTGGGCGACCGACTCCGCGATTCGAGTGGAGGCGTCGAGCCTGACGATGACGCTCGTCGAGGTCTGGCGGTACTCCGGATCGCCCAGCCCCGACTGCCGCATCTCCCCCACCATGCGGCGGATCCCCTCGCCGAGCTCCTGGGCGTAGCCGAGGTCGGCGCAGACTCGGGCGATGCGCGGGTTCCGGGCGTAGCGCGCGATCTCAAGGGGCTTGGAGAGATCGACCAGACCGGGAAACCGCCCCGGCGAGGAGACCTCGATCCGGTGCGGGAAGATCGAGACTCTGATGTGGTCGCCGGCCATCGAGTAGGAGCGGTGGACGACGGCGTTGACGATCGCCTCCATCCACGCCTCCCTCGGAATGACGTCAACAGAACCGAAGCGCCCGTCGGCCTTCAGGGCCCGACGACGCGGCGCCCACTGATCGACGAGCGCGAGGGCCGCGTCGATGACGTCGGGAATCGCCCCCTCCAGGCGCCGGTCGCCGTCGGCGGCCATCGTCTGCCTCGAACCGACGCCGGTCTCATCGGCCTGATAGCGCAGCACCCGCACCAGGGCGTGGGGGAGGGACAGCTGGGGCTGCTCGCCGAGAAGCAGGAGGCCCGCAACCGTCAGCCTGTCGTCGGCCGCGACGAGGCTCCTGGCGCGCAGCACGTGCAGGTCGTCTCCGACGGCGCCGATGTCGCGGCGGAGCCGGTCCACGTGCTCGGCGCTGACCGCCTCCAGCCCGACCGGCGCCGGCTGCGCCTCATAGCTGTCCGCCTCCCGGTCGTAGACGAGCTCCTGCCAGGCGGCGCGGCTCAGGGAGAGCGTCGAATCGCCCGCACGGATGAAGGCCTCGCCGTCAGTGCGCTGATGCGCGTGCTGGCTGGGCGCTACGGAGAAGAGGAGGACATGGTCGGCGGCCCCCTCATCGTTGACGACGTCGACCTGCTCAGCTCGAAGCAGCAGTGGAGGATCGATGAGCTCGACGGGCGCGCGGCGCAGGCGGTTGACCCGTCGGGGATCGGCGTCGACGCCCTCGACCCGTCCCTCACTCAGGCCGACGGCGACGAGCCCGCCCTCGGCGTTCGCCATGCCGATAACCGCAGCGGCTAGCTTCTTGGCATCAACGCGGAACGCCTTGCGCTCGAACCACTGCGACTCCGGAGCCGCGACGAGCCGCGCACCTCTGGTCTCCGCGTCGAGGCTGAGCAGCGAGTCGAGATCGATTCTGTCCACGAGCTCTACTGTAAAGTTATTAACAGTAGTTGTCAGTAGGTTGTCAGTAGCTGCACCCGCCGCCCCGCCCCGTCGAGATAGACATTGTCGGACGAGGTCGGCGGTGTCACCGTCTACCTCGTACGACAATGCCAATCTCGACGCACGCAGCAGCGCGCACGGGGCGGCGCTCCTCGACCGGCCCCGTCTCAGACCCGCTCAGAAGTGCGAGCTCGACCCGGCGCCGGAGAAGTCCCCGCCCCCGGAGTATCCGCCTCCGCCCGAGAAGCCTCCCCCCGAGTCGGAGAAGGACGAGGACGACGGCGGCTCCCAGCTCGCCGCCGAGCCGTACCCGGTGACGAGATCGGAGATCGGCGTCGAGAACTGGGAGGACGACCCCGCTCCGGTCCAGCGCACCCCCGAGGCGCCGGCGCCCGGCGAGGACGGGTTGATGCGGATAGCCGCCGCCGGGTCGTAGGAGGAGCGGTGCCCGTCCATCGTCCACCAGCCCACATAGACGTCGCCGTTGCGGGACCCCCAGCTGTTCCGCGAGGACTCGTACTGGCGCAGGCGGTTGTCGCGGTAGGAGGACGTGTCGGCCTTCAGCGCCCGCTGCGCCAAGGAGTCGGCGCGCGCACGCACGTCCTCGGCCATGTCGTCCATCTCGTCGAGAGCCGCCGAGGGCGACAGCGCCCCCGCTTCCAGGTCGTTGGTCATCACAGCCATCCGGTTCGAGATCACCTTCGCCCAGGTGCGGTCCTGCGTGGTGTCAACGCGGCCCTTGGCCTGGACAGAGGAGCACAGCTTCTTGAAGGAGGCCAGGTCCTCCCGGACCGGCCCCTGCTCGTTGCGCCAGGCCTCCCGCCAGCCCTCGGACATGGTCAGCAGGGCGGAGGTGTTGGCGATGGCGTCGTCGAGGGAGTCGAGCTCGGCGGCCCGGGCCCGGAGCCTGCGGGCCTCCGGCCTGCGCCCCCAGGCGAACCACTCGGCCCCGCGCGGCTCCCCGAAGTCGCCGAAGGCGCGGGTGAGCTCGGCGTAACGGTCCTCGAACCAGGCGAAGCGGGCCAGGACCTGGGCGCCGTGGGCGTCGTTGGTGGGGATGAGCCCCGCCCTGATCTGCGTGGCGTCGTAGTCGGTGGTGACCTGTGCGTAGTGGCGCCGGGCCCCGGCGAAGGCCGCCCGGGCCGCAACGTAGGTCCGTATCATCGCACCGGCCAGGATGAGGCCGCCGATCACTCCGACGGCGGAGACGAAGAGCACCGCGAGATCAGAGCCGATCGGGCGCCCCATGACATCGGCGGCGCGAGCGGCCATCTGCTCGACGCCGGGCGCCCACCGCCCCTGGCCGAAGGACTTCTTGCCCGCGTCCTGGATGTCCCGCTGAAGGGCCGAATCGACCTTGACGTCCTCGCCGAAGTAGCAGCCGACCCATCTCCCGCTCGGCGAGACCCCCAGAATGACCAGGCCGTCCGCCCAGTAGTTGGGGTCGGAGGCGCTGATCCACTCGGGGTGGTTCTTGCGCGCGTAGGCCAGCACCTCGCTGTTGAAGTTGCTGTTGTAGCCGGCGTCCAGGGTGACGACGACGAGCGTCACGTCCTCGCGGAAGCGCAGCTTCTCCAGGGCGGAGGTGGTCCCGTCGACCTGCAGGACGCCTGCCTCGTCATGGACTTCCACGCTGGGGGCGTGCGTCCTGCCGAATGGCCAGAGGGCCAGCAGCGGCGCCCCGACCACGAGCAGGAGGACGACGACGATCTTGAGGATCAAGGACGCGACGGCGCGGGAGCCGCCCCAGCGAATCAGCGTGTTGCTCACGACCCGCAACAGTAGTCCTCCGCCGTGGGACGCAGGGGCCCAGCGCCGGGGGGAGAGCTTCCCATGGCGCGGGCGCCCGGCCCCGTCGAGCCGTCACGCCATTGAGGCAGACGTTTTCGGACGAGGCAGACGGTGTCGCCGTCGGTCTCGTCCGAAAATCTCCGCTATCACGTCGAGTCGATATCGACTCACGTTCCGCTGCGCAGTGACTCCCAGAGGTGCCCCTGTGTGGTGCGTCAAGCGGCGGTGGGCAGCTGGTGTGGACCGCTGTCCGAGACGCGCCCGGCAGTCCAGGCACTCCGTATGCTCGAACGAGCTGGAGCCTTTCTCCGCGATGCGCTGTGAAAGGTTGGCGGCAGGTGGTGGTCAGCCTTCGAAGGAGAGCTCTCGCATGACGCGCACGGCGCGTAGCGCAAGGAACATGGAGGCTGTGAGTACGAGGAGGCAGATCAGCGCGGCACTGAGCGCGAAGGCGCCCTGTGCGACACCGCGAACCAATTCGGCCTGGTAGGTCAGGGGATTGACGCGGGCTAGCAGCCGTAGCGCGGTTGGCGCATTGTCGAGGGTGTAGAACACCGGGGCGGCGAAGGTCAGTGGCATAACGGCGACTGCTAGGACGAAG
>ERZ773022.1811-NODE-1811-length-13613-cov-3.154079_pt1 | contig 13613 bp, 16 predicted proteins | sample MGYA00580839_ERZ773022 | MGnify/ENA primary metagenome ERZ773022 (study PRJEB29015, sample SAMEA2738020) | human oral metagenome | biome: human oral; feature: human-associated habitat; material: dental | place: China | collected 2044 ... | reverse complement strand
AACCGAATGTGCCGAATTCTTCTTCTGAGCAGGTAGAATATTATCTTCGCGCCTGGGATGAGCTGGAAAACTATCACCTTCAGGAGGATGCGCTGGATAAGCTCTTCTTTACGCTTTGTCCCGAGAATACAGATATGTCGGATATCCTTTTGAAGGTTGCGGCACTAAATGACTTTTACAGCACAAACATCTTCTCTGTATACCCGGTAGCAAAGCATATCTTATCATTGGGTATTGATGGCCGGCTTAAGACTGGCGATGTGGCTCTGGTTTCAGATATACAGAAAGTTACTATCAACGGCGTCGAGAAGAATTTCTATTCCTTCGCAACGAAGTATTGTAGCCATCATCGGCCGCTGGACTTTCCTATTTATGATAGTTACGTGGAAAAGGTGCTGTGCTATTTCAGGGATCGAGATAAGTTTGCATCTTTCAAGACTCCGGATTTGAAGGACTACGCAAAGTTCAAAGGAACACTTATCGATTTCAGGTCATATTACGGTCTCGATCAGTACAATCTGAAAGAGATAGATAAATACATGTGGCAGCTCGGGAAGGAGTATTTCCCTAAGAGCTATGGAAAGAAAAAGGCACAGGAGGAGCAGTGATGAGTTGGGAAGAAATGTATACTTGCTCAGCCACCTGCCCATGTGGTAAAGGCAAGATAACGCAGACCAGTTATGGCGATGACTGGAACAGACATAAAGACGGTCCTGTAGTGATTGAATGCGAAGAATGCGCTAAGAAGTATAAAGTCGAAGAAGTAACTCATCATGGGTTGCTCGCATCGGACGGTTCTTGGAGCACATATTATTTGACGCCAAAGGATTATCCTGATTATGAAGGGCCGAAGGAATCGGACTTGTATCCCGCAGCTCTTAATCAATATCAGAATTTCCCTGTTTGGCTGATAGAGAACTTTACGGAAGACGAACTGCGCAGTGTGCTTGCTCAGCTTAAAAGTACTACTTCAAGCGCTAAGTTGACTGGGATTGCAGCCGGCATTCGTGAAGCACATAAGAAAGCAAAGAAGACAGACCGGGTGGGTGAGATCACAAAGACTGTTGAAGCAGCCCTTGAGAAGTATCCGGAACATGTCGGCAACAAGCTACAGCGTGAAGAGATAAGGAAGAAAGAATCTGAGGCACGTGATGCATACATAAAGGAAAAACGTAAGCATCAAACGGTCATCGATTTACAGAGATAAAAGATGAAAACAGTTAAAGTTGTCGCAGCAGTGATATGTGATTCTATTCGTGAGAAGAAATCCATATTTGCTACGGACAGAGGATATGGTGAATTTAAAGGCCAGTGGGAGTTCCCTGGTGGAAAGATAGAAGAAGGTGAAACACCCCAACAGGCTCTGGCAAGAGAAATACTTGAAGAGCTGGATACCAAGATCCGCGTAGGAGACCTTATCGGGACAATCGAATATGACTATCCTACCTTTCACCTGTCGATGGATTGCTTCTGGTGCGAAGTGATGGAGAGTTAAAGCTCCTGGAGGCGGAGGACGCCAGATGGTTGTCAAAGGAAAACCTATATAGTGTTCAGTGGCTTCCGGCAGATATTACGCTCATCGAGAAGATCGAGCAACAGATGGGACAATAGAAAGTAATAAAAGGATTTGAAGAATTAAAGGAGGCATTCCAATATGGGCTTATTTGATTTTCTAAAGAAGAATATCGGTTCACAAAAGCCATCATCCAACCAGGTTAATGTGTCTTTTTCTGTTAACACGGCTGATATTATTCCTGTTAGTAAAAGGATCGCAGGAACGGAACCCCAGTGCAACGGACTGTATCCGCATGAGGTTTTAATGTTATCATATGCGCCAAAATACACTGTTGCTGAGAAGTCTTTCCAAGGCTTTTGGTGGAATTCTTATGGGGTCAAAAACCCTGAATCTGTCCTGGAATCGTTGCGGAGTAGAGGCTTTTTGGCTGTCGGGAATGTAGAAGCAACGATCAGTAACCTTAAGGGAGCTGAGCTCAAGGAGTTGCTAAAATCTCACAATTTAAAGTCTTCTGGAGCAAAAGCGGAACTTGTAAATAGGGTTGTTGCTGAAATACCAACAAGTGAGCTGGAAAGCTTATACCCGACCAGATATTATGTCTTAACTGATATCGGACAGGAAACTGTGACCAAGGAACCATGCGTTCTCTATATTCATCAAAATTCTGTTGACGGCTTGGATATATTCTCTTTGAGTAAGCTTGTTCATACTCAGCCGTATATGTCATATCGCGATAAGATATGGGGCCACTTAAACAATATCAGTATGCAATACGCATCTCGCGGTGATTTTAGACTCTATAGGAATTGTCGTTTCCGTATGGCTACTTTTCTTGAAGAAGAGGGTAAAACCAAAGATGCATTAAACATGATGTGTGAAGTCTTGTTTTATGACGCCAATGATATGATGAATGGCTTTAACCCGCAATTTGCAGATATTTATCTTGACCGCATAGATCCAGAATTCACGTGTATACCACCTGGAATAATAAGTGCTGTTCAAAACTATCAAAAGCAGCTTAACATGACTGATGAACAGATTTTGGATTTTATTAAACAATCGATGTCAGGAATACAAAACAGCTTAGCTCCTTTTACACCAGACGAGGCTTTTGAGATTGTTAAAGCAAAGATGACTGGCGATGAGTCAAAGCTGCCGAAGATTTATTCAAATGCACGAAGTCGTTTCAAGAAAACGTATAACATCAAAAAGAGATAGTCGGTGCGGAAATGAGTAGATTTGTTTTGTCGGAGCCTTTGGACTACGACCAGTTTAGTAGGAGCCCTGACATTCATAATGGTGTCTCGGGGCATGTGGAGACGGTAGTACTGCTTTCCCACAAGGCTCCGGACAGTCATATCAACGTAAAAGTGGAGTTCGGCGAAGGAAAGGGTAAAGTGCCTCTGGATAAAATAGCGGAGAGAGCAGAAAAGTACAAACCAAAAAAAGGTTACATATAAGAAGATATAGGAGTACATAGAAGAAAAATACGGATTCAAGGCGCATAGCACTTATATAATAAAGATGAAAAGAGCCTGATTTTTGCACTGGAGATGCGCCGTCGTGTAAAGGAACAGCTGAAGAAGCTGGGTGGCATGGAGTTCTTTCATGTGAACTTCTCATACATTGATAACACGACCTTTGAAGGACGCTACATTTCAGTGCTTGAGCAGGGAGGTGGAAAGTTGATTCCAGAGGGCGTGTGCAATTTTAGGCTGGTATATGCGACAGTCCGTGGAAATCAGGGATGATCGGCGAGTTCCTCTTATAGAGCCAGATGTTCCCCGGAAACGGCAAATTCGATCGTACTGGTTTCGGCTCTGACCGTGAATACAGAGAAGCTCCTCATACTGCGTTCAGCTTCCTGAAGACGAATGGTAATCGGATAGGCGGCACTATCATCAAGGTAGATGAACTGGCGAACAATTTGCAGGTGTACTTGGATTCTGGAGCGAAGAGAGTATTGTTGCCGATAACCTCCATCGGGGCTCTTGGTACTGTCCCGAATGATCTGGTTGGAAGATTTAACTTGATTTTCAATAACAGCGCTGAAGATGCGGTATATAAAGCACTGGGAGTGGAGTAAGGAGAATATACATGTGGAATGATATAGAAACGTCAACAGATTATCTGCATTTTTCTGTTGTTTCGCAGGCAGTCGCGGACATGATTGTTGAATCGGGAAAGAGCCCAATATCTATAGGAGTTTCAGGAAGTTGGGGCTCAGGAAAATCATCGATGGTAAAAATGATCGGCCAGGATTTGAAGAACCGCGATGAGAAAGACGAAAACTATATCTTTTTAGAGTTCAATGCTTGGCTTTACCAAGGATATGATGATGCCAGAGTAGCTCTGTTACAATCAGTTTCCAAAAAGCTGTCCTCAGAAATGAAAAAGAGAAAGATCCCTGAAGGAAATGGTGCTTGGGATAAGCTGAAAAAGTTCACCAAAAGAATAAGCTGGTTTCAGGTTTCTAAATTAGCGCTTCCTCTTATCGCCGGTTTTATTCCCGGAGTTAATGCGGTAGGTGCAATCGGAGACCTTGTCTCCGCCATTTCCAATAGTATAGGTAATCCAGAGAAAGCTTCGGCAAACAGCGAGGCTGTCAGCAGTGCGTTTGAGAAATTTGCTCCTGAAGTGAAGGAACTTTTAAAAGATGAAACGGCAAAGCCAGCAACTGAGCAGATTGAAGGACTCCGCAAGGAATTCCAAGAGCTCTTAGAACAGCTCAATGTAAAATTAGTAGTGCTGGTTGATGATCTTGACAGATGTCTGCCGGAAACTGCTGTTTCAACACTTGAGGCTATGAGACTTTTGCTGTTTGTCGATAGAACTGCTTTTATCATTGCAGCAGATGAACAGATGATACGGAACGGCGTCCGAGCGCATTTTGGAGACGTTGAATTATCCGAAGGCTTAATCACAAGCTATTTCGATAAGCTGATACAGGTGCCGATTACTGTGCCGCGTTTGGGTGTTGCTGAAATCAAAGTATACATTGTCCTTCTGTATATCGAGGCAGATATCAGAAAGCACAATCTGGATGAAAAGATGCTTACTGACGCCCAGAAGAAGTTGAATGACTTGCTTTCTGGCGCATGGCAAACTCCCGTAACTAAGGAGGCTATCGAAAAAGCTTTGGAAAAAATCACTTTAGAGGGGCTTTCAGGTTATGTTTCTTTGGCAGATCAGTTAGCTGGTATTCTTGCGACGGCAGACAACATTAAGGGAAATCCAAGGTTAATAAAGAGGTTCATGAACTCACTGGAAATCCGCAAGAAAGTAGCAACATTTAACGGTATTACAGTTGATCCAGGGCTTCTTATCAAGATGCTACTCTTTGAAAGATGTGCTTCAGCCGGGGCTTTTGATTACTTGTCTCAGCAAGTCTTACAAGATGAGGATGGAAAACCGAACTTCATAAAAGAATTGGAAGATAGTTTGGTAACCGGCAATGAATACAATGCTCCTGACACTAATTGGGAGACGGATTTCATCAAGAAATGGTTATTGTTGTCACCTGCTTTAGGCGAAATGGATTTGCGTCCATTGATTTATTTGAGCAAAGACAGATCAATGCCTTTTGCTGCATATGATGAGTTGTCTCCTGAAGGAAAGAAAATCTTAGAAGCTTTAAAGGTGGTGAAGAATGGACCGCTAAACCAGGGGCTAATAGATAAGATCAAGGGAATCGGAGAGATGGAATCCACACTGCTACTGAATCAAATTGCGCGAATCGGCAGGGGTAATCAGTGGAAAGTGGACACAGTGTGTGCGGCAATCCATATTACGGAGGCTTATCCTTCTATAGGAGATAGGTTGGCGTTAGCATTAGGTGAAATTCCATCGAAATCTGTTAAACCTGCGATCGTGGGACGAATCAAAGATAAGGATTGGGCAAAAGGATTGCTTGAAAAATGGGTTAACGATTCAGAAACACCAGAATCGGTTAAGAATTCTATAACGCCTAAGAAATCGAGGAAATAAGCATGGGAACTTCCGCTTCAAGTAAAGGACCAGGAGCAGGCGTGTCTTTTGATCCGCCATGGCTTGATGATATTGATGTTCCTGGTCAGGAGAACCAGAACAACAACGTGAATCCTGCTATAGGAATTGCTCCGAAAGCGCGATTTGGAAATGCACGAAGAAGTATGGGAGAATATGTCCGTTCCGGTAGCAAAGACTCTGTGCGGAGATCATTGGGACATTATTCAAAAACCGGAATGGGCGGTGCACAAAATGTTGCACGTAGGATGCGCACGTCAACAAAAACCGCATCAAACTTCTTCAATACCTTCCGCTCTCTCAGAGACGATACTACTTTTTCTTTAGGAAAAGAGATATCGGAGCTCAAAAATCGCGGAGCAATTGATGCCATAGTGAGTCATATATGTCCAAACGGCGGAAGCATAGATGAGGTGTCCTGCCGTGATTCAGGAACATCCGCATTAAGTGAATTTATGGATCAAAATCCAGATGCTGATTTTGGCAATTTGAGCGACGATCAGATTTGGTCACTAACGGCAATATATCTTGGTAATGAGGCTTTTAACAGGATACAGATGGATATAGGTCAAGCCTTTGAAAAGCAGGATGTTCCATATGTTGAACGTGTGACCAGACTGAATGATATGCGAGAGTATATTCAATCGGAAATTGCAATACAAATGGATGCATTGAGAAAAACAGCGGATCAAAATGTGGACATGAATCAGCTCTTTCAAGATACGATAAAAAATACATTTGAAGTATTTGAGGTTGAAGTATGAGTAAAGTCATTTGTTATCCGCGCTGTTGCAAACCCTCAGCTTACGATGAGGGCGCATTATATTTTGAAGTGTTTTCTACGCCCGAAGATAATCTTACGAACGTAGGGCATGTTGGGGTGCAAATCCTTAAAGAGATGCGCAGATCCCAAATACATCCGTCAGTGCCTTCGTTTGATTTTCTAATGATAGCTTTGGGTGTTGTTTCTGCGGACAAGGCCGTATTAAGAAGCGAATGTGCTGATGGATGGACTCGGCAAATTGAACTGACAGTATTTGTTCATGAGTATGATAAGTGGCAACAAGAGAAAACCAAAATCGAAGAAATGCTTCGATTTTTAACGGGAGATTTCTGGACTATACATTTTGAAAAGCTTGATACGCCAATATACCCCGAAAAGGATTATCCATTGAGAAGTAATGATTGCATTTGCCTGCTCTCAGGAGGGATGGATAGCCTTGTAGGTGCCATTGATCTTCATGAGGAAGGACGGAATCCGCTATTCCTTTCACAGATCGTTAGAGGTGACGCAGAGCATCAGCGCGCTTATGCAGCGGCTGTTGGAGAAGATAATCTATGTCAATGGAGTAATAATGTAAAAAAGCATGGAAGGACAGAAAACTCCACACGGGCGCGATCAATAATCTTTTTTGCTTATGCTCTTCTGGCATCATGTGGCATTGATTATAACGAAGACGGTCGCAAAGAAATATTTGTTCCGGAAAACGGTTATATAAGCCTTAACATTCCGCTTGATCATATGCGGATTGGGAGCTTAAGTACAAAGACAACACATCCAGTCTATATGCGAATGCTTCAGAACATATGGGACGATCTGGATTTAAAGGTTGATCTTGTTCTGCCCTACAAATATAAAACAAAAGGCGAAGTCCTTATCGAATGCAAGAATCAGGAAATGATGAGAAGTCTTATATTCGATTCGACTAGTTGCGGCAAGTATCAGAGGCATGGATTGCGGCATTGCGGTGAGTGCGTTCCATGTTTGGTCAGAAGAGCCGCATTTCTAAAGGCTGGATTAGAGGATAATACTGAGAACGGCTATTGTGTTGAGTCACTAAAAGGCTCTGATTCCCCAGATGTTGCAGCAGCGGCAATGGCTTGTATAGAAGTTCAAAATCATGGAATTGAGAGATTCGTTAAGTCGGCTTTGTCATTTTGTAATTCTACTGAAAGAAACAGGTATCTGGGTGTTGTGAGCCGCGGGTTAGGAGAAATCAGAAAGCTTTTGATGGAGCATGATGTATTATGATCGATTTCCACTGCCATTTGGATCTGTACGCAGATCCTATGAAAATATTTGATGAAGTTAAGAGAAGGAAAACGGAAGTTCTTGCAGTTACTACCAGCCCCAGAGCGTTTGTTAAAACTTCGCAGTACTTCAGGGGGGCAAATAATGTAAGAGTTGCGCTTGGATTTCATCCAGAACTGGTTAAACAGCGTCCCCTAGAAAAAGGATTTTTTTTTGAGCAGATGAGCTCTGTTCGATTTGTAGGAGAAATTGGTATAGATGGATCACAGAGAGCGAAACGATCAATTGTTGAACAGATAGAGTTCTTCGATGAAGTGGTTCATACCGCTGCTGTTTGTGGTGGAAAGGTTTTAAGTATACATTCCAGAGGTGCCGTAAAAGAAGTATTACAAATCCTAGGAAAATATGAAAGAAAAACTATCCCGGTTCTTCATTGGTTTACTGGGAGCGTTAAAGAGACAGAAAAAGCAATCAGGATTGGTTGTTGGTTCAGTGTTAATCCCAATATGTGTTTTACTGCTACTGGGAAAAGGATAATCAGCTGTATGCCACTTGATAGGGTGCTCCCGGAAACGGATGCTCCATTTGCACAAAGGAAGAATGGGATGCCATACATGCCATGGGATACTACAGTTACTTCATATTTTGCAAAAGAGAATAGCATTGGGGTTGATGACATGAATGAATTGTTTCATAGAAATCTACAAGCTTTAATTAACACAAAGTAAGAACGTATTGATATGCAAGGAAATTATAAGGGCATAACTCTATTTGACAACACCCGATTCAAGGATGCGATTATGGAATCGCAGAAGCGTCTGACGCCTAAAGGCAATATTGTTATCTGCACCGGTCTCTTCGAGTATTCTGGTGACAATGAGGTGTGCAAAGTAATACCCACACAGAGCATATACAACATGAAGGTTTCCAAGGTCTACCCGCTGCTGATATATAAGGTGGTTAAAAAAGGCTGTGCCATGGCAGAGGTTGATGAAATCACTGAATCACCGACCGGATATGATATGAAGGCTGCCGATCTTGACGTGAAATATGCGGAGTTTTTCAATCATGCGCCATCAAATAATCCTCGTGCGGAACTTATCTCAGAGAAAATTTGCGGCATTTAGGTAGAGACATTAGTGCTGCTTTCCTACAAGACTCCAGGCAGTCATATCCACGTAAAAGTGGAGTTTGGCGAGGGAAAAGACGAGGTGCTGCTTGATAAAATAGAGGAAAGGGCAGACAAGGGATACACGAGCAGTGTTAGTATTGTATAAATGTTGTCCATTTTTTCACCATTTTGTGGGGATATGTTTTAGTATGATACTTATATTGAAACGGTAATGACTTTGACATTACCGATAAAATTACATTGAGCGAGAAGTACAGGAAGATGATTCCGCTGAAGATGGTCTACATTCCGGTGCCAAAGGACGAGAATTAACCTCTTGAGCTATGCTGTAGCCAGTGCAAGTCATGCACATCAAAGACAGAAAAGGAGTGAATTTTATGATGCTCCCTGAAAACTTGATGAACTTGATTCGTCAGGGTGAAGGACTGACCGTCGAATTCAAAAAATCGACAACGGATATCACGAAAGATGTCTATGATACCGTTTGTTCCTTTTCTAATCGGGAGGGCGGTCATATTTTCTTTGGCATAAAAGATAACGGCACGATTCTCGGTGTTGATAACGACTACGTCGAGCAGATGAAGAAAAACTTCGTTACGGCAATCAATAATGAGAACAAAATGTATCCGCCACTATATCTGACTCTGGAAGAATACGAGATCGATGGGCATATTATTCTCTACGCCTATGTTCCGGTTGGAAAAACCGTTTACCGCAATGCAGGCAGAATATTTGACCGCAATAATGAGTCTGACATAGATATTACAAGATAATGCGGACATGGTTTTCAACCTTTATGCCCGTAAGCAAAGCACCTATTTTGTTAATAAGGTCTATCCGGCTATCCTAGTTTCCAGCCTTCGCCATGATCTGATGGACCGAGCAAGGAGAATGACAAGGATAAACAACGAACATCATCCGTGGGTTGACATGACGGATGAGGAGATGCTCAGAAGCTGCGGGCTCATACTTGAAGATCCGGAAACGAATAAAGAAGGCATCACACTTGCAGCAATTCTGCTCTTCGGCACAGATAACCGTATCATGTCTGTGCTGCCTCAGCATAAGACAGACGCTATTTTCAGGATGTTCAATGTGGATCGCTATGATGACAGAGATGTGGTAATCACAAATCTGATTGAAAGCTTTGATCGTCTGATGGAGTTTGGAAAGAAGCATCTGAATGATGTTTTTACATTGGATGGAGTCCAGAGGGTAAGCGCAAGAGACAAAATCCTGCGTGAGATTATCTCCAACCTGCTTATGCACCGTGATTTTTCCAGCGGATATGTACCGAAACTCGTCATTGAACAGGACAAAATCACAACAGAAAATGCGAATCTTGCACACGGACACGGAAACCTGAATCTGAAAACATTCAGGCCATTCACAAAGAATCCACCGATAGCAAAAGTGTTCCGAGAAATCGGACTTGCTGATGAGCTTGGAAGCGGCATGCGAAACAGTTATAAATACACGAAGATGTATTCCGGTGGAGAGCCTGTCTTTACAGAGGCAGATGTTTTACGACGGTGATTCCCCTTTCGGAGGCGGCAACGGCTACGGTCGGACCGACTATTCAAATTACCCCCCAAGTCGCCCCCCAAGATACCCATCAAGTTGTCCCTCAAGACTTGGATCAAAGACGGACGAAACTAATCGAATTTTGTGATATGCCGCGCAGTAAGCGTGAGATGATGGATTACCTTGGCCTTACAGATAGCAAGAACTTTAGAGAAAGGTATCTTGTTCCTTTACTTGAGGCAGGGAAAATAGAAATGACGATACCTGATAAGCCGAACAGCGGGAACCAGAAATATAAAAAAGTAAACAGTTAAGATTGAATAATACGGTGTTTGAATAGTTAGTAGGAGAAGGGTGGTCAAATTTTAATTTTGAATACCGCAGTGTGAGAATTATTGTAAATTTAACAGGAACAGACAGAGATAAAAACGCAACGTATATCACCAAGATATACCAGAGCCGGTAGGTAGCCCGGCCGTCTCATATCATCATAATGAGATAGGTAACCTGCCCCTCCGGGTTGTCCATTCTTTGTCCATAACACAATTTTAGGAGGGATTGCTATGGACAAAACGAGTGAAAAGCTGACCGTGTATTTTGAAGAACCTTTCTGGGTAGGTGTGTTTGAGCGAGTGGATAATAATAAGCTGTCCGTGTGTAAGGTTACATTCGGAGCAGAACCAAAGGACTATGAAATATGGGAATTTATTCTCAAATATTATTATGATTTGAAGTTTAGCCCAGTGGTGGAAACTGCAATAAAGCAGGTTGCAGACAATCCAAAGCGCAGGTCGCGTAATGCCAGAAAACAAGTAAAAAGCACAGGTATTGGAACCAAATCACAGCACGCGCTCAAACTTCAGCAGGAGGAATCGAAGGTCGAGCATAGACAGATCAGCAAAGAGCAACGGGATGCCGAAAAGCAGAAGCAGTTTGAATTGAAACAGCAAAAGCGTAGAGAGAAACATAGAGGACATTGATTCTGCGAATAATATCAGCAGAGTCGAGGTGATAGGATTTCAAACTTGTTCCCTCAGAGCGAAGTCTATCGCAAACAAAGGCATATAAGCACCTCTATTACATGTTGAGTAGAGCAGTTTTTACTGGATGACACCATACTTCAAATATAATGTTGTATAAGAAGCTGCTCTCTTGCTAGGTATGGAGAACAATGACCGTTCACGAATTTGGCGAGAAAAACGAGGATGTTCTTGTTTTGTTCCATCCGCTTGGTGTGCGATGGGATGTTTTCAACTATGTGATACCAACATTGCAAAAGCACTACCACCTCGTTATTCCTGCACTACCCGGCTTTGACCCGGATATGCCAAAAACTGACTTTACCAGTGTGGAGCAGATTGCCGACGAAATGGCCTCATGGCTTATGCATCACGGTCTCGACAGCATTACATGCCTCTATGGCTGCTCTTTGGGTGGGGCCGTTGTAGCGCGAATGCTTGCCACCAGAAAGATATCCGTTGACTGCGCCGTAATAGACGGTGGTATGACCCCCTATCAACTCTGGAAACCACTGACATACCTCATCGGTATTCGCGATTTCATAATGTTGGAAATCGGTAAACACATGAGCATCAAGGCGTTGCGAGGCATGTTCGATCCTGAAAAATATACGGAAAACGACGTTGCATACATCAAAGAGGCTATGTCCGGCATGAGCGCAAAAACCATCTGGCGTTCGTTCTACTCCTGCAATAATTACTCCATGCCAAAATCCGCTCCATCCATTAATTGCCGCATCGCATATTGGTACGGCTCTGCTGAGAAAGGGCCACGAAAATGGGACATCGCATACATTCGCAAAATGTTTCCCCACGCACAAATCATTGAAAATGCAGGAATGGACCATGCTGAGTTTTTTACGCTATACCCGAAAGAGTTTTGCAAAAAGCTGACCTCGTGGATTCATTTATCAGCATGCGATAAGAGATAAATTATCCATGGTAATTACCTATGATTTGTTTTACAGCGAGACTATACCCTATTATTTATAAGGGACACAAAATGTCCTGTGGACAATATAGCTCATAAAGAGTATTGCTCACTTTATGTCCTGTTTTGTAAGAGCAGCCAACGGTAAGATGAGCTCGAAAGGAGGTTGCCAATCCATGGATATCGTAAAAATAGGAAAAGTTCTTCAGGAGTTACGAAAAGAAAAGGGACTTACCCAGGAACAGCTTGCAGAACAAATGGGAGTTACGCGCAGAACGGTTTCTCGATGGGAAACCGGCAGCAACATGCCGGACCTGGACATCCTGATGGAATTGTCTGATTTTTACGCGGTCGACCTTCGAGAAATCTTATGCGGAGAAAGGACACGTGAGCATATGGACAAAGAATTACGCAAAACCGTATTGGAAGTCGCCGATTACAGCAACGACGAAAAGGAACGGTTGTTGCAAAGGCTGCATTGGCTCTTTATCGTTGGACTTCTAGGGTTTGTAGCGTTTCTCGCAATCCAGTTGTTGAATCTTGGCTCCATTGCGCCATACGAAGTTATGGGAGATTTTGGCTTGGGACTTGCATTTGGCATGACTATCATAGGAGTAATTTTTACCCAGAAACATGCAGCGAGAATCAAAAAGGCCAAGATGCGGGTACTCAAAAAGCTACAAGAGAAACGCCATATGACTTCTGAGCAGTCCAAAAGAGAAAACTCGGCGAGCAAAATTACCATACTCGGCGTCGTACTTGGCGCATGCGTAATCCTAACGGATCAATGTCTTTATCGGCTTCCTCTATGGCTTGCAGCTGTGTTGTTTATTTGTGCTTGGATACTGATTATTTTTGGGCTCATCATCAACAGGAGAAATCTGTAGAATTTACTGAAGTCAGAACAGCCATGGAGCGATACGGAGTAGCCATGTATTTCGAGAAACTTTGCGCCTACTTATCTGAGCTACCAGAAGTCGAATCGATTGCTCTGGGAGGTTCACGCGCTGGTGTTCATTATGACGAGAAGTCTGACTATGACCTCTATGTATATGAGAAAAGCCCTCTTTCTGAAGAGACGCGTCTACCCATTCTAAAAGAATGCTGCTCCTATATAGAGCTCGGCAACCATTTTTGGGAGCTGGAGGATAATTGCACGTTAAAAGATGGCATCGACATCGATATCCTGCATCGCAACCTGGACGCATTCTCAAAAGATATTTCATCGGTTGTTGATGACCATATTGCACATAATGGCTACACCACGTGCATGTGGCACAATTTGCTTCACAGCAAGATTCTCTTTGATCGAGAAGGAAAATTTCGCGACCTACAGGAGAAGTACGCCGTTCCTTATCCCGCTCAACTCAAGGAAAACATTATTGAGCGCAACATACGGCTGCTTTCAGGAAATCTTCCGTCGTACGATAAGCAAATCATAAAAGCACTGAAAA
>ERZ773022.1807-NODE-1807-length-13659-cov-18.378492_pt1 | contig 13659 bp, 15 predicted proteins | sample MGYA00580839_ERZ773022 | MGnify/ENA primary metagenome ERZ773022 (study PRJEB29015, sample SAMEA2738020) | human oral metagenome | biome: human oral; feature: human-associated habitat; material: dental | place: China | collected 2044 ... | reverse complement strand
GCTCTCGCGCCGCCAGCTGACAAGCCTCGCATCCGAGATCCGCGGCTTTCTGATCAACCGGGTCAGTCGCACCGGTGGGCACCTGGGGCCGAATCTTGGTGTCGTCGAACTCACCCTGGGCATTCACCGAGTCTTCAACTCTCCTCACGATCCGATCATCTTCGACACCGGCCACCAGTCCTATGTTCACAAGATCCTGACCGGCCGGGCCGAGGGTTTCGAGCATCTCCGGCAGCGGGGAGGCTTGTCCGGTTACCCGGCCCGTACCGAATCCGAGCACGACTGGGTCGAGAACTCCCACGCGTCAACAGCCCTGTCCTGGGCCGAAGGACTCGCCAAGGGGTTTCGCCTGCGTGGTGAGAAACGCACTGTGGTCGTGGTGGTCGGTGACGGGGCATTGACGGGTGGAATGGCGTGGGAAGCGTTGAACAACATAGCGACTCAACCTGACCTGAGAATTGTTATCGTCGTCAACGACAACGGTCGCTCCTACACCCCGACGGTCGGAGGGCTCGCCAAACACCTGGCTGGTTTGCGTACCGATCGACGGTATGAGCGGACGCTGAGCCTCATCAAGAACTGGCTCCATCGGACCCCGGTGCTGGGGCGTCCCGCCTACGACCTGCTGCACGGCTTCAAAACCGGAGTCAAGGACGTTCTTGCACCGCAAGGAATGTTCTCCGATCTGGGTCTGAAATACACGGGTCCCATAGATGGACACGACATCCGCGCGGTCATCGGGCATCTTGAGCAGGCACGACAGTTCGAGGGGCCCGTCCTGGTCCATGCCATCACCCTCAAGGGCAAGGGTTTCAAGGCTGCCGAGGAACACGAGAAAGACCAGTTCCACGCCGTCGGAAGGATCGATGAAGTCACCGGGCAGCCGCTCAGCGACGCCGTTCAGGCCACATGGACCGATGCCTTTGGGGATGCCATGCTTCGGATCGGGGAGCGTAGAACGGATGTGGTGGCCATTACCGCCGCCATGCTGCATCCAACAGGACTCAACAGGTTTGCTGCGGCTTTCCCGGATCGGGTCTTCGACGTCGGCATCGCTGAGCAACACGCCGTCGTCTCTGCCGCCGGACTTGCCAGAGCAGGAGTGCATCCCGTCGTTGCTGTGTACGCCACCTTCCTGAATCGGGCCTTCGACCAGATTCTGATGGATGTGGCCCTTCACGGTGCCGGCGTCACTTTTGCGCTCGACCGGGCCGGGGTGACCGGAACCGATGGCCCAAGCCACAATGGCGTGTGGGATCTCTCGATGCTGGGTCTCATACCAACGATGGAGATTGCTGCTCCGAGGGACCAGCCTCGGCTCGTCGCAGCGCTGGAACGGGCAGTTACCGTCCAAGATGTTCCGACCGTGTTGCGATACTCGAAGGAACGTCTACCCAGTGAGATACCTGCAATCGCGTGTCGGGGCGAGGGGCGTGATCAGGTCGATCTGCTTCGTATGGACACCGACGCCAACATCCTGATCGTGGGGTATGGGCAGTTCGCTGGGATTGGGCTTGGGGTGGCAGAGAAACTTGCCGCAGCGGGGGTGCCGTGCACAGTGGCGGATCCCACTTGGTGCATTCCGCTCAGCCCCGAGCTGATTCGGTTGGCACAAGAATACGAGATGGTCGTGAGCATTGAGGACAACCTGGTTGCCGGGGGACTGGGAGAAAAATTGCTCGGTCGGCTTGCCGGGACTGGGCCACAAATCCTTATTTTCGGCGTCAGGCACGGGTTCCTAGCTCAGGGGACCCGGGAGGAGGTCCTGGAAGATCTTGGCTTGACCGCGCGTGATATTGCTCGTCATGTACTGGAAACGATGCTTCAGAGACGGGCGGAAATAACCCAACCGGTCTGAGGGGTCGCGATCGGCTGAGGAATAATCCCCTGGACAACGTCAAAGATATTTGGTGAGGAGCGGGAGGAGCAGATCGACCTGCCAGTCTCGGGAACCAACTTGTTGGAGAACAGCCCGGGGATCTCTGCCATCCTCCCATGAGTGAATGAAGCCCTGAAGAGTGGCAGAAGGTGCTATGAGACTGGGCTGAATACCGAATTCACCGGCCAGGGCATCGACATCTGCTCGGAGCTTTTTCCAAAGCTCCCAACGTTCCGGATTGTTGCGCTCCCAGGAGCGCGGCTGTGGTATACCGCTTGGCTCCGGACGGCGTGATGGGTAATCGGCGGGGGACAGTTGCAACACTGATTGAAGTGCACGGGCCCAGTTAGCTCGGTAACGCCCGGCACTGCGAGTGTTGAACCCGGGGATTCTGGAAAGTGAGGGAACATCCGGGATCGGGGATTCTGGGGTGATTCCGGATGCGAATTCGATGATCGCCGCGTCGGTGAGGATCCGGGAAGGAGGGCGGTCTCGGTTGCGTGCCACGTGATCCCGCTCCTGCCAGAGCGCTCGTGCCACGGCTAGCTGTTTCGGGTGTTTCAGGCCCTGAATACCCGACAGCCGGCGCCATGGCTCCTTTCTCGGTGTGGGCGGCGTAGAGAAGTTCTGCAGAATGTGAACGAACTCTTCCTGTGCCCACGTCATGCGATTTCTGGCGGCGAGCTCAGCGCGCAGGAGATCAGCAAGTTCGATCAGGTAATCGACGTCTAGTGCTGCGTAGATCAACCATGACGTCGGTAGCGGGCGAATTGCCCAGTTGTCTGCGGAATGCGCTTTACGCAGTCTGATGCCCAGTTTTGCATCGAGGAGAGCGGCGAGGCCAACCGCCGGAGCTCCGAGAAGGCGTCCTGCCAGCTCAGTATCGAATAACACAGGGGGACGGATGCCGACATCCATCATGCAGGGAAGGTCCTGCGAGGCTGCGTGAATGACCCATGGAGCATCAGCACAGGCATCTGTGAGCCTGCCGAGGTTTGTGTTCCCGTCCTGCTTGAGGGCTATGGGGTCTATCAGCCAGGTACCGGATCCCTCACGTCGAATCTGGAAAAGATAAGCTTTAGGCCAGTATCGGTGACCATGAGCACGTTCTGCGTCGAACGCAACAGGACCGTTGCCGGAAGTCAGGGAGTCGAGACAGAGATCGAACGCCTCGGGGGTGTCAACTAAGGGACGCAGTGGCTCTCGTGGATGCTCGACGAATTGGCTCATGAGCGCCCCGGGAATTGCACCACTCCACGGGGTAGAGGGGGACGCCCTGAGATGTGTCCGAGAAGATCTTGCCACGCTTTGAGATGAACGGTCATCTTGTGATGGTTGTCCAGGACTGGTGTCCAGGAAGCGCGGACCTCCACCTCGGCCTGGTGAGTCGTGAGTTCCCCGAAACCGCGACCGTAGGAAGCGGTCACTGTTCCGGCCAGGGCTCGGTGAGCAGCCCCGTGTTTGGAAAGCGCTTCAGACAACCAGGACCATGCTGCCTCAGGCAGTAAAGGATCGGTGACCATTTCCTGGTCCACCTCGGCCCGCACATAGGAGACCAGGCGGAAGCGTCCCTCCCAGTTCTCGTTGCCGGCGGGATCGTGCAGCAGTATCAATCGTCCGGTGCCCAGCTCCTCGCCATCCTCCATGAAGTCCAGCGCCATGGCGATGGAGAAAGGGGCAATTCGTTGGGGAGACCCGATCTCTTCAGCCCTGATCCCTGAACGCCACTGCATGCTGGCAAATTCTTCCAGGGCATGCTGGAACTCGGGATCGGCCATGGTGGGCGGAGCTAGGGTCACGGAAGTGAGCCTATGTGGCTTCTCCCGAGCTGGTTTGATGGCGCGCCGGAGTAAGTCGCAAGCAGATGGAGTTTATGCAATATCTCTCATCGGTGGGGGTGGGGTATCCCTCGCCTCGGAAGACATGCCCCAGGTGAGAATTACAGGCCGAGCAGCGGACCTCGATACGGAGTGACCCAGGAACGGAGCGGTCCTCCACGTAGATGACCCGATCCTCTGCCAGGGGTTCGAAGAAGCTCGGCCAACCGCAGTGGGAGGAAAATTTTGCCTCACTGCGGAACAGCTCGGTTCCGCAAGCCCGGCATTCATACACTCCCTCGGTGCTGGTATCCGTGTATTCACCCGTGAAGGGGGCTTCTGTACCTGATTCTCGCAGCACGTGATACTCAAGGTCGCTGAGACGGGTTCGCCATTCCTGGTCGGGGAGGTCGAGAGGAAAGCGGTCAGTCATGTTCCATCCTCATGAGGGTCGATGTCGAGTAGTCGCATGGCGGCAAAGGCGTAGCGGGCCAGGATCAGTTCGGTCACTCGTGGATCCTCGGTTATTGGAGGGGTGACGGCCAAAGCCCCCGCCCTGATCGCCGCTTGCTGATGGGCGCGAAAAACGGGGCCGGACGTCAGGAACAAGGAGCCGACAGCTATGTGCCGACGCCCTTGACCACGCAGTGCGCCTATGGCGAGGCCGGTTGCGCGACCAGTGATGTCATTCTGGGCGAGTTGCACCGGAAGTTTGTGATGCGCACCCCACTGCCTAGCTCGTCGGGCCAGCAGTGAGGTGCCCCTGTGATCCCCGCCGTCGGGGCAGGCCAGAACCAGGGCATCGACTTCAACGGCGTTTGCGCGGTGAAGTGCTCCGCGCAGTTTGGCGTCCAGAACGTTCAGCAGATCGATATCCGGGCCGATGGGCCGTGCAATCACGATGCCCAGATCTGGATTGGCAGCGCCAACCTCATCGCGGGCATGGGACAAGACGGGGGAGTGTTCGGTCGCAGACACCAGATCCATCGGAACCATCGCGATTTCCTCCACCCCAGTGGCAGCCAAGGCGGCAACTGCCTCGTGCACCGTTGGGGTGCTGCTGTTCAGAAGTCCGAGGGTGACGTGAAGATCGGGGCGCAGGCGATGAAGGTGGTCAATTACAACGTCCAGAGAGGCTCGAACAGCAGGATCATCGTCGCCTCGTGCCACGAGCACGATGGCTGGTGCCGACATACCTCTCCTCCTTGCGACTGACTGGCTTTAGTGAGGAGCATCGGTGGGCGATGGCGGTTTCGAACCGCCGACCTCTTCGGTGTGAACGAAGCGCGCTACCACTGCGCCAATCGCCCGTGCGGTCTGCCACTTTAGCGCACCTTCCCGAGAGGCGCCAACAACGAGGACTCCCCGGTTTCAACGCGCCAAGGCAAAGAAGCCAGGGTCAGGAAAGCAGATGCGGTTCGGTGTTCCTCCATGGGGCAAATTTGGCAGAGCACGGTCCTGGAACCTCTAAGGTGGATTTTGTTCACCGAAACGTTTGGAGGCGTGGTCATGGAGGCTGTTTCCGTAGAAAACTCTGTGGTGGCCAGGGCACTCGCTATCGCTCCGACCGAGGTCTTCATCAACGGCACCTGGCGCGAACCTCGAGGTGGTGGACGGTTTGATGTCGTCAATCCGGCAACAGAGAACGTGATTGCTCAGGTCGCTGACGCGGATGCCGAAGATGGCCTGGCTGCGCTGGAGTCTGCGGCTGTTGTCCAGGAGAGCTGGGCCCGAACGGCGCCACGGGCTCGCGCGGAGCTGCTCCGGAACCTGTTCGAGGTCATCGTGGAACACACAGAGGAGTTCGCGGTCCTGATGACCATCGAGATGGGGAAGCCCGTGGCTGAGGCGCGCGGCGAAGTGGCATACGGGGCCGAATTCCTCCGCTGGTTCTCTGAGGAAGCGGTACGCCTGAATGGTCGCTACTCCACGACCCCGGAGGGCAACCTGAGGGTGATCACCATGCCCCGTCCCGTCGGTCCGGTCCTGGCCATCACCCCGTGGAACTTTCCCCTGGCGATGGCCACCCGCAAGCTCGGTCCTGCGTTGGCAGCTGGCTGCACCGGCGTCCTGAAGCCGTCGAAACTGACTCCACTGACGGCCCTCGCCTTTGCCGAGGCTTGTCGACTGGCGGGCGTTCCAGACGGCGTGGTCAATGTGGTCCCGACATCGTCCTCGGCAGCCCTGACCGGGCCTCTGCTTCGGGATCCGAGGCTGCGGAAGTTCTCTTTCACGGGATCCACCGATGTGGGCAAGGGGCTGCTTCGCGAGGCCGCTGGCAATGTATTGCGGACCTCAATGGAACTCGGGGGCTGTGCCCCGTTCATCGTCTTCGGGGACGCGGACCTAGACCGTGCGGTGGCGGCCGCTAAATCTGTGAAGCTGCGGAACATGGGGGAGGCCTGCAACGCCGCGAACCGGTTCTACGTCTCCCGGGAACTGGCCGACGAGTTCGCCGTGCGTCTCGCCGCCGAGTTCGAGGGTCTGGTCGTGGGCAATGGACTTGACCCTGCGACTGACATTGGCCCCATTATTACGTCCGGGCAGCGGCAGCGTATCCGGAAACTTGTGGAGGGAGCCCGTGAACGCGGTGCCCGGGTGCTCACGGGAGGTGAGGACATTGCGGGGCCGGGATACTTTTATCGCCCGACTGTGCTGACAGTCGCAGATCCTGGGGATCCCGTGGCCTGCGAAGAGCTGTTTGGGCCCGTGGCCCCGGTGATTCCTTTTGATTCCGAGGAGCGGGTGCTTACCTGGGCGAACTCCTCGCCGGTCGGGCTGGCTGCCTATGTCCACACGAGAGACATTGACCGCGCGTTGCGGATGTCGGAACGACTCGAGGTCGGTATGACCGGGATCAACTCCGCCGCGATCTCTAACCCGGCCGCTCCGTTCGGTGGGGTCAAGCACTCGGGGTTGGGCCGTGAGGGCGGCTCCGAGGGTATCGCCGAATATCTGGAAACCATCTACGTCGGAATCCCCGTGTGAGGCCTGTGGGTGTTTCAGCCCTGGCACGTAGGGCTGAAGCGCCGATTGGTGGGTGCAACTTGCATCCGCTTGAAGCCCTGCGCTAGTGTTCTCTAAGCGCCGAACGAGGCAGCCCGAAGGGGAGGTCAGGGGAAAGCGCGTGCGGACGTGGCTCAGTTGGTAGAGCATCACCTTGCCAAGGTGAGGGTCGCGAGTTCGAATCTCGTCGTCCGCTCGGAGACATATTCCACTCGGTGGAGTGGCCGAGAGGCGAGGCAACGGACTGCAAATCCGTGTACACGGGTTCGAATCCCGTCTCCACCTCGGGCGGTTGGCGCAGTGGTAGCGCGCTTCCTTGACACGGAAGAGGTCGCCAGTTCAAACCTGGCATCGCCCACCAACACACCGGAATCGCTGGGCCGGGAGGCCCGGCCTTATTCGGTTAAATGGCACCCATGAGTGACATCGAACTGATCAAGAACGACACCGCGTCCCGCTACGAACTCAGGCAGGGCGGCCAAGTGGCGGCCTTCGTGGACTACGCCATCGAGGGTGATGTCATCGACCTCAACCACACCGAAACGATCCCTGAGTTCCAAGGGCAGGGCCTGGCCGGGAAGGTCGTGGACTTCGCATTGGCCGACATCCTGCCGACCGGGAACCAGGTGCGTCCAAGCTGCCCCTTCGTGGCTGGTCGAATTGCAGGCCGTACGGACTTCGAGGACCGGGTCGTGCCGTGACCCTTGTCCCGATACATCAAGATCCGTCTGGCTGGTTGCCGAGAGCACCCGGCTCCTTCCCGATGGAACCTCCTCCATCGTCGCGGTGCTCCCGATCCTGGAGAGAGAGCTCGAACCCCGCGCCCTTGACGGGTGGGCGTGTGTGGCAGAGCGCTTCGAATTGCGGGCGGAGCTGGTCGACCTCGCCTCGAGTGCGACGCGGGAGCACCGCCGTGAGGACTACCACTGCGACGTCTCCAGCTACTCGGTGGCCTTGGATCGGATGGAGGCCGCTTGGTGTGGGCGGTTGTCAGGAGGATCAGGCCTGCTGTGCCGACAACGTCGATCCCTGCCATCCTTTCGCGCAGATGAACCTGAAGGAACCGGATGAGGACAGCTATCTCGTCGTCGAGCGTTTCCTCAGCCCGGATTTTCTGTCTCGCGACCCACAGTACGGCGAGGTTAAGGGGGACCTGGCCTTCGACGGGTCCTTCGGGCTGGTGGTCGCCACGGATGCAACGAAGAGCAGTATCGCCTTCGATCTCGACGGTGGGGTCCGGCACGAGTGGCCGGAGCTCTCCTCCGACAATGGGTGGCGGTTCTTCCCGGAGCGACGATGCTTCGCCCGCCATGCTGGGAGAATAGGGATGGAGGAGCGGGCTTTCCTCGCAGGGTGATGGCAGAATGGGCCAGTCCCTATCGAAAGGAAGACCTGTGTCTACAATCGTCGTCATCCATCCTGAATCGCGTGAGAGCGTGGAGCTGACGACGACCGCCACGGGGCTGGATCTGTTCGGCAACGACCGCGGGATCGTTGCGATGAAGGTGAACGGGCATCTTCAGGACCTCCAGCGTGAACTGACCGACGGCGATGAGGTGGAACCTGTCCTAGCCAACAGCGACGAGGGCCTCGCCATCATCCGTCACTCCGCGGCGCACGTGACCGCCCAGGCCCTGCAAAATCTGTTTGCCGATGCGAAGCTCGGCATCGGTCCTCCCATCACCGATGGTTTCTACTACGACTTCGCCATTTCACCGCTGACCCCGGATGATCTGAAGGCGATTGAGAAACGGATGAGTCAGATAGTCCGCGAGAAACAGTGCTTCGTACGGCGAGAAGTCAGCGACGAGGAAGCCCGCGAGGAGCTGGCCGCAGAACCTTTCAAGCTGGAGCTGATAGCGGACAAGGGCGGTGCCTCCGCCGCCGACGGCTCATCCGTCGAGGTGGGGGAGGGGCAGCTCACCATCTACGACAACGTTCGTCGTGATGGTTCCGTCGCATGGCGCGACCTGTGCCGCGGCCCCCACGTACCCCACACCGGCTACCTCCAGGCTTTCGCACTGACCAAATCGAGCGCCGCTTACTGGCGGGGCGACCAACGCAACGCCGGATTGCAACGCGTCTACGGCACCGCGTGGGCCACCCGGGAGGATCTGAAGGACTACCAGACCCGCATGGCGGAAGCCGCCAGACGTGATCACCGCAAACTCGGTACCGAGTTGGACCTGTTCTCCTTCCCCGACGAAATCGGGTCGGGACTGGCCGTGTTCCATCCGAACGGGGCCGTGGTGCGCATGGAGATGGAGGACTATTCCCGACGCCGTCACGTCGAGGAGGGCTACCAGTTCGCCTACACCCCACACTTGACGAAGGCCTCCCTGTTCCAGACTTCCGGACATCTCGACTGGTACGCCGATGGCATGTATCCGCCCATGCACATGGACGAGGAACACGATGCGCAGGGCAACATCCGCAGACAGGGGCAGGACTACTACCTGAAACCCATGAACTGCCCCATGCACAACCTGATCTTCCGTTCGCGGGGGCGCTCCTACCGGGAACTACCGCTGCGGCTGTTCGAGTTCGGAACCGTCTATCGCAATGAGAAATCTGGCGTGGTGCACGGCCTGACCAGAGCCAGGGGATTCACTCAGGATGACGCCCACATCTACTGCACCCGCGAACAGATGCGCGATGAGCTGGCCCGCCTCCTGACCTTTGTGCTCAATCTCCTCAAGGACTATGGCTTGGACGACTTCTATCTGGAGCTGTCCACCAAGAATCCCGAGAAATTTGTGGGTGACGACGAAACCTGGAAGGAGGCCACCGACGTCCTAGCTGAAGTGGCGACGGCCTCCGGCCTGGAACTCGTTCCTGATCCCGGAGGTGCGGCATTCTACGGACCGAAGATTTCGGTGCAGGCCAAAGATGCCATTGGACGCACCTGGCAGATGTCCACGATCCAACTCGACTTCAATCTGCCAGAACGTTTCGGACTGGAATACCAGGCGGCCGACGGAACACGTCAGCGTCCGGTGATGATTCACCGCGCTCTGTTCGGCTCAATCGAACGGTTCTTCGGGGTGCTGACCGAACACTACGCAGGGGCCTTCCCAGCCTGGCTCGCCCCGGTACAGGTGCTCGGCGTTCCCGTGGCTGACGAGTTCAACGAACATCTCGTGGATATCGCAGCCCGGTTGAGGTCCTACGGGATTCGGGTTGAACTTGACTTCTCGGATGATCGTTTCGGCAAGAAGATCCGAAACGCATCTAGGTCGAAAGCGCCATTCATCCTCATAGCCGGTGGAGAAGACCGCGATGCGGGGGCTGTGAGCTTCCGTTTCCGGGACGGCACCCAGCTGAACGGGGTACCTGTCGAGCAGGCAGTAGAGAGGATCCATTCCCACATTGCATCCCGTAGCAACACGGATCCGGGTGCGCAATGACAGAGCCATCCTCCGAGCTGTGCGGGGTCCCCGACTCCTTCCAGAGATTGTGGACCCCCCACAGGATGGTCTACATCGAGGGAGAAAAGCCGAAAGATGAGGCTGGCTGCCCATTCTGCCTTTCTCCCACGAAACATGACGAGGACGGGCTGATCGTCGCCCGCGGCGGACAGGCCTTCGTAGTGATGAACCTTTTCCCCTACTCACCAGGGCACCTACTGGTGTGCCCTTACCGTCATGTCAGCGGATATATCGACGCCACCCCTGAGGAGACCCGTGAGATGGCAGAACTCACCCAGCGGGCCATCGCTGTCCTGACAAGGGTCTCGCAGCCCGCTGGATTCAACATCGGCATGAACCAGGGAACTACCGCCGGCGCGGGGATAGCCGCCCACCTGCATCAGCATGTCGTTCCCCGTTGGGAGGGGGACACGAACTTCATGCCGATCATCGGACATACCCGTGCCCTTCCCCAGCTACTCGGTGACGCCCGCGAACGACTCGCCAGGGCGTGGATGGACATGGCCTAGGCTGGTTGCTGTGAGCGCAGTCGAACCAACCCCGGCCTGGGACACCGATCGACTGTTGACGATACCGAATGCTCTTTCATTCCTGCGGTTGCTGGCAGTGCCGGTATTTGGTTGGCTCATCCTGGCAGGGCATGACTTAGCAGCGGTGATCCTGCTGGCAGTTTCAGGAGCAACAGACTGGCTTGACGGCTTCTTAGCGCGCACGCTTCACCAGACCTCGCTGCTGGGGGCACGCCTCGATCCGGTTGCCGATCGGCTCTACATCCTCACGGCAGTCGTGGTGATGACCATCAGGGGACTCGTGCCCTGGTGGCTGCTAGCTGTTCTCGCTGCCCGTGACTTGCTGCTGCTGTGCTTGCTCCCCTCACTGCGGCGAAGTGGACGAATGGCACTTCCTGTGAATCGTGTCGGTAAAGCAGGAACGATGCTTCTGTTGCTAGCTTTCCCGCTCATGCTTATCGGCTCCTCCACCGCACTCGGTCTTGTTGCAGCGGGATGGGTGGGATGGATGTTGGCGCTCTCCGGAGCAGTCGCCTACTGGGTTGCCGGAGTCCTCTATCTGCGGGGAACCATGAAACTTGCGCGTGAGAGAGGTGAGAGAGATGCGCCCTGATTCCAGTATGAGTCTCCTGAGTGATCTCGCTTCGGAAGCCATGGAGCCGGAGTACTTGACCACGAGATCTCCACGGCGCAGCCGCTTGGTGATGTCCTTTGCACTCCTCGTGGTTGCCGCTCTGCTTGCTCTCGCGGCTGTATCCACCACCCGCTCTCGTAGCGAAATGGCAGATGAAAAAGAGGACCTCCTGTCGAGAATCGCGGCGGAACAACAGCGCCGTGACGACCTCACGGCCAAAGCGGGTGAACTGGACACAGAAAACAGACAACTACGCCAGGAAGCCGTGGCAGATCCGAAAGTTCGAGCCGATTTACAGGAAGCTGAGCTGGTCGCTGGAGCAATTGCTGTCTCAGGACCTGGTATTCGGGCTCGGGTGAATGATGCAGAAAAAACTCCAGATGGCAGCCGAGTGATTTATGATTCTGATCTAACGCGCTTGGTGAACGGGATGTGGCAGGCAGGGGCTGAGGCAGTTGCCATAAACGGCCATCGCATCACAACTCTCACTCCCATCCGCTCTGCTGGGTCTGCCATAACTGTGGATTATGTCTCGTTGAGCCCGCCCTATGTGTTGGAGGCAATAGGAGACCCTGCTACTCTGCACGCGCGTTTCGCGCGCACTTCTGCCGCGACGTGGTGGCAGTATCTGCATGACAACTATGGAATTACGTACGAACTTCAAACGGTAAACAGCGACCTGAATCTACCGGCCGACCCTGCGATGACACTTCGTTACACCAAGAGCTGAAGGAGGAGAAATGTTGGCTTTGCTCGGACTTGCAGCTGGAATCATCATCGGGCTGCTGGTCGAACCTGTCCTACCGGTGTTCCTCCAGCCGTATCTACCCATCGCCATCGTGGCGGCGCTGGATGCCATCCTCGGAGGAACCCGAGCCTGGCTGGAGAGAACTTTCTCGGATCGAGTGTTTGCGGTCTCTTTTCTGTCCAACGTTCTCATCGCCGGGCTGATCGTTTTCGTAGGCGATCAGATCGGAGTCGGATCTCAGCTGTCAACCGGGGTCGTGGTGGTGCTCGGGATACGTATCTTCAACAATGCAGCTGCCATCCGTAGGGCGGTGCTTCATGCCTGAGAAGACTCCGCGGCGTGCGGCCGAACAGCTCGAAACGGCAGAACCTGACACGTTGTGGCGCGCCTTTCTGAAACCGGGTCGCGGTCAGCTGGTCGTAGGCGCAGTGCTCTGCTTGGCCGCCCTTCTCATTGTGTGGACACTGCGTTCCCAGGCATCACAGCCTGATTACTCCAATCTGCGTCGCACGGACTTGATTCAGTTGTTGGACAACCTCTCAGCCGAAACGCGTCGTCTGGAGTCCGAGGTGCGCGAGCTGACGACAACTCGCGAAGGACTCGTCTCAGGAGCGGCGGGGGTCAAGGCGGCCGATGACGAAACCAGGCACCGGATTGAGCAGATGCAGATCGTGGCAGGAACGGTTCCGGCGACCGGACCGGGGATCCGGATAACGATTCAAGATCCTCAAGGAGCCATGTCTCCGGAGCTGCTGCTGGACGCTTTGGAAGAACTGCGTGATGCAGGTTCTGAGGTGATCGAGTTTAATGATGCGATGCGCGTGGTGGCGAGCACCTGGATCGATCGTGACCCGGAGGGGCGTATCGTTGTGGATGGGATTCCGCTGACCACGCCAATCGTCATCGAGGCCATAGGCGACCCTGCAACGCTTGAAGCTGGGGCACGGTTCAGGGGAGGTCTGGTCAGCGAGGTGGAGGGCAGCAGGGTGCAGGGGCAGGTAGAGATCAAGCAGATGACAGAGATTTCTGTTGATTCCGTCGTCTCCCCGCGCGTGCCGGAATTCGCCAAGCCGAATTAGCATGGCAGGCTTGTCAAACCGTTGTCCCTCGATAGGCTGGGGACAGCTTGGATGGCGATCAGTACGGAAAGGGGGCCGCCGATGACGGGGGTCAGGAACCACCGCCAGGGGGATCTCATGGATTCGAAGAACGACACCACCAGCGTTCTCGCGGCTCTCACGGACGAACATCTGTCCGCCATCGGAGGGAGTCTATCGGCGAACGCGGCGGATTTGGCTCCCGGCAACGCGTTGATGATAGTCACCCGAGGTGGTGTGAAGGAGTCGCAGTTTCTGATCGACTCCGATGTGACCACTCTGGGCCGGCACCCTGAATCCGACATCTTCTTGGACGACGTCACAGTTTCCAGGCACCATGCAAAGCTGGTGCGAACAGCTGGTCAGTTGATGTTGGAGGATCTGGGAAGTCTCAACGGCACATACGTCAACAGGGTTCTGATCGACGGTCGTGCCCAACTGCGGCACGGCGACGAGATTCAGATCGGTAAGTACCGGGCAACGATCCTGTTGAGCGAGGCCGGGCGGAGCTGATGCCGGCCGCGCCGCGCACGATCGGTCA
>ERZ773022.1803-NODE-1803-length-13675-cov-3.020558_pt1 | contig 13675 bp, 13 predicted proteins | sample MGYA00580839_ERZ773022 | MGnify/ENA primary metagenome ERZ773022 (study PRJEB29015, sample SAMEA2738020) | human oral metagenome | biome: human oral; feature: human-associated habitat; material: dental | place: China | collected 2044 ... | reverse complement strand
TAAATTTGAAGCTAAAAAAACTAGCATAGATTATTCTTCTATGATATACGATACAATAACACTTACATCTAAATATATGAATAGACATTTAACTTGGGAGCAATGGGACGAACTAAGACGCGGCATATCGATTGAATATCCATTACCAATTCATATCGAAGTTAATTTCTATGATAAAGTTCAATACAAACAAGGTTGGTTTACAAATATAAAAGATAATATTCTTACAAAGTATTACGCTAAAATAGGTGAGATTACTCTACAAACATTTAGAGGTAATACATTATTTGTAAGACCCGGAAATAAAATTGGAGTTGAAGCTGATAAAACAAAAAATATGCTTGGTGTTGTAGATTTAAGAAATGATGAATACTTAAAGAATTTTGATGTTTTATTTAGAGTTCCTAGATGTGCACCTACACTTGTAATAACACTTGATAGCGATTCAACTATATTTAAAGAACTTAAATTTATTCCTGAGTCTTGGTATAGGTCAGATTGTAAACTTAATTATGCGTATGAAATGATACATTCAGATAGAGCTATCAATAAGACATATAGATATAATAAAAATGATACTAGAAGTGATAGTTATAAAGAATTTCAGAATTTTTATTCAGCTTTAAATATGACTAACTTTTTACTTCCTGCTGAGCGTTCGGTTATGGAGTGGAGTTACAATGATACAATTTAGGAGGTGGTTATATGTATGTAAGTTCTGAAAAAACACACGATAATACAGATATGTCATACCGTAAGTTTACAGATAATGCTGTATATAATTTAGCTAGTTCAATGATAGGATTGCCACTCGGTTATCCTATCAATACATATGAGAAGAAAAAACCAGAAGATTTACTGGTTAGAAAATACTCATCATATAAGATAGGTTCAAGATATTCATTTATATATAATGATGCTGTCTGTACTTGGTTTCCATATTCTTTAGAAAGAGAATTGACTCATTGGAGTATGAAGAATTTAAGTATGCTTGATAATTTTATGGTAAATTCAACCATTGAGTATTCTGATTATATGTATAGGTGTGAGCTTAATTTAGATGGGACTTATACATTAAGATTGCACGAATTTTTATTCCCTGTATATATTGATGTATCAAAACAACATGGAGCAGCATTTAATACTTTAGAATTTCCTCGTATATTAAATGGTGTTGAAATGGAAGTTAGTTTCGGAAGGAAATTACCGAAAACTTTAAGCGAGTTTAAATATAATAGATTTTTCTTAAATGAAAGAACGCATGTTAATCAAAATATTGATGAAACATCTGGAGTTAATAATATGTCTATTAGAGGATTTGATTTTTATAAAACCGATACAGCAAATTTTGTAGGAGAGATGACTAGATTTTCAAGAGTTAGAAAATCGAGAGGTAATCATACCTATAAACATAAAATAACATTTTATAATTCGACCGATACGTTTGCATATGGTACTTTGATGAATAAATTAGGTAGTGGTCCTTTGTCTCCGTCATATACACATGCAGATATGATATATGGTTGTCAAAGAGCTATGATAGCGTCTATACCAGAGCGAGATGAAGATATAATGCGTGGATATTCACACGATGAAGTATACGCACATCCACATTATCTTATGAATACGACTGTACCTAATTATCCTACACTGTATGTAGATTTTGTTAAACCACAAAGTATTAAAAATCAGTCATCTTTACCAATATTTAAAGATGATATGTTTTGTGTAGGCTTTATTAGACTTCGTTTATGGTCTTGTCCAAATCATGAAATAAATTCAGGACATATACAATATCGATATAATAATGGTGTATTAAGTGATAGACACTCTCATTCTGTAGTAAGAGAAATGACAAATTCAGAAGCGTTTACTGTGAAATTTAGATTTCAAAAAAGACGTCCAGTTGCAATGTATACGAGAAATACAGATACAGCTGAAGAAGTATATATGCTACCACCTCAATTATTTGGAGCAACAATAAATTCTGATACTAATATATCTGTACTGGTAAATGATGTAGCTAGATTATATAGCTACAAAGATATGTCTAACTTACACACAGGTCAACATTCGCGTGCGTGGTATTCGGGTAATGAGCTAGTATTTGCTGATTTAGGTGGATGGTTATTTCCTCCAACAAGATTATCACAATTTACACATGCAGAGCCGAGTCAATATATGTTAGATGAATATAACTATACGTCAAGAAATGATTATCCTCGTTTTATTGACACCGTATTTCATTCACCAACATTTAGAAATTTACGTGATATATTAGATAGTGGATGGGGGATGTAATGTATGGGCTTTAAAGATTATTTAAAACTAGATACTAAAGATTCAAACTTCTATGTCGTAGAACCTTTTGAATTTCACACTCCAAAAAAGTGTGTAGTGAATATTCACACTGAACCGGTTGTAATGCTCTTTGGGAAGATTTATTCTCCCAAAGACGCATTTGATGTAACTCAGTGTATATCAACAAAAACAAAGTTCTCAAAATATATAGAAGAAGATGATAGATATAGACTCATATATGAAAAGGGAGATATGTTTGCTTCCAATAATATGATTGAGTCTATATCAAATCAAGAGATTATAAATAACTTATTCTTACAAGGGCAGATACTTGAAGATATGGAATATCAAAATGTATATAGAGCATATATGAATGCTTCATATGAAAATATGGAACTAGATGTACCTTTATATTATTATGAGTATATGATAGCTATACTTCTTGCTGATAGAAAGGATAAATCTAAACAAGCAAGATTTAGAGATATAAACCATTTTGCATCACTATCTATTAAGCAGATAAATACAAGAGCTGAAACATTTGTTGCACTTACGACAAATGATTTAGATACTATGATTATATCCGCTTTAAATGAAAAGAAAGATGCACTTGAAAGTCCTGATAAGAAAGTATTTTTAATGTAAAAAAAAAATATGGTAGGGAAAACCCTACCATAAATCTTTATTTATATTACTCTTTCATACTCTTCATCGCCAACTCTAAGTATCACACCTATACTATACTTAGCAGGAACTTTACGCCAAGCTTTAAGATAAATAGAACTAAATGTCGAATCGAATAATTCTATAACATCAGCTTTATGAACATGCTTGAAATATTCTGAATCTAATATATATGTATACTTAATAGTCTTACAGTATTTTCTTATCTTCATAATATTTCTAGGTGCACACTTATATATTCTTTTAAGTTCACTATATTTTAAAAGTGCTCTTGACTTTTTATTTAAGTTTCTCATATTTTTAGTTATATAATCACATTTTGAATAACCTTTATTTCTCACAATTACCATCTCCTTTTTTAACACATAAATTCATAGAAATTATTTTACCATTTACTATTCTAGGACTTAGCTCTATATTATCTTCATGTCTAGCTTTTGCTATAGTTCTATCTATAGCTTCTTCAACTTCTTTATTAAGTTTTTCTGCTCTTAACATATCTTCTTCCATACCATTTGCCACATATTCCTCATTACCAACACCAAAGAATAAAGGTGCTTCTAATTTCTTTATAGGTACTTTAACTGTACTCTTATCAGCACATTCTACATAACCGACAATAATGCCATTCTCATCTCTTACTTCTTTTATATAATGTGTAGGTTCTCCATTCTTAAAATTAAGTATTTCTTTATTTTTTCTTCTTTTTCTTTCCTCTTTTCTTAGAATACTTCCCACTCCCAATATCTTCTTTTTCTTCATAATCATTCTCCTTTTTATAATTACAATTAATTGATGTTAATTCTTGTCTTATACTCTGTAATCTTTTCTTAATACTCAGATGAAACTCACTCATATACCCTACTCCCTTTAAATAAAGATAACGATAAACTCTAATTAGAGTTTATCGTTTGTAGCATTTATTCAGTTATTTTTCCTTGTAGTATATCATCTAAAGCTTCTTTAGACCTTTTCTCAACTTCATCTATATTCTCTAAAGTATCACTTACCTTCTTTTGAATGATATTTAAGATTTTCTTCCCTTCTTCATCAAGTTCTTCTATTTTTTCTTCCTTCTCTCCTGTTAGTTCTTCTTTTATAGTTTTTAAAATCTTAGGAATTTCTTTAGCTACAGGGTTTACTAATTCTTCAGGTACAGTTATATCTACTTCTTTCTTTTCTTCATCTCCTGTATAATCTTTTATCTTAGCACCCATAGTTTCTTTATAAGTTTTAAGCATTTCTTCATCAAATACTATATTTACATTCTCAACTGCTTTATCAAGTTTTCTAGCAAATGATTCCCATACAGCTCCAGTAACTGGTAAGAAGCCATTAAATAGACATTCCATTCCTCTTATGAATTTAGAATTCTTCATAATTCTTTCTATGAATAAATGATAGATAATAGATGCAACTATAACTTTACCATTTAATTTTATATTTATAACTTTCTTATCATTACCATTTTCATCTTTTTCTATTGCTTCCTCTTTATCTCCATAATTAGATACTATTCTATCATGAAGCTGTCTTACACCCATAATACCTAAATAAGATAAGTTATCTGCTGATTGTTTTGTATCAGGAGCTGGGTCTACCTTTTCATCTAAAACTCCATCTATTGCTACATTTCTATTATATTTCTTGTATCTTCTAATAGCATGTAAGATGTAATCAGGTGTAAAGCAATCAAGAGCAAATCTTTGAGATGTGTCCATAAGTTTAAATAATGTATCTGTATCTGTAATAGATTGAATATTAGGTTCAGCTATATCCATATTGAATTTATCCAAATCTAAATTCAAATCATCTATATATTGCTGTAAGATAGCAATAGAGGTATCAACTGTATTTACTATATCTTTATCATTCCAAATAATACCTAGTTGCATACAAAGTCCTTCTAAAGCACTAACGATATCTGTTTCTCCAATAAGTCCTAACTCAATAAACTTTTTAGCTATAATTATATTGTCTTTAGGTTCTTTAACAGTTTCTCCATTTATATTTCCAGCTAGTTCATTAACATGAAGTCCGCCTAAAGCATCATATTCAAACTTAACTAAAGTATCCTTTTTAATATCTTCCTTTTCTTCAGAAGTTAAACTGTCCCACTTTTTAAGTCCACTGAATTTTCTCTCAGCTATAGCTTTTCTTACATCTGATATATTCATAGCTACAATCCATCTAGTATCACTATCTTCAGCTTTAGAGTTATACCAATAAGTATATAAACCAAATAAAGCATCAAACTTAGGTAATACTTCTGCAACTTGACTATCCTTTATACGCTTAGAATAATCATAAGTATCATAGACAGTTTTGATACCTTCTTTTATATGTAAATGAGAAGTTCTATCTTCAAATGCTTCCCAAGTCATAGTCATAGTATTTATACTATCAAAGAATATTCTTTTAGCTAAATCTAAAGATAGCTTCTTTTCATACTCATTACCTTTACTATTCATAGCGATAACAGCATTAGCATTTATTCTATTAAGTTTAGTTTCAAGCTCAAGCTTTCTATTCATCAAATCTTTCCCTTCAAGTTTCTTAAGCTCAGCATTTGCATCATTTGTAAACACTTGAAACATTACAGGTCCTACCCCAGTTTTAGTTCTCCATTCTTGGAATATTCTACCATTTACACTCCCTTTATCAATTTTAGTTTTCTTAGCCATTTAATTCCTCCTTAAGTTTTTGATTTTTAATCCATACTCTGCCGTATATAATTTGTGATTTAACTGAGTTAATTACAACTGGATTTGCTATTACTTCTGCGATATTCATACCTTCTTGATATGTAAATACTTCAAAGAAATTTTGTCTTGCTGTTTCAAAGAATATATTATCGTGAAACTCTTTACATCTTTCTAAGTACCAATCATCAAAAGCTTCAGTTAAATCTATTGTATCTTCTATTTTAGCAAGTAGTTCAACTGCAAGTTTAGATGCTTCCGTATCATTATCTATAACTTCATATCCAAACTTCTCTACAATATAATATAAAAGTATCTTAGAAATAGTAGTAAATCTTTGAGTTACAAATAACTCATAAATCTTAAATAATTCCTCTATATCATCTGCTTCGATTTCTACAAAAAAATTCTCCTCTATAAGTCTATCTAGTTCGATGATAAACTCTTGGCAAAACTTTTGTCTTGCCAAGAAATCATCAGGTTTTATATATTCATCTGTATATTGAGTTATATTACCAGACGCATAAGCTATAAATGTAGCTTTTGAATTTGCATAATTGGCAACTTCTAAATTTGCAGTAGCAGTTTTTACATCATCAAAAGATGCTCTTATTTGTGGAATAAATATATTCTCTACATCTTCAAAAGGTACTATGTTACTTTCAGTCATTCTAAAAACCCCCTTTAATTTATCTCTAAACGGGTGTTTTTGGAATTTGACTTACAATCTCACATCTTCTTTTAGCATACGGTTTTAAAGTTTTCTTCAAATCATCTAGTAAGTTTAAGATATATCCATTTATATCTTTAAGATTATGGTTTATTTCTTTAACCTCATCTTTTATAACTTTCCTTTCAGCCTTAATTACATCTCCTTTATTTACAAGAGCGTGTAACTTAGTATCAAGTATGGCGATTACTTGAATGTCAGTTAAGCCTTTGTATTTCTTTTGGAGAGCAAGTCTTGCTTCTTCCCTACCTTTAGACTTTCTTATAATATCGATTACAGTATCATAGTTTTCAACTACAAGCTCTATTCCATCTAATATATGTAGTCTTCTCTCTTTATTCTCTTTAAGAGTAGTTAAATGCACAACTGTAGTTTCTGAGTTCATCCTATGAAAATGTGACATCATATCCATTATACCAAGTTTCATAGGTCTTCCTCTATATATAACTCTCATAGATATACTAAAGCTATCATAGCAAAATCTGGCGGCGATTAATGCTTCTATAGCCGCTTCTACAGTTATATCTTTCTTTATTGTAACTACCACTCTTATTCCCTCTTTAGATGACTCATCTCTTATATCAGCAATCATCTGAGATAATGGGTTTCTTTGGTCTCTGCATTTTGCAACTAAATTTAATATATCTATATCTTTCGACCTACTTGGTAGCACAGAAGTAAATACTAATTTCTTTTTACCTCTTGTATCATCTTCCACATGATAATGTGACATACAATGATACTTACCAGAGCCAGTTCTATAAGCTCTATCTATACCACCATTAATATCAATCACATTACACGGTATTACAGGGTCAGGACCTTTTATGTATTTTCTGATATTGCTATTATTTAACTTACCTTGAATAAAAGCTTCATAAGTTTTAATCACTTCTATAGGATTGTGCGTTGGTATATAAGTTGCTATACCGACAGCTATACCGATAGTACCATTTACAAGTATTGTGGGAAACATCGGAGTTAAACAAACAGGTTCTAATTCTGAACTATCATAGTTATCCTTATACTCCATTCCTAATAGATTATTAGTAAAGAATATATCCTTACTCACAGGGTCTATATGGCATTCACTATACCTCATAGCACTAGGTGAATCCGAAGCATCGAGACTTCCGAAGTTTCCTTGTGGAGTTATAAATGGAACGTACATTCTAAAAGGCTGTGCCATTCTAACAATAGCTCCATAAATACTGGAATCTCCTTTAGGGTGGTAGTGCCCCATAACTTCTCCAACTACTCTTGCAGACTTCTTAAATGTGTCCATATTCTTCATAGTATATAGTATTCTTCTTTGGACTGGTTTTAATCCATCTCTCAACTGTGGTATAGCTCTATCTAATATGACAGAAATTGAGTATTCCAAATAACTTTCGGACATCTCATCACATATATCTCTATTTTTAATTCTTTCTTCCATTATTTTTTCAGGTTCATATTTATTTTTCACACGACTCATGTTTATATCCTCCTAATTCTTTATCATTTCGTGTGTTATAAGAAATGGTGGGAAAATCCCACCATTACCATATTGTCTTATGTAAAATATATTCTTTCTTTATTATATTATCAAGATTATTCTTAATAACAGCTTCTAGTATCTTTTTAGCATTTATAGAAAATGCTTTTTTGAACCATTGTTTTCCATACACATCTTTCATGAATGGATGTATAGCAATTTTAGCTTTGTGAGGGTTTGCTAAATCATGAGCACTTAAAGTATGGTACATTTGTCCAAGTCTATAAAGTTCTTCTTTTACTTTATTATAAGGAACTTCAAGTTCTTCACAAATTGATATTATTCCTTCTTCTATTATAGCATAATCGCAATAATAGATTTGAAATAATCCCTGTTTCTTATCCTCTTTAGAACCTTTGATTTTTCTTTCTTTAATTCCTTCATTGTAAGCTTTACCTGTTTTAGTAAGAGCTGCCAATGCTTCTTCTAAACTTTTATAATTATTTCGATATTCTTTGTAATACGCTTTACATTTATCTATATCGAGATTTATGTCTAGTTCTTCTAAGTTCTTTTCCAATCTATTTCTTTTTACAATTAGTGTGTATAAAGCATCTAGTAATGCTTTATGTAGTACAAACTTTCTATTTCTCATCTTAATCTCCTTTAATCTATATCTTCAGTTTCCATATTGTTATCCCAATCTTCTACTTCAACTTCCATAACATCAAGTACATCTTGAGGTATTCCTAGATTATCTACATTAGGGTCAGTTATGATATTTCTAAATTGCTCAATTAAGAACTCTCTTTCATCTAAAGTAAAATTAGCACTTCCGTCCAATTTTCTTAAAGAACCATTTTGGATTACAATGTAATTACCTTGAGCCTTTAGTTCATCAAAGTTCTTTCTTATGTATTCTTCAGTTTCTTTATCTCTTGCAATTCCAGCTAAATCACCATCGTCATCTACAAAATATATATTTTCAAGATTAGGTATTACTATTGGTGCCACATATTCTCCATCTATTCTAGGTTTGCCAAATATTGTAGGTTGTGTATCATCAGCATTTATCACTTTAAGTTCTTCTTCGGTTGCATCATGAGTTCCTTGTGTAAATACCTTTAATGTCTCAGGACTTACAAGGTCTGCTATATTTGTTGACATCTTTCCATCTTTACTAAGTTCTCCAAACTTTTCTTCTGCCGCTTTATTATTTGCAAATTTAAGTGGTATTCCTTCTTCATTTACAAGACCGTCTTCTGCTGTAAACTCTGTACCTACAAATCCTGTAAATTTAGGTTTAGCTCCTTTAGTACCAGCTTTCTTAAGTGCAGGTTTTACACTGTCTTTATCAGTATCTTCCTGAGCTTTAAATACAAAAGGTTTATCTCCGAACATTGAAGTTTCTTTTGCTTTCTCAACTTGTTCCTCAACTACAGTTTCAGCATTTGGAGTTCCAAGTAAGTTATGTGCTTTCTTTAAATCTTCTTCAAACTTATTAAATTCAGCATAGTTTCCATTTTCATCCTTTTCACCAAATATCTCAGTAAACATCTCATCAACATGTGTACCTTCTTCTTTTGGCTTAGATAAAGCTTCTTCAACTGTCTTGCTGTCAATTACTTCTTTTTCTACAGTTGGTTTTGGTGCTGGTCTTGTAGATATAACTTCTGTAGGCTTATAGTCAGTTTTCTTATTTCTATATTTTAAAGCAAGGTCTAATATATCTTTAGAACTATCCAGTTTCATTAAATCATTGAATACTAATAGTTCTCCTAATAACTCAGCTTGTATTTGGTTAAGTCCTACACCGTTTATAACCATTGCAGTTGCTCTTGTTTTAGATGATTTAATACCTTGTATATCCACAGTTTCATTCTTATCTACAAGTAAAGCTACCATACCAGTTGTCATTCCTTCTTCTGCAAACTTTACTTCATCTTCATTAGACGCTATAAATACTCTAGGCATTTGACTTTCAATATATCTTGTATATAAAATATCTCTTTCCATTTCTTTTTGTAACTTGTCAAGTGTATCATATTTGTAACTAGCTTTTAAATTTTCCTCATTTCTAATTATAAAATCTTGTATCATTTCTAAATCTTTTATTGTATAACTCATTTTTATTCCTCCTAATTTTTATTATTGATATTTAATATTAAAGTGGGGATTTCTCCCCACAACCATTATTTGTCTTCTTTTTCTTTTGGGTCAAGCAAAGTTAAAAGTTCTTTTGCATCTGCTTCATATGATTTAACTATATCTTTATTTTCTTTAAATAAAGAGGCTATAATTCTTGCATAAGAAATCATATCTTTTAACTTTTTCTTTAACTCATCTTTTTCCTTATCATCTAATTTTGTGATATCTGTATCTGATTGTAAATCCTTTGCAGACTCAGACATAAGTTTTATTACAGTACCCATTCCTTCCAGTTGGTTTAGGTAGTAATTTATCTTACCAAAGTGAGAAGCAACTTTAGGTTCTTTTACTTCATAACCTTTAAGTCCAAGCTTTAACTTTTCAATCAAATCAACAAGTTTATCTCCCCTTCTTTTAGATAATACCTTTTCTTTTACCTTTCCTTCCAAAACTCCAGATATGAAATCTACCATTGTATAAACAAGTGGTTTTTCATGTATATCATTAAGCATAGACATTACAGCTTCAGGCTCATATTTAAGCACATCTTCTTTCTTGTCCCCTTTTGATATAATCTTATCAAGAGCAGCCTTTACAAACATTGTAAGTCCAACTTTTGAGTTTACCTCTCTACCAGATAATTCTTTTAATTCTTCTTTTTCTTTAGCCATTTTTTATTCCTCCTATTTTTATTATTTTTCTACATTACCATAACGTTTTTGAAATCTTTGAAGTTTTTCCTCATAATTCTCCATTATGATAGCAACCGTTTCAGGTGTAATATTATCTTTGTAAGTTATTGTAGATTTAACCTTCGCAAAGTCATCTATAAGATATTGTAAGTCTTCATAAAATTCCTTAGTTGGTGCTACAATCTTAAGACTTCCAGCTGAAATGGGAGTTTTATCTCCCACAGCCTTCACTATAGTTTCATCACCATGTACTATTTCCGAAATATCTTTTCCAAATATTTTAGGGTTCATACATTTTATAGCACTCACTTCATCTTCAGTTATACCATATTTTTCTGATATTTCCTTATCAGACATTTCTCTATTATTTCCAAACCCGCATTTTTCTTTACCAAAATTTTCTCCAAACATTTCTAATTCCTCCTTTAATATTTATTACTAATATAATATATAACTTTATTTATTATTCTTTCTATGCTCTATTATCTCTTGCATTTCCTTTTCAAGTTCTTCTTTATACTTTTCTTTATATTCTTCTACATAAGCTTCATGATTACTTCTATCAGCATATAAAGCATCGTAGTTCATAGGTGGAGCTTCTGTATAGTTATCGGGGTCTACAAGTATTTCATTGAAATAACCAAAGCATAGCTTGTTTACAAGTCCCGGGGATTTCTTAATACCATTTATATAGCTCATAAACTTTAAGCTTTCATTAGCCTTTAGTGGTTTAGAGAAATCCATCTTTTCATCATAACCATCTTTAGTACCATCATCTACATGCTTTGTAATAAGATTTCTACATACAGTTTCTCCAACTATATAAGGAGATTCTAAAACCTTATTAAGCTCAGTTATTGGGTCTTCATAATCAAATGGTCTTTTAAGAATAGCCTTTATATCTATATAAGATTTAGACTTTCTCATATTCTTATATATTACATGAAGTTTTCCATCTTCACGAAACTCAAGCATACCGTCTGAAGTTACTTCATAAATGCCACCATCAGTTTCTACCTTAAATCCTGAGTATAAAGTTCTTGACATATCTTTAACTGGGTCTTCAATTCTAAACTTTTCATCTATAACTATATTACCATTTACATATATTATATCAATATTCTTGACATCTATTTTTATAAACTTGTCATGATAGAACTTAATATTTCTTATAATAGTAATCATATTATGCTTAGATGATAAGAAGTTTTGTCCCTTTTCTCCAATGTACTCTTTTGTGAATTTAACTCCTAAATTTGCATTTGCTCCCATAGGACCGTATACATTATCAAAGTATATATGCTCACCAGCACAATATCTACAAATACCTTCCTTAGAGTTACAAGTAGATGGAGAACGAAGCTTAATCTTCTTTCCTATAAGATGAGTCATATCCCTTGTGATTACAGTCACATCTTTAGGATTATCATTTGTAATCATATATCTGTCATTTAGCATATCAAGGTCATGCTGGTCTTTTATCTCATATTCTCTATAATGAATACTATCACACATATACTCAGGATTTTTATGTAGATAGTTGGAGTTATTAAGATAAGAGATATACTTCTGGAAAGCACCCGGGTCACGAATATCAAGTTTAGTTATAATAGTTGCACATCTTGATATATATGACTCATAATAGAAACTCTTTTCAGATTGAAGTCCGCGAAGCCAAGACTCAGGTTCAATATTAGGTATTACTTCATCTTGGTCAGGACGAGTACCTATCATAAACAGGCAGTCTATAAATTGTGCAAGTCTTATACCAGTTCCAGCTTCAAGTAAACTTCTTAAAGGTTGGATATTCTTTTCAGCAACTACCTTTTCTATATATTCTAAAGTATACTTTTTAAGTTCTTCAACTTCCCATAAAGACATATCATCACGCTTTATAGGACCATTTAATATCCAGTCTTTAATGGTCTCATCTGCATCACAAAGCTCGAATATATCAATCATAGATATATCCATCATTTTCTTACTATCAATAACCCAAGCAAATTGAACAAATGCTTCACGAAGTTTCCCAACTACTTCAGTTACTTCAAAGAACTTCATTCCCATTCTATTGAAGCAATCTTCCTTTACCATATCTATATAACTATCTTGAGATTTAATATTTCCTGATTCTACAAATATATAATCTTCAATATTGTCATATTGTCCAAGTAGTATATCAAACTTCTTAAGTTCTGTAAATATAAGCATATTAAGTATAGCTTTAGCAAGTGGCATTCTTGCTATCGGTTCTTTATCTATTGTGCAAACTACTGGAGTATTTAGCTTATCCATATCCCAGAAATCATCTATAAACAGTTTTGGTTGTACATCTGCTACAAGTGGTAAACCCTTATCTTGAATATTTGTCCATAAGTGTTTTAATATACCTTCTCTTCTTACTATCATCTTAAGCCTCCCTTACATATTGTCCAACTATCAGTGTTTGCTCTATAAGCTCTAGTTTAAAATTCATATCTCTTTCAAACTCTTTATCTTCTTTGAATATCTTTTCTACTAACTCAAAATACAATACAGAATCATATCTTCTTGTGTATTTCACATACTTATTCCATTCTTTTGCTACTTCAGAATAAGGTCTCGCTGTATCAATCTTCATAAGCATTTTAAACCCTTTCATTACATCTTTTTCTTTTGGTATTTTCATTTCACATCTTCTCCTTTCACTTCTTCAAAATTACATACAAAATCATTAAATCTATAATATTTATTATCTGCTTTAATTAATCTATTAGGTAACTTATCAAAGTGTATATTATACTTCTTCCAATACTGTACCATATTCTGATAATCTTTTAAAATATTAGAATCTACTTTCTTAAGTACGAAATACACCATATAATATAAAAGTTGCATACTAAATTGCTGTGCGAAATCTATAGTTTCTCCTACAAAATCGTGATTGATATATTCACAAAAT
>ERZ773022.1797-NODE-1797-length-13709-cov-8.747254_pt1 | contig 13709 bp, 9 predicted proteins | sample MGYA00580839_ERZ773022 | MGnify/ENA primary metagenome ERZ773022 (study PRJEB29015, sample SAMEA2738020) | human oral metagenome | biome: human oral; feature: human-associated habitat; material: dental | place: China | collected 2044 ... | reverse complement strand
TGCCGCGTGCCGCATACTCCTTCAGAATGTCGTTCTGGATCGTGCCCTTGAGCTTGTCTGCCGACACGCCCTGCTTCTCCGCCACGGCGATGTACATCGCGAGGAGGACGGACGCAGGCGCGTTGATCGTCATGGACGTGGAGACCTTGCCGAGGTCGATCTGATCGAAGAGGATCTCCATGTCAGCGAGCGAGTCGATCGCAACGCCGACCTTGCCGACCTCACCCTCAGAGATGGCATCCGTCGAATCGTAGCCAATCTGCGTCGGGAGGTCAAATGCGCACGAAAGGCCCGTTGCGCCGCTCTCGATGAGGTAACGGTAACGCTTGTTGGACTCCTCCGCCGTGGAGAATCCTGCATACATACGCATCGTCCAGAAGCGTCCGCGGTACATCGTCGGCTGAACACCGCGGGTATAGGGATAGACGCCGGGGAAGCTGATGTCCTCTGCGTAGTCCGTTTCCTTGATGTCAAGCGGGGTGTAGAGTCCCTGCTCGGGGATGTGGGGACGCGCCGGGAACTTCGCCGTTGCTTTTTCTACGGCGGCATTGTACTTGTCAAGCTCCGCCTGGATCTTTTCATTGCTCATGAATGTATTCTCCTTTTCTTCCGGAACCACCGACGCAGCTTTCGCTTTGTCCGAGATTCCTTTACAGTTCTCTTTGTTGGGTTATGGGGAACCTTAAAGGGCTTTGTGCCCCTTTTCTGTAGGATTACTTCTGCATCGACCCCGTCGCGAGGAAGCGCTGATGGAAGGAAAGCGCCTCGTCGAGCAGGTGTGGCGTCTGTGCGCCCTTGGTCGCTGCAAGTGCACGCTCGTAGTAGTCAAGCAGGAGTGGACGGAAGTCCGGATGCGCACAGTTGTTGATGATCTCGAGTGCGCGCTCGCGCGGGCACTTGCCGCGCAGATCCGCAATCCCCTGCTCCGTGATGACGATATCGACATCGTGCGCACCGTGGTCGATGTGCGAGCAGAACGGAACGATGGACGAGATCTTGCCGCCCTTTGCCTCGGACTGCGTGTAGAAGATCGTGAGGTAGGCGTTGCGTGCAAAGTCGCCGCTGCCGCCGATGCCGTTCATCATCTTCGTGCCCGTGACATGCGTGGAGTTGACGTTGCCGTAGATGTCGACCTCGATCGCCGTGTTCATCGCGATGACGCCGAGACGGCGGACAACCTCGGGGTTATTCGAGATCTCCTGCGGACGGAGCATCATGATCTTCTTGTACTTGTCGATGTCCTTGTAGAAGCGCTGGAGGCCTTCCGGAGAGGGTGAAAACGCCGTGCCCGACGCGAACTTCAGCTTGCCCGCATCCGCGAGATCGAACATACCGTCCTGAATGACCTCGGTATAGACCTCAAGATCTGTAAAGTCGGAGCTGACAAAGCCCGCGATGACCGCATTTGCCACGTTGCCGACGCCCGACTGCAGCGGCAGAAGCCCCTTCGGCATACGCCCCTCAGCAATCTCCTTCTTGAGAAGATCGACCGTGAACTGCCCCATCTTGCGTGCGATGTCGTCGACCGGCGCGAGTGCGCGCGTCTTGTCCGTGATGTCGCAGGGAACGATGTACTTGATCTTGTCGAGGGGGCACGGGATGAACGTCGTACCGATGCGGTCACCCGCCTTCGTAATGGGAATCGGCAGACGGTTCGGCGGATCGAGAGGGATGTAGATGTCGTGCATACCGACGAGTTCCATTGGCTGACTCGTGTTCACCTCGACGATGACTACGTCCGCACTCTGGATAAAGGATGGCGTGTTGCCAACCGAGGTCGACGGGATAATGCCTTCCTCCGTGATGGCGACCGCCTCCACAAGGGCAACGTCAATCTTTCCGAGGAAGCCCTCACGCGACTGCTGCGCCACCTCGGAGAGGTGCATATCGATGTAGTTCACGAGCCCGGAGTTGATCGCATTGCGCAGCGGCGTATTCGTCTGATAAGGGAGGCGCTGCTTGATGCCGCTCGCTTCCGCAAGTGCCCCGTCAAGTTCAGGCCCCGTCGAGGCACCTGTCCAGATATTTACTTTGAATGGATTCTTCTTCATGCGCTCGGCAATGGCAAGCGGAACAGCCTTCGGATACCCCGACGGCGTAAATCCGCTGGCACCGATGGTCATGCCGTCAGCAAAGTACTCTGCCGCCGTCTCCGCACTGACGACCTTGTCTGCCAAGGACTTGGGTATACGATCAGAAATATCGATCATAGAAAAACCTCCCTCTGATACTCCTCCGACTCACACAGAAACAACTTGCAGATATTCAGAAAATCTTATTTCATCGTACGAGGTATTCATGGTAGGAATGTTCTGAATAACTGTAAGTTATTGTAGCTGCATAAGTCAATTATATCTTTCCTTAGGATATCACGAAAAAAAAATGCCGTCAAGATTACATTGACGGCATTTTCTGTTATTTGTGATAAAAAGGACAAACACACCGCAATTCGCTAAGAAAGTACGGATACATTCAGTACCGCCATCTTGGTATATCTTTTTTGCCCGCACTTTGTCCGCGCTCCTCTACATAGCCCTTGCGCGTCGGACTCTCTCCTTATTCGGACAAAAATCTACGCAAATCTGGCAGACTTCATTTTATCAGCGATTCCTTAAACCTTTCTGACAGATTGTCTCCTTCTCCCGTTGTATGCGTCAGATAATACGAAAGCGAACTGAGTCCAACGGACAGATCCTCGCTGACAAAGGGGATGTGCGGCGGAACGTGGAGATTCACAGGTGCAAAGTTCCAGATTCCACGGATGCCCGCGCCCACAAGCTTGTCGGCAATGCCCTGTGCATGTATCGCCGGTACGGCGATGACGCCGATCTGTATGTCACGCTCAGCGATAATCTCCGCGAGATAGGCGATGTCCTCCACGCGCCGCTCACCGACACGCGTGCCGATAACGACCGGATTTACATCGAAGATTGCTGCGAGGTGAAAGCCAAGACGCGCAATCCCTTGATAGTTTGCAAGCGCCGCACCGAGATGCCCCATGCCGACAATCGCCACATTCCAATGGTGATCGAGTCCCAAAATACCGCCGATGCTCTCCTTGAGTTCCGCCACGTAGTAGCCGACGCCCTTCTTGCCGAATTGCCCGAAGAACGCCAAATCCTTCCGAATCTGTTCGGGGTTGATGGCAAGGCGGCGGCCGAGTTCCTCCGAGGAGGCGATCTCCACGCCCTCATCCGTCAGCTGGCGCAGACAGCGATAGTAACGCGGCAAACGGTCAACGGTTGCCTTCGATATCGATAGATGTTCCTGCATAGTCAGCCTTCCTTCATCTCTCCCGCGATTGTATGCACTGCCGCCGTCATGGCAGCGAGCAGCCAGAGCAGCATGGAGGACGGTATATTAAAGAGCAGATGATCCGTGATGCCGTTGAGTGCGACGGAGATGAACGCGAGTCCAAGACCGAGCGAAAGCCCTTCGACGAAGCGGTGCCTGCGCCAACGAGAGAGCGCCGTACGCACATCGACAACCGTCTTCCACTCGTGTTCGCGGGCAGCAAGCATCGCCTCCCATGAGGGCACACGATTTGGCAGACGAAAGGCAAGGATGAGCGTCCCAAAGAAGAACCAGAAGAACGAGAGTGCCCCCGGAATACCGATCTCGGCAGCATAGTTCAGATACATATTGTGCGCGTGGACGATCTGCACGGATGCTCCCTGCAGATAGAAGTCATACTCCGGATAGACCATGAAGTACATTCCCCAGCCAATGCCGAGAAAGGGATGATCCAGAATCATCGCGATCGTACTCTCCCAGAACGCCAGCCGCATCTCCGAGGAGGTATCCACGCGCGTAAAGACGGAGAGCAGACGATCAGCCAGTACGGGATCGAGGAGCAGCGCCCCCGCCCCAATGACGGCAATCCCGAGGAGCACCCGCCAATCACGCAGCGCACCGTAGCCCGCAAGCACGACAGCAATGACAAGGCACGCACCACGCGCGTAGGTCATGCCCAGACACGCAAGCGCCGCCACGATCAAAACAAGGGCGAGAATACGCCAGCCGCGCTGCAGTACCGTCAGGAGTCCCACCGCAATCGAGACGACAATATCGAGATAGCCCGCGAGGATGTTCGGATTCTCCCACGTCGAGAAGACACGCTTCGAGAGTTCGGGAAACGCCTCGCCGTCCACCCATTTCATCGCCGCGATATCGATGCCGAAGATGAACTGGTAGAAGCCGTAGAGTATGACAATCCCTGCCGACAGCGCCATAGCGCTCACAACGCGCTGCAGCTCACGCGGCGTGCGCACCGTCTGACCGACAAGCAGATAGGTCGAGAAGTAGATTGGCACAAGATGGGAAAAATTATAGAGACTGAACGAAATATCCGGCGCAATAAACACCGACAGAAAACCGATGACAAGGAAGAGCAGTGCCGGCGCATCATAGGGCATTCGACACAGATGGAAATTCCGATCAATCCACAAACGCAGGAGAAGCGCAGCACAGCCAATGCCAAGTGCCACGTGCGCCGCAAGCGGCAGGAGTGGGATGAGAAACGCCTCGGCTATGACGGCATACATCATGCAGCGCCCCAGACGCCCGCCCCAGCGGCGTCGGCGCAGAACGCGGCGCCGCTTCTGGATATCCTCTCTCATGCCGTCACCTCCCCGCCGTAAGAAGAGCACGGATACCACCCACGAGGTAAAGGGATCCTGCAACGACGAGCACAGCGCCGCACGCACGCGCACGACGCTGCGCCTCGGCAAGCCCCGCCTGTCGATCAGCGCACGCGACGGTATCGGAGCCCATCCCTGCGGCGACTGCCGCAACAACGTCTGCGCCCGCCGCACGCTCTGAGTTTGGGCGCACGGTGACAACCTGGTCACCGGGGCGCAGGAGAGCCGCGAGCATGGCGTCAATGTCCTTGTCCTTTAAGATGCCAAGCAGAAAGACGCGCGGTGCATCGGGGAAATAGCAGTCAAGCCCCGCGCGCAGCGCCTGCATCCCCGCAGGATTGTGTGCGCCGTCGATGACAATATTCCCATCCGTGTGCGCGAGGATTTCAAAGCGTGCCGGGTGACGTACACTGCGCAGCCCTGTACGCAGTGCCGCCTCCGTAAAGCGCGTATCCTCGCGCTCAAGAAGCTTTGCCGCCATAATGACGAGCGCCGCATTCTCCGCCTGATAGCCCCCCGCAAGCGCAAGCGGATATGGCTCGCTCTCACGGCAGACGAGGGAGTGGAACGCGACCTGCTGTCCGCCCGCAGAGCAGCGCTGCATCTCAGCAGAGAAATCCTCGCCGCAGACGAAGACATCCGCGCCCAGCTCCTCGGCACGCTGCTCAATGATCGCCAGCGGCTCTCCCGTCGCCGCCGTAATGACGGGCACGCCCTCCTTGATGATGCCCGCCTTGTGCTCCGCGATCCCTGCGAGCGTCCCGCCGCAGCGGTCGGCGTGATCCATCGCCACATTCGTAATGATCGTCAGCATCGGCTCAATGACATTCGTCGAGTCGAGAAGCCCCCCAAGCCCTGTCTCAATCACGGCAACGTCGACCTGCTCCTCTGCAAAGTAGAGGAAGGCGAGCGCCGTGAGAGCCTCGAACTGCGTCGGGTGCTCGTGTCCCGCCGTCACCATCGCATCTGCCGCCGTGCGCACGCGCGTGAGGAGCGCGGCAAATGCCTCCTCTGAGATATCATGCCCGCCCACACTCATGCGCTCCGTATAGGAGATGAGATGCGGTGAGAGATAGCGTCCCGACCGGATTCCTGCCGCACGGCAGACCGCATCCAACATCTGCGTAACAGAACCTTTTCCGTTCGTCCCAGCGATGTGAACGGTCTGATAACTGCGCTCAGGGTTTCCGAGCCTCGCACACAGTTCCTCCATGCGTGCAAGACCTAAACGGATGCCAAACGTATTCAGCTCATCCAGATAAATCAGTGACTCCGCATAGTTCATGGGATCACCTCAGAGCTTTGCAAGATCGGCAAGACGCGTGAGAATGAGGGAACGCTTCTCCTCATACCCCGCCAGTTTCGCGCGTTCCGCCGCAACGACAGCAGCAGGCGCCTTCGATGTAAATCCCTCGTTCGAGAGTTTGCCCGAAAGGCGCGTCATCTCCTTTTCGATGTTATCCCGCTCCTTCGTCAGACGCGCCCGCTCCTTCTCCACGTCAATCAGACCCGCCAGAGGCAGATAGACCGCCGCACCCGCGAGCGCCCCCGTCACCACATTCTCGGGATCGGGTGCATCCGCCGCGAGGAACGTCACCTCGGACGCCGAGGCGAGCGCGTGGAAATAGCCCTCGTGCGCCGCGAACGTCCGGGCAAGCGCCTCGTCACGCACACGCAGGATGAGTGCGCTCTTCCTGCCCGGCGGCGTGCCAAGCTCCGCGCGCAGATTGCGCGTCACCTTGATGACCTCCATGATCGCGGTCATCGCCGCCTCTGCCTCTGTATCAATGTCGGACTCTGCCACATCAACCCATGGGGCACGCATAATACTCGCGCCCGTATGCGGCAGCTTCTGCCAGATCTCCTCCGTAAGGAACGGCATAAAGGGGTGCAGAAGGCGCATCGTACGCTCCAGAACGGTACGCAGGACATAGAGTGCCGTATTCTTCGCGCGCGGGTTCTCCTTGTCATAGAGGCGCGCCTTCGTCAGCTCGATGTACCAGTCGCAGAACTCGCTCCACAGGAACTCGTAGATCGCGCGTCCCGCCTCGCCGAGCTCGTAATTCTCAAGATTCGCCGTCACAGCACGCGCCGTCTCTGCTGCACGCGAGAGGATCCAGCGGTCAGCAAGCGTATAGTCGCTCTCCTCAGGCACAAACGCATCGTCCGCGCCCTCAAGATTCATCAGCATATAGCGCGACGCATTCCAAATTTTATTTGCAAAGTTGCGCGCCGCTTCTACGCGCTCCCAGTAGAAGCGCATATCGTTGCCCGGCGTATTGCCCGTGATGAGCATGAAGCGCAGCGTATCCGCGCCGTACTTCTCGATGACCTCCACAGGGTCGATGCCGTTGCCGAGCGACTTGGACATCTTGCGCCCCTCGCTGTCGCGCACAAGCCCATGGATGAACACATCGCGGAACGGCACATCGCCGCCGAAGCGCAGCCCCATCATGACCATGCGCGCCACCCAGAAGAAGATGATGTCGTAGCCCGTGACAAGCGTCGCCGTCGGATAGAAATGGCGCAGGTCTTTCGTCTCCTCCGGCCAGCCGAGCGTTTCAAACGGCCAGAGTGCGGAGCTGAACCACGTATCGAGCACATCCTCATCCTGATGGATGTGCGTGCTGCCGCAGTGCATACACGCCGTAATATCCTCACGCGAAACAGAGGTCTCGCCGCAGTCCTCACAGTGCCACGCAGGAATGCGGTGTCCCCACCAGAGCTGGCGCGAGATGCACCAGTCGCGAATATTTTCGAGCCAGTTTTCGTAGATTTTCGTAAAGCGCTCGGGCACGAAGCGGATGCGCCCGTCCTTCACCGCTGCGATTGCGGGCTTCGCCAGATCCTCCATGCGGACAAACCACTGCTTCGATACGAGCGGCTCAATCGTCGTCTTGCAGCGCGAGCAGTGACCGACCGCGTGCTCGTGCTTCTCCGTGCGGACAAGCGCGCCAATCTCCTCAAGTTCCTTCACGAGCTGCCTGCGGCATTCGTAGCGGTCAAGCCCCGCGTATTTTCCGGCGCCCTCACCCATCGTGCCGTCCGCATTGATGACGACCACCTGTTCAAGATTGTGGCGCTGCCCCATCTCGAAGTCATTTGGATCGTGCGCCGGCGTCACCTTGACCGCGCCCGTGCCGAATGCGGGATCGACGTACGCATCTGCAAAGAGCGGAATGCGCCGCTCCACTACGGGCAGGATCAGCGTCTTGCCCACGAGATCTTTGTAGCGCTCATCGTCGGGATGCACCGCCACGCCCGTATCGCCGAACATCGTCTCGGGGCGCGTCGTCGCAATCTCAACGTACTCATCCGTGCCCTCGATTCGGTAGCGCAGATGCCAGAGATGTCCCTCCTCCGTCTCATGCTCGACCTCGATGTCGGAGATCGCCGTCGTGCAGTGCGGGCACCAGTTTGTGATGCGCGTCCCCTGATAGATCAGCCCCTGCTCATAGAGGCTCACGAACACCTCGCGCACCGCGCGCGAGCAGCCCTCGTCCATCGTGAACCGCGCGCGCTCCCAATCGCAGGACGCACCGAGCATCCGCAGCTGGTACATGATGCGGTCGCCGTACTGCTGCTTCCAGTCCCAGACGCGTGCGAGGAACTTCTCACGCCCGAGTGCGAAGCGGTTCGTTCCCTCCGCACGCAGACTCTCCTCCACCTTTGCCTGTGTTGCAATACCCGCATGATCGCAGCCCGGAATCCAGACGACATTTTTCCCGCGCATCCGCTGATAGCGCACGAGGATGTCCTGCAGCGTATTGTCGAGCGCGTGCCCCATGTGGAGCTGCCCCGTCACATTCGGCGGCGGGATCACCACGCTGTACGGCTCGCGCCCCTCGTCCGCCTCATCGTGGAAAAACTTATGCTCCTCCCAGTACGCATACCATTTCCGCTCAAAGCTCTGGGGGTCATAGTTCTTTGGAATGTTCGCGCCGTTTTCCTGACTCATAGATCGATTCCTCCCGAAAGAAACGCCCCCGTCCCGAGGGGACGAGGGCGTCCGCACAACGTCAATGCCATTATCGTATGAATGCAACGATAAGATTAGCACAAAACGATGTATTTTGCAACAATATGTCAGCTATTACAGGAAAGGATCACGTCGCAAATGCGATCCACCTCCGCCTCCTCCAGCTCCGGATAGATTGGGAGGGTCAGAACGCGATTCGCAATATGACGCGCGACCGGCGTCTGCTCGACATCGTACTTGCCATGGAAACACGCAAATGTATTCGTGAGCGGATAGAAATACTTTCTGCTGTAGATATCCGCCCGCTGCAGCGCATCAAACACCTCATTGCGCGTACTTCCAAACTCCTGCTCATGAAAGACCACGGGGAAATAGGCATAGTTTGGCATAACATTCTCTTGGACTGGATTCAGCTGTACGCCGCAGACGCCTTCCAGTCGCTCACAATAGCGCTCTGCAACCGCCTTGCGTCGCGCAATATCGTCATGGACATGACGCAGATTGCACAGCCCCATCGCCGCACAAAACTCGTTCATCTTCGCATTCGAGCCGACGCCGTCGACACACTCCGCATCGCGAATGCCAAAGTTTTTCAGGCGATACAGCTTCCTTCCAAGCTCCTCATCGCGAAAGAATGCCGCACCGCCCTCGATGGTGTGGAACACCTTCGTCGCGTGGAAACTGAAGCACGCAACATCCCCGTACACTGCCGTACTCTTTCCACGATAACGCACGCCGAAGGAATGTGCGGCATCGTAGATCACCTTCAACCCATACCGCCGCGCGATGCGCTCGATTTCCTCCACGCGGCAGACATTTCCGTAGACATGAACGGGCATGATTGCGGATGTGCGGTCTGTAACTAGGTGCTCAATCTTCGTTACATCCACCGTGTAGTCCTGCGGATCAATATCGCAGAATACCGGCTCCAGTCCGTTGCGCACAATCGCGTGCGTGGTCGAGGCAAACGTGAACGGTGTCGTGATGACCTCGCCGGAAAGGTCTAGTGCCTGCAGCGAAAGTTCGAGTGCCAGATGCCCGTTGGTAAAGAGCTCGGTATTCTGTGCGCCGAAAAAATCCCGCAGGGCTGCCTCAAGCGCCTGATGCTTGTCGCCCATATTCGTCAGCCAACGAGACTGCCAAAGACCACTGATCTCCGCAATGTACTCCTCCATCGGCGGCATCGCCGACCGCGTCACCATGATGCTCATGCCCTGCCTCCCTATTCCTATATCAGTCCTCGTCCATGTTCAATACAGGCGTCGTGTCAATATCAAACGTGATGCGGCAATCATTGTGGAGAGCCTCCGACATCCCAGAAAAGACCGTCAGAAGATCCTGAAACTCCGGATCCTCCCAGAGTTCCGGCACCGCCTCAGCCTGTCGCAGAAAGGTACTTGCCATCTGGCACCACGCCGTAATCACCGCGCGGCGCGTATCTGCGTCACGGAGAAACAGCTGACACGCAATCGCATCCCGGATCGCCAGTGCCCAGCTGATCGTACTACGGATGCGGCTCTGTACAGTCAGCTGCTCATTGCCGCTGTGCGCACGAAATTTGCTGAGCGGGCGGGGGAAGTACACCATATTGCCCTCACTGAGCAGACGAAGCCACGTTGGAAAGTCCGATGTAAGATATTTGCCTTCCTTTCCCGAAAAGCCTAGGTCATGCCCATCCAGCATAAATTTCTTTTTGATCAGAACCGTGGTAGGTTCGCCGACAAAATTAGCCAGATGAGTAAGAATGCTGGTTCCAATCATTTCTCCGCTGAATTTCGTAAGCTCCTGTGCAATCGGTCTCGTGACAGGAATATCTGGCAGCTTATTTCCATTCGCATCGATCCGCTCCCGATACGATGTGACAAGACTAAGATCGGGATTTGCAAAGAAGATATCCATCATAACCGCAATCTTATCCGGCGTAAAGAGATCATCGTCCATCAGCCAGTTGACATACGCGGCATCCTTGTTGTCATAGCTGCGGGCACGTGTCCAATTCTCCGGTGCTCCATAGGAGGGATGATGCTCATAGTGAATGCGCGGGTCGTCTGCAAAATCCCGCCGCATCAGATCCGCCGTTTCCGTGTTATGTGAGTTGTCCGTGATAAAGATGTCCAGATTTCGATAGGTCTGCGCCAGCACGCTTTCAAGGGCGAGGCGGAAGTAGTGCGGCCGTTCAAAGGTTGGAATGACAATCGAGACGAGCGGGTATATCTCCTTTGAATACGTATCAAGAAACACATTGCGGCTCGCTTCATCATACTGAAATTCCTTCTTGCCCGCCAGCAGCCACGCCTCTTCCTGCTTGGGCAGAGCTGTACGATAGCCCTTGCGCTGGAATTCGATGCACTGTGCTTCTACAAAGAAGCAATCACTATGGAAAAGGTCACTGCGCCACGGAATATCATACTGCGTGGCGATCAGATCGCTGCTTACCGCTATGACCTGCTCCATCTCGCCGTCAATATCCGCGCCATTAAAATCGGTATCATCGGCATATAGGAGTCTGCCCTTGACGAACGGCGACGTGGCAAGCAGCCCCGTCGTCGAGAGCTGCTTTGCGCCAACAAGCCCCATAACTCCGATCAGGGGATCCGCAAATACGCGCAGCATCTCCGCAAAGAAATTCAGCCGCAGCAGAATGCTCCCCGGCGCAAGGTAGATCTTGTATTTCGCGTCGCTTGCTTCCATGGCGCGCTGGTATGTATCCGCAACATTCCCGTCAGGGCGCACCTCGATCAACTCCGCTTCATAGCCATGGGGTATATCGAGCGCATCGATATACGGGCGTATGGCAGAGACGCCATTCGGATCGCACTGTGCAATGACTGCGATTTTCCTGTCATTCATAGCGGCTTTCCCTTCTATCGTCAAAGTCCATGTCTCTGCAAAAATGCAGCCGGATCGTTCATGACATCCAGATTGTCGTGGATCTTTTCCATCGGCCAATCCCACCAGTGCAGATGCAGCAATGCTTCAATCATTTTGGGTGGAAAGCGGTACTTGATGATCTGTGCGGGATTACCGCCCACAATGGCGTATGGCGGTACATCCCGCACAACGACACTATCTGCCGCGATGACCGCACCGTCCCCGACCGTCAGGATCCCACTGTCGCCAGCCGCCTTCAGGCGGCTGCCGCGTCCGAGCCAGACATCTGATCCAATGTGTACCCCCCCCGCATAACTCTTATACCCTAAAGAGGCACACCAATCCTTGCTGTCAAAATCCATACAGCCGGGATCATAGGTAGTGACACGACGATAGTCGTGTTGGTTATTTAGTCCAACCTCAAGAATAACATGCGGACCAAAGGATGTATAGTTCCCGACGCACACCTCCTGCACGCCGCCGCGGTACCCCCACTCGATCCGCCCGCCAACTCTGCTCTTCACCCCAACTGAGACCATACGTGACCCGTACGACCAGACGCGTGGAATCTCCGCATGTGTCGCATCCAAGAATTCTTCTTCCTGATCCACAAGCTCCGCCTGAAGCGGCGCATAACCGACGTTTTCCGCAAAAAGACGCGGCACATCCAGCCCCGGCATCCGAAAGATGCGTCCATCCAACAGAGCCGCACGCGGAATCTCGGACGCATACTGTCTGAGATACGCGATCATCGGATAGAGCTTTGAGCAAGAAAGAAGTACACGCTGAACAATCGGCTCTCCCGTCATTCCCTCAAAGGAAAGTCCCTGCTCCGTACAGCTTGCATAGCCAACAATCGAAAGCGTCCCCTCCTGCTCCGCACGCCGGTAATGAGGGACAAGCTCCTCATCCAGATCGCCGCCGAGAACGACGAGCACCTTCGTTCCCATGAGCGTATCCCCTTTCATTCAAATTGTCGAGATCACACGACTCATTGTCCGAATGAGATCAATGCCGTCCCAGACGAGCGCAAAGTCCATCGTACGCCCCATCGGTACGATGCGGTCGACACCCGCGGGACGCATGGCGAGCACCGCCCGCAAAAGGATCTCCCGCTCCACGCCATAATACGAAAGTGTCTGGCACGAAATGCCGCACAGCGGTCGTATCTCTGCAAGTTCCTGCGCCGCATACTCGATAAAAAAGCCACTTCCCGCCCTGTATGCGGTCATCTCCTCCGTCAGTTTCGCCACGCAGACGCGCGTGATCAGATTGTCCTCCATAGGTATTTGCTGCGCTGCAGCGTGCACGCCAATCCGATAGAGCTGTGTCAGCTTATCCACCGCCTGAACGCCTTGCAGTGTGTAGCGATCCTTCACAAGCGCATGCAGGGTGCGCCAAAACAGATTCTGCGCCGCCTTGACCTTCTCTGCTGCGCCGAGCCATACGACAAAGCAGGGCGCGGTACAGGCGTTTTGATCGCTGAGATAGGTATCGTTGTAGAAGTCCTGCGCAATCCGCTCCTTGTCCTCTACTGCAAGATAGGCGTCGGCATCAATGACGGCAAGCGAGTGACGGTCGGCAAACGTGATTTCATTCGTACGCGGCGGAAGTGCTGCGCGGCGTATGGCTTCAATCGTCGCATCCCCGCCCCATATAACACGGGTCTGGCACATCCACGAATAGTGCTCGTTCACCTCCTGCACGTGTCCGTAGCGGACAAAGAGGAAGTACGGAAAGAGCGCGGGAAACTCCGCAAGCGTCTCTGCGAAAATCCGACAGAGGACATCGACCTGCGGGAAGTCCTTCGACGGCAAACGCACAATGCTCGCGTTTCCCGCAAGAAATGCCGCAAGGCAAGAGTAGGCAAAGTTCACGGCTACATTCGAGGGTGCAATGTGAAAGACAATACCGCGCCCGAGCCGATTCACGTCTGCTTCGTAGGTTCTCTGCATTTGGCGAAGCGCGGCGGGGCGGCACCAGAATCCGAGCGTCATGACGTCAGGAAATGCCTTTGCCTCTGCGTCCTTGAGAATTCTTGCCGAGAGCGCGGAGAGGAACGCACACGCCTCCTCCGAAAAGACGGGAAGCGGGCGCACCTGCTCCATTTGTGCCGCGATCTCTACATTGCCGAGCGCGTAGGTCACGCTGTCAAAATGCTGCCGCATAGGTATCACTGCACCCCCTCAGCTCCGCTTGTTTCAATCTGCCAAGCACCT
>ERZ773022.1796-NODE-1796-length-13710-cov-6.187331_pt1 | contig 13710 bp, 14 predicted proteins | sample MGYA00580839_ERZ773022 | MGnify/ENA primary metagenome ERZ773022 (study PRJEB29015, sample SAMEA2738020) | human oral metagenome | biome: human oral; feature: human-associated habitat; material: dental | place: China | collected 2044 ... | reverse complement strand
ATACCCTACTTTATTTTCTGAATTATTAATATAATTTTTAATAAGAAAAATCCCCTCAAGAAATTCTAAATCATTGTAAACACAATTTAACTGCTCCAAAACATAATCTGAAAGAGTCGATTCAGCCATCAATTTGGATGGCTTTTTTACTTTATTATTTTCATAAAAGTAATCAAAGCCTTCAATAATTTCTTGATTAATTAAAACTTCTTTCTCTTTATTTAAATAATAATTGAAATCAGGATTAGATAAATCATTCAGCAAATCATTTCTTGAATAATAAAAATCCACTTTATTCCCTCCAACTATAAAAGAGGAATTAGATTTCCTAGTCTAATTCCTCATTTTATTATTTTATTTCTAAAATATAAGAACTATTCTGTATCCTGTTTTCGCTCAGTCACAATTAATCCTAGCGATGCTAAAATACTTAATGCTGCCGTACTAAAAATAGCAAATTCACTACCTGTACCAGTATTTGGTAATTGTTCTTCATTCGCTACTGTGCCTCGGCCTTCATTATGAACAACTTGTCCTAACGTTGCATTAGTATTTCCTGCTGCTACCACATTAGAAACTGCGGGAGCTTCTTCAGGAATCATTAATTCAGGAAGTTCAAACACAAGGTCTTCACCATAATTAACGCCACCCACAAATTCTGGCATCTCATCTTGGATTAATGGTTCTACCATACGTTCAGCAGTATAGATAGCTAATAAACGATTATATTCTTTTTCAGCGTCTGCTAAAGCCGTTTCTGCTGCTGTTTTTGCAGCTGTTTTAGCAGTTACATCATTTTCTAACGCTTTTAAGTCGTCAAAATGTTTTTGGACTTCAGTTTTCTTAGCTGCTAAATCTGCTTCTAATTTAGTTTTATTCGCTAATAATTCTTTTGCGTCTTCTACTGCTTTTTTCGCTTCTTTTTCTGCTTGAACAGCATTCTCTAGTTCTTTCTCACGAGTTGCTGTTGTTTGTTTAGCCGCTTCAAGTGCAGCTGTAGCAGTTGATAATTCTTGCTCTTTAGTTGTTACATTAGAATCAGCAGTAGCTTTGTCTGCTCTTGCTTGATTTAACGCTGCTAGTTTTGTTGCATTATCGGCTGAAACATCTTGAAGACGTTTGTTCGCTGCTGCTTGAGTAGCTTTCGCATCCTCTAACGCTTTTGCTGCCTTATCCGCTTCTACTTGTTTCGCTGGTGTAGTTGAAACTTCAGCGTTTAAACGTGCTAATTCAGCTTTTGCATCTGCTACAGCTTTATCAGCAGCCACTTTGTTAGCTTTTGCTTGGTCTAACTTCGCTTGAGCTGTTGTACGGTCAGTTTCTGGTAATGCACGATTTGTGGTAGCTTCGTCTTTGATTTGACGTTCAAGTCCTGGTATAGAGTCGTTTGCGAAGCTGTTCGCATTAAGTACGTGTAATTGTAAAATTGTGTCTCCACGTTCGTCTGTTCCGCTTGAATACGCAACACCTTGGATACTATCGCGTGATAGTGCTGTGAAGTGACCTCCAGCCCCTTCCATCATGAATGAAATAGCTGATTGAGCTGCGTACTTCATAAGGTCTAAACGTGACAATTGTAGTTTGCCATCTTGAACGTTGAATCTACCGCTATAGTATGTTGCTAAGTTTTCGTACGGTTGGTCGTGTGTTTCAGTTGTTAACGTGTTAGAGTCGTATTTGTATCCCAACGCTTTTGCAGCTTCAGCAATACTCTTACCTGAGTGGTCTGCGAAATGAATATCGTTTGCCATGTAGCGTTTTGCTACTTCTTTGGCGAATTCAATATTCTTAGTGTTGATTTTTGCATCGCCCAATCCTAGTGCATGACGAATTTCGTTTAATGTCGTGATGAATTGGTCGTTCACATCGTTCAACACGTCTTGTGGTAAGTTGCTAACGTCGAACACTTCTGAAGTGCCTTGTTGGCGAATTGCGTCAATCTTAGCACTTGCTGTATTGGTAGCTTTGCTTGCGCTCTTATTCAAAGCAATAGATGCTGCTTTTACTTTCGCTTTGTGAGCTTCTCTAGCTTGTGTATATTCAGCTGTCCCAAGTTCTAAACCTTTTCTCCAGTTCTCGTTTAGAACGTCTAAATATGCTTTTGCGTCTCTAGCCCAGTCGGCATCGACAGGGATATTTGTAATTGCTGGGATTGCGTTTAATGCTTTCTCAGCTGATTTCACTGCTTCACCAGCTGCAGATGCTGTTGCTTCTTTTGCTGGGATTTCTGAAGTGATTTGAGCTTTCTTCGCGTCACGTTCAGCATCAGCTTTTTTAGCACCCGCTAATTCTTTATCTGCTGCATCTTTAGTAGCAGTGGCATCATTTACTTTTTTATCTGCCGCATCTTTGGCTTCTTGTGCAGATTTCACTGCTGTACCACTTAGAGCGTCTTCTGCTGCTTTCACCTTATCTGCAGCAACTGTTTGGTTTGCTTTTGCTGCTTCTAGAGCATTTGTTTTATTATCAACATCCGTTTGTTTAGCCGTTTGTTCTGTTTTTGCATTATTAACAGCTTGTGATTTAGTTTCTTTATCTGTTGTTTTTTCATTTGCTGTTCTTTCTAAATCAGCAACTTTTTCAGGTGTGGCTTCTTTTGCTGCTTCAACTTTTTCAGTTAATGCTTTTTCTTCTGCTTGAGCTGCAGCTTTTTCTTCCGCTTTTGCATCACGTTTTGCCTCAGCTTCTGTTAATGCAGTATCTTTCGCTTGTTTATCAGCTTTTGCATCTGATACTTTATCTTGCGCATCCAATACTTGTTCATCAGAAACTGTTGTTGTCTTCGTTTCCGTTGTTGCCTCCGCAACTGGTTCACTTGGCGCAACAGGTGTTGTAACTTCTTCAGCATTCACGTTACTACCAACTGTTGCGATTGCAGCAATTGTAGCAGTTGTGAAAGCTAGTTTTTTTCCACGATTACTCATTACTTCACATACCTTTCTAGCTTAATCATATTCTTAATAAAGAATTCACCTAAATTTAACATAAAAAAAAAAAAAAACAAGTTTTATTATAACAAAATTCATATTTGTAATCGCTAAAATAAAGAGGGTTCTACTATTCAGTAGAACCCTTTTCGTTTATCACTTTTCGAACGTAAAAACTTTGAGGATTATCCAAACGATATTTTAAAACAACCATTTCTTCATCTGGAATATAATCTTCATCTCCCTCCATCATTATCCAATTAGACAAATCCTGTTCCCATGCTTCTAAATCTAAAACGAATTTTTCATTGAATAAAGTTTTAACCATAACCGATAGTATAGCATTTTCAGGAACTCTATGATGATTAGGGTCTCCTAATGGTTCAATCGCTTGTTTAAATACTTGATTCTTATTTATATAATTTTCATTAGTTCTAGCAGATAAAAGCTCAATTTCTTTTTCTGGAATATTTGCTAACTTTCTAAAATAAGGTTTCATAACTTTCGATAACTTCTTTAAAACCTCATCATCTAATATAATAGAAGAGTTTCTGCCATTTCCTTCACGTTTAGGCTCTTGATTCGCAATCCATTCCTCTATTTTTGATAATTCTCTCGAAATTTTTACTTTTATTTTATCATAGGTCTCTGCTTTCAACCCGTATATTCTTTGATTCAAATGGATAAACTCTTTAATTGTTGTCATTTTGAAATCCTCCTAAAATATTTTATTCATTGAAGTATAAATTACATAATATTTCTTAGAGTACACAAAAGAAACATCAATCTATACGAAATGAACTATTTACTATATTGTAACACAGGATTACTAATAATACAATATTTTTAGAGTTGCATTCTTTAATATTTTTGTTATTATGTAACTAGAACAAGGAGGTAATTAACAATGAAGACAACAACCGAAGAACTCAACGAATTAAAAATACAACTACAAGAACTGCGATATCACCGTTGTAAGTACTACAACATCACATCGTATTATACCCTAAAAAATGGGTTTCCAAAGAATATTCAACAAAGAATTGATTCAATATGGAAAGCTGAACTAGATAGCATATGGCGTTCTGACACATCATCTTTCGAATACATGAGAAGACGAAGTAATTATATTTCCTCTTGTATGGACAAAAATGAATTGCTCCGTTTACTCGATATTGAATTATCACTTCAGACTCGTCTAAAAGAGATTTTCTCCAATATTAAAGAAATGAAAGGAGGTGATTCACTTGACAAAGACTAACTGGAACAGAACTCTTGAAGAAGTTCTAAAGCAACCAACTAAACCGAAAATGTTCATCAGTGAGAAAACAGGAAACGAATACACTACTGATGTGGTCGAGCAGTTAACAGTTCTATCAATTGGTTCAGTTGAAGAAATTGATGGGAAATTTAAGTACTCAATTGTTGATACCAAGAACGATATTGAGTATGCAATCAAAACACCGAATAAAGTTGAAGTTAAGTTCGGTACACTTCTTCAATTTTCGAATGTTCGTGGTGGCGCAACATCTAATGGTGTTGGGTGGTATGCTGCAGACTCAGTAGCGGTGGTGCAGCGTAATGCGTAATCGAAAATACAGACGAGTTATTCCTACTAATAACTCGAAACTACAAGGCTATCAGTACACACTAATAGCCTTGTTTATCAATTTAAGTCTAACAGGGGTAACTTTCTTAGCAACTCAAAAACTTACGATTTTATCAATTCATCTCACTTACACTCTATATTTCTTCATCTTTAGTACTTTTACCAACATTTTACTCTTTATACACTTTTGGTTAAAAAGGGAAAAAGTTTCAGATATTTCTATACCATTAATGTCGTATGAAACGAGAAAAACAGCAAATCAAATAAAGAAATTGTTTAACGATAAACAAATTACGGATGTTTTGAAGCTTTCCAATCATACTCGTTTTGGTCATGAAATGCCAGAAATCAAAATATGGATAGACGAAGAACTATCAGAAGGTTTCATTGCAATAGAAAATATTGCAAATTTCGAGCGTGCAAATCGTGAGCAATTTGAACAACGTATTTCAGGTATCTTAGCAGGAGAATTTCAGCGATTTTCTGTTATTCATTCTGTTCTTTCTAAGGACGATTCATATATCCTATTTCACTTTGAAGACGTTTTAACTTCTAAACGTATCTTTATTAATAATCGCAACTCTTTAAACAAATTTGCTTGTGAAAATAAACATGCTATTCGCCTATCAAATGACCTCATATGGAATACTCAAGTAACTCCAATGCTTAGTATAATTGCTCGTACTAGGTCTGGCAAGTCCATATTTGCAGGAAAATATATTGCGCCATTAATGTTACTTCAAGGCTGGATAGTAGAATATAATTCGGCTAAATACGACCGCTATGTAAAAGAGTTTAACGGCCAATCTGACCCTGAAAAGATTGTCGAACGGGCTGAATATTGGTGTTCAATTATGGATAGTAGACTTAAAGAAATCAACGAATCTGGCAAAGATAAATATTCTGAGATGGAGAATATGCCTGATATTGGACTTTTCTTTGACGAATTGGGAAATTTAAATGCTGCTTTAGATTCTCTTGACAAAGTTGACAAAACACTTAAACTCACCTCTCGTTGGATTGCTGCAATCAACAGATTAACTGCCACAGGAGGCTCATCTGGTATTCATATCATAGCGATAAGTCAATTTGCAACTAAAGAAGGGTTTCTTCCCTCTTTGGCCAGAGTGAACTGTTCTGATGCCGTCATTATGCTCGGAGGTGCAGCAGATTCGTCAGAAGAACGTAAATATCTCATGAGCGGTTTTGCCGATTTACCTAAACGTTCTTATCAGAAAGGACAAGGTTTAGCTCGTATTATAGGTTCTGGCAAAAAATGGGAGGTGCCTCACTTCTTTGAGACACCATGGTTTGAGTAGTTCGTTAATCAACAAAATTTAACTCTTAACTATTCTAACGCCTGCACGGCAGTGGGCTTGTCAACTGCCGTGCAGGAAAAATAGCCAAGAACGATAAGGTTTTGAGCATAGAATCAATATTTTTGTTCTATTGATTTTGATGGAATAATTAAGAGAATTATTAAAATTAAGGAGTTTTATTCATGGTAAAGAAAGAAGCAAATTTGACAGCAATAATGCTCGTTCAACAATTAAATGAAGAATATTGGCTGTCTTCAGACTACACCGCCCCTCTTCTCGAAGCAAGAGATGGAAATTGTCGACCTTTATTGGAAATGGTAATTGAAAAGCTTGAGAAGGAAGATATAGTGGTTAAAGAGGGTTACATTATAAAGCATGATAAGGACGAACATTCTATTTGGAACCCTGAAAAGTTGCAAAATACCATTGAAAGCAAAGCCATCCACGTTCATATTTTATTAAAGTTTGAAAAAGGGGCTTCTCTTTCAAAAATTGCACTTGCTATTGGTGTTAAATCTGAGTACTTAGAAAAACTAAAATCTGGTCGCTACGGCTACGATAACTGTTTAGCTTATCTTGTTCATGCGAAAGACGAAACTAAATACCAATACCAACCTCATGAAGTAGTTACTGTTCGAGGAGAAGATTATTCCAGTATATATCACCGATGTATGGAAACTTGGGTTAAAGGTCGGGCAACGAAGAAAGCCCATGAAACCAACTTAAGTATAGATTGGTTAGTTGAAAAGATTTTGGCTGGAGAATTGACTAAAAGCAACATCTTACTCACAAATGACTATTATGCGATTTATGGTCAGCACAAACGAAAAGTTAACGAAGCTTTAGAAACTGCTGGAGAAAGAAAAAGCTATCAAACTATTGCCGAACTAGAAGCAGGTAAATTCAAAAAAACCATACTCTATATTTATGCAGAAAGCGGTTCAGGAAAAACCAAATACTGTAAAAAACTTATAGAGTTATTACAGACTATCGCTCTTAAATATGGTCAAAAGTGGGAATATTGTTTAACCGCTTCTATAAATGCATTTGACGAATACAATGGTCAAGATATTTTATTTCTTGATGATATTCGTGGGGATAGTCTTAGTGTATCTGATTGGTTAAAACTATTAGACCCATATACGATTAGTCCAATTTCAGCAAGATATCACAATAAAATGGGTTCAGCTAAAGTGATTATCATAACAACCACTATCCCATCTAGGCCTTTTTTCCAACAATCAAAAGGAAATATTGATGAGGACTCTGGGCAATTCGTAAGGCGAATTGACTATTCAGTAAATATAAAAGATAAATTCCATTTCTATGCCCCAACAAGAGTGAAGAATGAGAACAAAGAGATACCTAAAGATTACTATTTCCAATTTAAAGAGATTGGTCAATTTGAAAGTAATAAAGCGACCAATAAACTTGTAAAATTGGTTATTCAGAACATGAAATGGAATGAATTAAAAAAAGTTATCATTGCTAGCGACCAAACCAACAATGATAACTTGTCATGAACACAAAAATAGCAATACTACCTTTGTTATTGCTATTATCTCACTTTCTTATCAATTATTCAAGGAGGCTATAGCATGCAAATCATATTATCGCAGGAACAAATTCAAGAAATCCAAATGATGATTGCCAATTTAATTAGGCAAGAAATAGACAATCGATTAAATAAGAGCGGTATTAGAAGCCCCTATCTAAACAAGAAACAAGCCTGTGAATATCTAGGTATTTCAAATAATACACTTGATTCATGGATTAAAAAAGGCTTGCCAATCATACGAGTAGGGAAAACTGTTCGCTTTAATACAGACGACCTAAATCAATGGTTGCAAAATTTCTAAAAATTCACCGTGGTTTGATATAATGAAGCCACGGTATTTTCTAGCTCAAATCAAAAGGAGAATACTAATATGTCAATCACAAAAACTAAAAATGGAACTTATCGTGTACGTGTCTATATTCCAGAAGAAGCAAAGTCAATTCTAGGAATAGAAAAGAAGACCATAGAAAAACGTTTCAAAACAAGGAGTGAAGCTAAAAAATACGAGCTCGAATTACAAAATAAGATTGATAGAATCCTAAATGGTAAATCAGCTTCTTTAGAAAACAGCGGTTCAATACTATTCTCAGAATTCTACCAAAACATTTGGTGGGAATCTTACAAGGTAGGTCAGACAACTTCGACTACAAAACCACCTTCAAAAGCTACTATTGACGGCACTGAGATTGTCTTTAGAAAACATATTCTACCTATATTGGGAAATTATTCCCTAGACTTTCTCAACCAAAATAAACAAGTCGTCTTAAACCTACTGACTCAAAAAGCTGAAGAATATGCAAACTTTAAGGTCATTAGAAGCTATGTAAATTCTATCTTTGATTGGGCTGAAGAATTGGAATATATAGAAACGAACCGACTATCAAAAACAATAAGTCGTATCAAGGAAACCAAAAAAATAAAATTACAAGAAACTAAACGTGATGAAGATTTATATCTTTCTCAGACGGAACTTCAAGCATGGTTCAAAGCATTTGAAGAAGACTTAGATAACGGGAAGCTCTCATTCAAAGATTATGTGTTATTCTATACCACCTTTTTCTTAGGTGATAGAAAATCCGAAAGCTACGCTTTGCAATGGAAACACATTGATACCAAGAAACGGGAAATCCAATTAGTCCAAGCTTTAGATAAATATGGACATCCAAAATCCACAAAAGGGAACAAAAAGACAACCTTTCAAATCCCTATTGAACTTGCTGACTTGCTTCAATCTTGGAAAAAACAACAGAAAACTGAGCTAGCTAAATTGGGTATTATCCAATCTGACGAACAATATGTCTTTACTTATATCGACATGAAAGGCAATGTTAATAGCCCATTACACTCTGATTATCTTAATAACAAAATGAAATCTGTTAAACGTCGTCATCCGGGACTTAAGCATGCTACTCCTCATAAATTAAGACATACAGGGGCAACATTAGCAAAACAGGCTGGAACATCTATTGAAGCTATTTCTGAAGCTCTAACCCATAGTGACACGATTACAACAAAGACTTATGTCAATACTTCGAATGTTATTCCAATGGCTGTTGGAGAGATTGCTTATCGTAATCTTAAAAAGTAATGGTGTGAATTTGGTGTGAAAAATGGTGTGAATTTTCCTAAAAATCATCAAAAAAACACCCCATGGTGTGAACCATGAAGTGTTTGAAATGTTGATATACGAACGATATTAACGTTTAGAGAATTGAGAAGCTTTACGAGCTTTCTTAAGACCTGGTTTTTTACGTTCTTTCATACGTGGGTCACGTGTTAATAAGCCAGCAGCTTTTAACACTCCACGGAAGTCAGGGTCAACTGTTAATAATGCACGAGCGATTCCGTGACGGATAGCTCCTGATTGACCTGTGAATCCACCACCGTTAACGTTAACTAAAACGTCGTATGAACCTAAAGTTTCAGTTAAGTTTAAAGGTTGTTTGATTACTTCGTGTAAGTAAGCAAATGGGATGTATTCTTCGATTGATTTTTTGTTAATTGTAATGTTTCCTGTCCCTGGTACTAAGATAACACGGGCAGTTGAGTTTTTACGGCGTCCAGTGCCGCGGTATTGTGCTTGAGCCAATGCTTTTTCCTCCTTAGATTAGTGATTGGATGTCTACTGCTACTGGTTGTTGTGCAGCATGTGGATGTTCAGCTCCACCGTAAACATGTAATTTAGTAAATTGACGACGACCTAATGAGTTCTTAGGTAACATGCCTTTGATTGATAATTCAACTAATTTACGAGAGTTGTTAGCACGTAATTCACCAGCTGTACGAGCAGTCAATCCACCAGGGTGGTTTGAGTGGTGATAGTAAACTTTATCAGTTGCTTTTTTACCTGTTAAGGCAACTTTGTCAGCGTTGATGATGATTACGAAATCACCTGTATCAACGTTAGGTGTAAATGTTGGTTTGTTTTTTCCACGTAAAATGCTTGCTGCAACAGCTGAAAGACGTCCTAATGGCACATCAGTAGCGTCGATAACAACCCAGTTACGTTCTGTAGTGCTAGCTTTTGCCATGTATGTTGTACGCACGATTGTTTCCTCCAATTTCTTTCTTGGTATTCTTCACATTGAGTTTAACGGGGCTCAAATGTGGATCTATTATCTAGAAAATAAAATTATTTTGCTAATGCTTCTTTAGCTTTGTCTGCTAATACTGTGAAAGCAGCTGCATCGTTAACTGCTAAGTCAGCTAACATTTTGCGGTTCATTTCGATACCAGCTAATTTTAAGCCGTGCATTAATTTGCTGTAGCTTAATCCGTTTAAGCGAGCTGCCGCATTGATACGTGCGATCCATAATTTACGGAAGTCACGTTTCTTTTGACGACGGTCACGGTAAGCATACATATATGATTTCATGACTGCTTGTTTAGCTGTTTTAAATAATTTTGATTTCGCTCCGTAGTAACCTTTTGCTAATTTTAAAACGCGGTTACGACGACGACGAGTAACTGTTCCACCTTTAACACGTGGCATAATTAATTCCTCCTTGGTCTATCAGTCTCTTGCGACTGGTTGAAATAGTAATAGTTTGCGTGCTGAATTAACGCATTTGACTTAATTGTTGTTTAATACGTTTGATGTCAGTAGCGTGAACCATTGTTTGTTTACGCAAGTGACGACGTTGTTTTTTAGTTTTGCCATGGAAACGGTGGCTTGTGAAGGCTTGAGAACGTTTTAATCCTCCACCACCTGTACGTTTGAAACGTTTAGCTGAACCACGGTGTGTTTTTTGTTTTGGCATGAGACTTTCCTCCTGTTACTTTTTTACTTATCATTCTTAGGTGCTAACATCAAGAACATGCTTCGTCCGTCCATTTTAGCCTTTTGTTCAACTGTCGCGATTTCAGAAACTTGTTCTGCTAAACGCTCGAGAACTTTTTGGCCAATCTCTTTATGAGTAATGGCACGACCTTTGAAGCGAATGCTTGCTTTGACTTTATCGCCTTTTTCAAGGAACTTGATCGCTGCTTTTAACTTCGTATTAAAGTCGTTCTCATCAATTGTAGGGCTTAGACGCACTTCTTTGATATTGATGACTTTTTGGTTTTTGCGAGCTTCTCGTTCTTTTTTCTGCTGTTCAAAACGATATTTACCATAATCCATGATTCTGGCAACTGGTGGTTTTGCGTTTGGCGAAACTAATACTAGATCAAGTCCAGCTTGTTCTGCTAAACGTAAAGCATCGTTTTTCGTTTGAACACCAATTTGTTCACCGTTATTGTCAATAACACGTAACTCACGAGCGCGAATTCCATCATTGACCATCATATCTTTTGCTATGATATTCACCTCCAAGAATTTTTGAGAGAAAAAAAGCAAAAAAGCAACGAAAGTATTAGAATACTCCCGCTGCCAATGTCTTTTTAAAACTTGAACATTTCCTATCAGCCCAAGGACCCTTGTCAACTTAGGCGAGAAGCGGGATGCTTCTGCTTGTTTTCTCAACTTCAATAGTCTACCAAATAATAGAGAATCTGTCAACACATATCCCTTTACAGGTCACTATTAATTTTTCCTTTTAGTAGAATACAGTATTCCCTCAAATTCGTCAACAAATCTACTCTATTTTGAGAGATATTTCCACTTGTATTCATCTTATTTTGAATATTCCTCAAACCAGTCTGTAATAGCTTTTAGACGTGCTTGACGAAGATTTGGTAATCCTTGACGAGATAATCCATGACTAGACTGTGGGAAGAGAATCATTTTTGTAGGCACATTGTTTTTACGCATGGCCATATACATTTGCTCCCCTTGTTCTTGTGGGCAACGTAAGTCACTTTGTCCGTGTAAGACAAGTAAAGGCGTCTTCGCGTTTTTGGCATGAGCCACTGGTGACATTTCCCATAGGCGTTGTGGATTATGAATATCATCGAGTAATTGTTTTTCCACGAAGAATGGTCCAATGTCACTTGTACCGTAGAAGCTAATCCAGTTACTGATGGAGCGTTGTGTGACAGCTGCACGGAAGCGGTCCGTATGCGTTACAATCCAGTTGGTCATGAATCCACCATAACTTCCACCAGCAACGTATAATTGGTCCGCGTCAACTTCAGGATGTGTTTCTAAGATGTAGTCTACCCCCATCATCAAGTCGTCAAAATCGTGGTTACCGTAATCTCCAAGAATGCTCTTCACGAAGTTTTGTCCGTAAGTATTACTTCCACGTGGGTTAATCATAATCACACCGTATCCTTTTGCAGCGAGGGCTTGCATTTCATGGAAGAAACTTTCGCCGTAAGCCACTTGTGGTCCACCGTGAACATAGAGAATCGCCGCATGCTTATCTTTCTTTTCGACTGGTGGCATATACCATCCGTGTATATCCCAGTTGTCGTATCCTTTATACGTAAAGCGTTCAGGCGTTGTAACGATATGTTCCGCCAAGTATGCTTCATTTGGATTATAAAGGTTTGTAATTTCTCCAGTTGTTAAATCTAATTTTGCTAACGCGCTAGGAAGTGTTGTCGTTGAATAAGTGATGACGAGTTCTTTTTCAGTGATGATTTTAGCTCCTGTAATATGAACCTCTTTATCAAAAAGAACTTCATTTCTTCCATCTAAGAAGAGACGGTATAATACGATTTTCCCCTCCACACTCGCGCTAACGAGGAAGCTTTCCTCATCCATCCATTGAGGTTCAACTCCAGTAACTGATTGTTGGAAGTCAGCAACTAGCCAGTCTCCCCATTCCACATCTAATCCAGACGTTAAATTTAAAATACTTCCTTCTGAACCTAGTTGACCTTCTTTATTCATTACGATGTCTACTTGTGTAACAAATCCGTGTTTCCCAGAATTATAAGCTAGAACAACTCCTTCTTTTGAATCCAACAAATAGCGGTAAGATTCATCTGTTCCAGCTTCAAGAATTGGATGAATATCCCCAGTGGCCACATCCACATAGCAAGCCTCTGCACTATCTAATGTCCAACGAATATTGGATAAATCACGGTCTACAACAAGGCTTCCGCCATCATGTAACACATCCCTGAAAAATATAGAATCTTCAGTTTCAAAAAGTGTCTTCACTTTTTTAGTGGATACTTCTACCTGTTTAATTTGAGTCGTTTCTTTATTCGGTAAGAAGCTTCCACCATCGAATCGATACGTTGTTTTTTCAACGATGATTGGTTGAGGGAATTCTTCTTTCTTTTCTTCTTCATCAGCTTTAGTCGTTTGATAATAAATAGACTGACTATCCTTTCCCCAAACATATACAGAGACGCCTTTTTTCTCCTGTGTTAGGGCGATAGCTTTCCCACCTGTTACAGATTGAATTTTCAATTGAGGAGTTTTATCTTCTCCTTCATTACTGACAAAACTAATCCACTTTCCATCCGGTGATACTTGAATCGATGAATTGACCGTCCCATCATCTCCGTAAGCTACTTTTCCTTCGTTGGTATACTTATAAATAGCTGTTTCATAAGTATTCTTCTTTTCATTCATCTTTGTTTCTGTATAGAAGATATCACCACCCGCCACAACCGGTTGGGCTACGTTTTTTAATTCAAATAAATCTTTTTGTTCAATTTTCTTCATAATATCACTCCTTTTGCGCGTGTACTCTTTCAGTCTACTCTTATAAAGAAGGTTTTGCAACGGCAAACAAAAACGTGAGACTATCTTTTCTAGTCTCACGCTTCATTTGATTGGTTATGCTTCTTGTTCGTCGTCTTTTTTACAATCTAAAGAAAAATCTTATTCGTAAAATGGGAACAAAAAAGGTTCTATAATTTTTAGGGTTGATGGAATTTTTCCACCAACCCTATTTT
>ERZ773022.1795-NODE-1795-length-13711-cov-6.804921_pt1 | contig 13711 bp, 9 predicted proteins | sample MGYA00580839_ERZ773022 | MGnify/ENA primary metagenome ERZ773022 (study PRJEB29015, sample SAMEA2738020) | human oral metagenome | biome: human oral; feature: human-associated habitat; material: dental | place: China | collected 2044 ... | reverse complement strand
CGGATGAGGTAGACGGTGTCACCGCCGATCTCGTACGAAAATGTCTATCTCGGCGGGGTCTGCGAGCCGTTCGCCCCTTGGCCACTGGCCTCGGGAGCGGACAGCCGGCGGGGCAGCCGGCCGAGGCCGCCGAAAGCGACCACCGCGACGCCCGCCGCCAGAGCGGTGCAGGCGGCCGGGTACCCGAGCACCGAGGTGAGCAGGCCCGCCAGCGCGGGCCCAGCAGTCAGCCCCGCGGCGTAGGCGAGGTTGTAGAGGCTGTAGGCGCCGCCGAGGGCGGGCGGCGTCGTGCGCGCCCCCTGCACGCCGATGAGGGTGCCGGCCGGGGCGACGAGGAAGGCGACGGCCGCGCCGAGGCAGACGATCCCCGCAACCACGACGGGCAGGCGAGACCCGGCGCCCACGAGCACCAGGCCCGCGACCGCGAGCGCCGCGCCGACGAGGGCCAGCAGCCTCGGGGAGACCCGGCTGAGCGCGGCGCCGACCATCGGGTTGAGCACCGCCCCGATCACGACGAGCAGCGCGAACAGCAGCCCGATGCCGGCGGTGTCCAGGCTCAGGCCGACGGCGAGGCGGACGGGAAGGATCGGCTCGATCGCGCTCGTGACCGCGGAGCCCAGGGCGATGAGGACGACGACGGGCCACGAGCCCCTGACGCGGAGCACGTTAAGAGCGGTCGCCGGGTCGTCGGCCCGCGGCGGGGTGGGCCTGACGAAGATGATGCGGAGGACGCCGTCGACGACGAGGACCGCCGCGGCCAGGACGAAGGGCGCGGCGTGCCCGTGGTCGCGGGCGAGCCAGCCGGCCAGGGGCGGGCCGGCGAGCGTGCCCACGGACACCATGCTCATGGCCAGTCCGAGGTAGGTTCCGCGCCGCTCCAGGGGGATCGCGGCGGCGATCAGGGCCAGGCTCGCCACCCAGCCGAGGCCCGCGGCGGCGCCCTGCAGCAGGCGCGAGACCAGGAGCAGCCAGTAGGGGCCGCCGACGGCGAACAGCAGGCAGGCGGCGGCCAGGCCCAGGAGCGCGACGAGCAGAGGACCGCGAGGGCCCCTGCGGTCGACGAGTCGTCCGGCCAGGGGCGTCGTCGCGATCATCATGGCGGCGTAGGCCGCGAACAGCAGCCCGGTGGCGGATGAGCCCGCGCGCTCGACCGCCGGCATGAGCGGCAGGAGCGGGATGAGGATTCCGTAGATGAGCATGTCGGTGAACAGGGCGATGCAGGAGACGGCGACCGCCATGCGCGGATTCGTCCGGGGCGTCGTCGGGGCGGGGGTATTCATGTGTGGTCCTTGAGGTGTGGTGGGGGCGCGGCTCTCGGGGCCCGTGGGAGACATCGGGGCCCGTGGGGGCCGGACGCGGTCCCGGATCAGCGGGAGCGCATGAGCCCGTTGACGACGGACTCGGCGACCCGCCGTCCCGCCTCGGCCCCGGGGAGATCCGCGGGCGAAATGGCGGCGGTGAGGGCGGCGCCGTGGATGAAGGTCATGATGGTGAAACGACTGGCGTGACGCGGGGCGCGCAGAACGTCCTCGCACTCGCCCAGGGCGCGGTCGATGCGCTCGCTCCAGGGACGCATGCTGTCGCGCTTGGCGCTCAGGCCCGGTTGCAGCGGCAGCGCCCGGGGTGCGACCAGGGTCGAGACGACGGCGAGGTCGCGGAACGGGCGCTCCTCCTGCAGGCGTCGCAGATAGTCTGCGAAGAAGGCCGCCAGGCGCTCGGCAGCCGGGCGCTCGGCATCGAGCGCGGCGAGCAGATCGCGCGCCTGAAGCTCCCACTGCTCGGCGAGCACGGCGGTCAGTAAGTCGGGCTTGCCGGAGAAGTGGTGGTAGACGGCCCCGCGCGTGACCCCCGCATCGCGGGCGACGTCGACGAGCGAGCACCCCTCCCACCCGTCGCGCGCGAAGCGGTGCAGGGCGGCACGGGTAATGGCCTCTCGAGTCAATGCGGCATCGGCGGCAGTTCGTCTCACGAGATACAAACAAACATGTATGTATAGTTCCGTCAAGGCCCGAGGCTCGAGTGTCGAGTGTCCAAGTTCGCGGGCGCCCGCCCACTTGCAAGCGCCGTGCCCGCGGCCGTCCGGCCCCGTCAGTTCTGGCCGCCCCATCACCCGCAAGGCCGAAACCGTCCGCCGCACCTGGGATTCCAGCAGTGCGACCACCCCTCACGATGCGGGGCCGAGCCGCCCAATCAGCAGGAGCCGCACACCCACAGCAAGTGGTGGCGGCGTCACGATGCCGACGACGACGGGAATGGCCGCTATGCTGAGGCCCATCGCCCGGCGCGGACCATCCCGCGCCCGCGACGCCCCCTTAGCTCAGTTGGTCAGAGCTGCGGACTTTTAATCCGAAGGTCGTGGGTTCGAGCCCCACAGGGGGTACCAACAAGTGGACTGCTGGGTGTTTTTCGGACAGTGCTTGTTTTGTGTTTCAGGCTGCCTTCGTTAAGTTCAGGAGCTCGCGTTCTACTTCGTTCGGGGTGCGATAACCTAGGGCTGAGTGAAGGCGGACATGATTGTATCTCAGCTCGATCCACGAGGCAATATCCTTGACCGCCTTATCCTTCGTGGGGTACACCATTCGGTGGACTCTCTCATTCTTCAGCGTGGCATTGAATGACTCCGCCCACGCATTGTCCCAGCACACCCCCGTGCGCCCCACCGAGGGACGAATCCCATAACCCTTGAGATGATCCAGGAATCTTTGAGACGTGTACTGACTTCCCCTGTCCGAGTGAAAGACCGTCACACCCTCCTCGACCGGGCATCTCCTGACCGCCATGTCAATGGCCTGGCACACCAGGGACGTGTGCATGTGGTCGGCCATCGCATAACCCACGACCTTCTTAGTACAGCAGTCCAGAACGGTCGCCAGATAGACGAATCCGGTCCACGTCCTGACGTAGGTGATGTCCCCGCACAGCTTCTTGCCGGGCTTGTCAGCGGTGAAGTCCCGCCGGAGCAGGTCTGGGCGCTCGTCCAGGTCCTGGGCGGGTACCGTGGTTCGGACTTTTGCCCGTGGCCCGGCGGCCTGCAGCCCCAGGTCACGCATGATGGAACGGATCGTGGAACCGTCGGCCCGCACACCACGCCGCTCCAGGACCACCTGGATGCGCCGGTACCCGTAGGTGCCATCGGAGTGCTCAAAAACGTCCTTAATCAGGATGGCCAGCCCCTCCCTCCGGACGGCTGCCTGTGACTGGGGTCGGTCGCGCCAGGAGTAGTACCCTGATTTTGATACCCTGGACCACCGGCACATTGAGGAGATGGGGTAGGAGCCTTCTTCGCGGTTGATCAACTCATAGCGCTCGGTCACGGTCTTTCCTTGGCGAAGAAGGCAGCTGCTTTTTTCAGGAAATCGTTCTCCTGACGCAGCTCCCTGTTCTCCGCTCTCAGCTTCGCTATCTCGGCTGACTCGGAGGCCTTCTTGCGGTCCTGGTCAGTGGCGTGCTCTTTCCTGTACCTGGCGACCCAGTTACCTACCGTCTGGGGAACAAGGTCAGACGACGAGGCGACCGAGGAGATGGTGCGTTCCTTCTCGATGACTTCACGCACGACCTGGGCCTTGAACTCCTCGGAGTATCTCGCTGCTGGCATGGTCTCCATCCTATCGACTCACGGGAAGAAAAACTCCCCCAGTCCGAGAAACACCCCGCACCGCTCTGCGGCTCTCAGAGCGGGCGGACCACTGCGCGACCGGCATGCTCGCACCGCAACCCACTCGGGCCCCCTGTAACGCAGCCCTGAATGCTTGCGACCCGCTCGAGGAGCTTAAACGTCGCATAGCGGCTGGCCGACGCGGGGCACATCGAATAAGGGATGATCGCTTCTACCCAGAAATTCGACTGAGAAGCAGTTCAACCACCATCACCGGGAGCACCACTCGGTGCATCAACCAGGTCAGGTGCGTCGTCGAACAAGTAGAAGTCAGCACCGTGGCATGGGCTACCCTCCGGAGGGACTGGCACCTCGATGAAACATTCCTACGAACCATCACATCCACCCTCAGGACATGCGTAGACGTTTCCGCACCTCTAATAATATTTAATAAATCAAATTCATCACATCAATCCACATCCATTCTCCAAGAAACTCTTCCACAACCTTCAGCACCTCCATGATAGGCTGCGTGTCATGCTGAGCGAGCACCGTTCACCTACTGATGCACCTCAGGGTGACCGGCAGCGGTTACCTCACGGACTCTCTTCTCCTCCTCTCGAACATCGCGAGGGGATGGCTCGTGCACTCACGGCGAAGGGACTCTGTGCCACTGACGCTCCTCAGCGACTGCTCCTGCCTGAACGATGGTGCAGACCTTCCCAGTCTCCTCCGGCACGTCTGACGGCGCTCCGGGGCGCAGCGACCGGCGCTCCGGAACCCGCTGCGCTGCGGCACCCGGTCCTGACTCAAACGTGACCCGGGATCGCCGTCCCCCCGAGGAACAGGAGCTGCACGACGTCACACGTGTGAGGGTTCTTGGCCCAGTTCACGTGCTTGATACGGAGGGGGCCCCGGTTCCGTTGTCGGGCTCCCGCACGGTTGCGCTGATCGCTCGACTAGCGCTCACAGCGGGAGCCTGTGTACCCGCGGAGGTACTCCTTGACGATATCTGGGAGGGGCGGTTTCCCGAGGGAGGTGTTGCGACACTACGCAGGCTCGCCTCGCGGACCCGCACACGTCTCACAGAGCACCACCTGGATATCGGTCCCATCCCCGACGGCGGTGGTTACCAACTCATGCTCAAGCCGGAGCAGGTTGACGCGCTCCGGTTCGAGCGTCTTGCGGAGGAGGGTGCTCACCTTTTGCGGGAGAACCTACCGACACGGGCGTACGACACGCTGACCCAAGCGCTGTCGCTGTGGGTGGGAACACCACTTTCCGGGGTTGAGTCGGAGTTCGCCCTGCGTGAGGCCGCGCGTCTGGAGGAGCTGCACCTGCAGGTTCAGGAGGACCGCCTGCTCACGGTGTCCGCCCTTGAGGGCCCTGATGCGGCGGTGAACGGCCTTCAGTCCCTTGCACACTCGTTCCCACTGCGTGAACGCACCCATTCTCTGCTCATGAGAGCGTTGCACGACTCGGGCCAGCGCGGCGCCGCCCTCGCCGTCTACGACAAGCTGCGCCACTCACTCGCGGAAGAACTCGGTGTGGCTCCCGATCAGCGGATCACCACGCTGCGAACGGAGATCCTACGTGACGACCAGGCCGCACCGTCAGGCTGGAGAAGCCCGTACCTCACGCAGGCAGTGGGCAGGGACCGTGAGATGGGCCAGATCCGGGAGTGTTTCGAGCGCACCCGCCTGGTTACCCTGACCGGCACCGGCGGCGTCGGGAAAACACGCCTGGCCGCCGAGTACGCAGTACGCATCACCGAGGGACCCCCGGGGCACGATCCGACACGGCGCGTCTGCTTCGTCGAGCTTGCCGCCCTGCAGCATGGGGATAGCCTCATCGAGGCCGTGAGCGCCTCCCTCAGTACCCATGACGCGTTCCTGTCGTCGCGTTCAAACACCCATGTCGCCCGCATCACCTCAGCATTGTCCAGTACACCGACGTTACTGATCCTCGACAACTGCGAGCACATGATCGAGCCGGCCGCCGTCCTGGCTGCCAAGATGCTTGCAGCCTGCCCTCATCTACAGATACTGGCCACCAGTCGGGAACCCCTCATGACACCGGGTGAGGCAGTGCTCAGGGTGCAGCCGCTTCCACTGACCGATGGGGACGAGGACGAGGACGGCGGCGCAGTCGAGCTCTTCGCGCAGCTCGCAGGTCTGTCGGACCTGGACTTCCGTCTTCATAAGGGCAACCGCGCCCTCGTGAAGGACATCTGCCGACGTCTCGATGGGCTCCCACTCGCAATCGAACTGGCAGCCGCTCGCGCCGGCTCAATGGGGCTTGAGGGTATTGCCAACCATCTGGATGAGACATTCCAGCTCCTGTCGTCGACTCGGCGCACCGGTTCATCTCGCCACCGTAGTCTCAACGCGGTCCTGGACTGGACATGGAATCTGCTCAGTCCTGAGGAACGGGTGCTCGCACGGAGGGTCGCCTGGTTTCCCGCTGGCGCGAGCTCGCAGACCGCGAGGCACGTCTGCGCGAGCCACGGCCTTGCCGAGGAGGAGATCCCGTTCCTGCTCTCATCCCTCGCGGACCGGTCCTTGCTCACGGCATCGACCTCGGCCGGGGCCCCATCCGACTATCGACTGCTCGATACCACACGGAGATACCTACTGCGCCGCCTCGACGAGGCGGGCGAGACAAGCCTCACGGCGCGGTCTGCTGCGGAATTCTTCCAGGCAAAGATCCAAGACGCCTTCCAAGGCCTGTTACACAGTCGCCAAACCGAGTCGCTCAGCTGGTTGGACACCGAGCACGACAACATCGTGGAGGTCATGCGCCATCTGGACCGGGCAGAGGACCTGGTGCCATTCGTGCTCCCCATGTCGTGGTACTGGATCATCCGAGGCCGTGTCGACGAGATGTCGCGGTGGCTGCGCGAGCTCATGTCGGCACGAGACACGTTGCCGAGTGACATCGTCGCCATCCTCGATCTCATCGCGTCGCTGTGCCCGGGCGAGAAGTCTTCCACCGAGCCTCCTCTGTGGTCGGCCATCAACGCGGATATGCTCGGCATATTCCCACCCCTGGTCATGATCGCGAGTAAGTTCGCCCTGCTCGCCGACGACACCGCCGCAGTCGCCTGGCTGGTCGACATGGCTCAGGACCACGAGACTGCGTGGGTCAGGGCCGCCGGTCACGCGGTCCGCTCCCTCGCGGCGGAGCGGTTGGGAGACACGGAATCGGCCGAGGAGCACGCACAGGTGGCGGCGAACGAGTTCGACAGAATCGGTGAGCGCTGGAGCGCCAGCCACATGGTCACCCTGATCGCGGGACACCGCTCACGTCGCGGCGACCTGGAGGGCGCCATCGACGCCTTGCGCGACGCCGTCGCGATGGAGGGGCACTCGGGAGTCGTCACCTCCTCGGCCCAGGTCGAGTTGGGCAGGTTCCTGGTGCGAGCCGGTCGGACTGAGGAAGGCCGACACGAGTTGTTGCGTACCCTTGGGCCCGCCCGCAACACCTCGACCGAGTATCAGATCCTCGCCTTCGTGGGACTGATGGACGCCGCTTTGAACGACGGAGACACTCACGCTGCGGAGAAATGGCTGGATAAGGCCCGCGAGGTGATGACTCGGCCGGTCGTCGATCCAGGCTATCTGAAGGCCGAGCTGGAACTCGCCATGGCACGGCTGTATCTGCGACGCGGCCAGACCAAGCTTGCCGAGGAGGCCACCCACCATGCGGCCACCGCGGTTGATGGCATCGGGGATCCCGCCCTCACAGCCGAGGTCGTCGAGATGACCGCTTCTGTTCTCGATGCGGTCAGGACATCACAGGCGGGCATCACTGGTCCCGGTCCACGCGCGGTCGAGGAGTAGACCGCACGCGTCTGGACCGGAGCCGACCTACGTCCCATCCTTGTCCAGTCGTTGTCCATAACCTCTTGCTATGTTGTATGCGTCACGAGCATCACCTTCGTTGAGGAGACTGCCTTGATGATGCGATCGTCCCGTTCACACGATTCTCACACCTCCTCCCCCACCGCGGCGCTGGAACTCATAAAGACCACCAAGATCTACCTATCTCCGGGTGGGGACGTGCACGCGCTGCGGGGCATCAGTCTGCGGCTCGAACCAGGCACCTTCACCGCTGTCATGGGGCCGTCCGGATCAGGAAAGAGCACCTTCCTCCACTGCGCCTCGGGGCTGGACACCCCCACCTCAGGGCAGGTCATGATCGGCGGTCATGATCTCTCGGGCTACTCCGAGCGCCGTCTTACGCTCTTCCGCCGCGAGCACGTGGGATTCATCTTTCAGGCGTATAACCTCATCCCCACGCTCACGGTCCAGGACAACATCACCCTGCCGCTGCGTCTGAGCGGGAGGCCCGTCGACAAGAAGTGGGCGCTGGAGGTGGTTCAGCAGGTCGGCATGGCCGACCAGCTGCATCGGCGCCCGAGTGAGCTCTCCGGCGGGCAGCAGCAGCGTGTGGCCATTGCGCGCGCGCTCATCGCGCGCCCCAACCTGCTCATGGCGGATGAGCCCACCGGCGCCTTGGACTCGGCGACCGGGACGCAGGTGCTGGAGCTCTTGGCTGTTGTCTCCTCACGCCTGGGGCAGACGGTGGTGATGGTGACGCACGACGCCCGCGCAGCGGCCTATGCCGACGAGGTCCTCTTCCTGGCGGATGGCCAGCTGGTGGACAGACTGGCGGGCGCCTCGGTCCAGGATATTGCGGCCCGGATGGCCCGCCTGGGGGAGCGGCGGTCATGATTTCGCTCGCCCTGTCCACCGTGCGCGGCCGGATGGCCGCATTCGCCGGCGCGTTCGTGGCGCTGGTCTGCTCGGCGGCCCTGCTGTCGGCGACCTCCTATCTCGTGGAGTCCGGTCTCCGTTCGACGACGCAGGCGCAGCGCTATGCCCGCGTCAATGCTGTCGTCGTGGGCGAGCAGACCATGCGCGTTCCCGGCAGTGATGTTCTGTCGGGTGTCCGGCTGCCCGAGACTGTAAGGGTTCCTCGTGCGCTCACGGCGGAGGTCGAGGCCCTGCCGGAAGTCGACTCAGCGGTGATGGACGACCGGATCACCATGCGGATCACAGGCGACGCGGCCGAGACCTCCCCGAGTGATCGGGCTCTGGCGGCCCGGAGGTGGTCTACAGCGGCGGCGGGCGGTTTTCATATTGTCGAGGGCAGGCAGCCCGACTCCGGGCAGGAGATGGTGCTGACGGTCGATGAGGCGCGTCGTCGCGGCATCGGCCTCGGGCGGACGCTCACGGCGTCGGTCGACGGGGTGCCGCAGGGCTACAGCGTGGTAGGGCTGGTCGCCGCCGACGTCGAGACGGGTGAGGCTCCCACGGCGTTCCTCACCGACGCGCAGGCGGACTCGCTGGTGCGCGACCCGGATGCCGGCGACGTCCTCCTGCTGCGAGGCGCTGATGGAGTGAGTGCCGCGCAGGTGAGAACCGCGGTGGAGAGAGTCCTGCCCAAGGGACTCGCCGTCGGCACAGGTCAGCAGGTGGCGGACGCCGAGCACCAGGACGTGGCATCCGGTCGATCGCTGCTGCTTCTGCTCGCCGGCTCGTTCGGCGGAGTGGCCGTCCTAGTCTCCTTCTTCGTCATCTCCTCGATGATGAATCTGGTGCTCGGCAGCCGGAGGCGCGAGTTCGCGGCCTTCCGCGTGCTCGGCGCAACGCCGCGGCAGCTGATCTCCATGGTCTTCGCCGAGGTGGGAATCCTGTGCCTCGCGTCGGGCGCCGTCGGCGCGCCCCTTGGCACCTGGGTGGCTTCGCTGCTGCGGAACGTGTTCGTGAGCCTGGGAGTCATGCCGGCCTCGCTCCGGCTGGTCGTGACGCCGTGGGCGGGTGCGATCGGCGTGGCACTGGTCGTGCTCTGCGCCCTCCTGGCCTCGTGGCTGGTCACCTACAGCGTGGCGTCCATGAGCCCGGTCTCCGCCTTGCGGGACGCGGCCCCGACTGTGCGGCCGGTGCGCCCCTGGCGCGTCATGGCCGCCGGGATCACACTGGCCCTGGGCTGCATGGCCATGACCATGCCGCTGTTCCTCCACAACGATATGGGAGCCGCAGGTACGGGCAGCGCCGCGCTCGTGCTCGTCATCACCGTGGCCCTCGCCGGCCCGTTCCTCCTCAGGCCCGTGGTGCACCTGGTGTCGGCTCCCGTGCGACGCATAGGGGCCAGCGGATTCATGGCAGCGGAGTCCGCGCGAGCCGATACCCGTCGCATGAGCGGCGTGGTCATCCCACTGGTCCTCGCCGTGGGCTTCACCCTCTCGATGGTCTACAGTCAGATGACCCTCTCGAGCGCCGTCGCGACGCAGGCGGAGCACGGCGTGGTGGCGGACGTGGTGGTCGCCGGCATCGGCGGAGACCCGATTGCGCCCCAGGTGACCTCAGCCGTGCAGGGCGCGCCCGATGTCCGTCGCGTCCTGGGCGTCAGTGACAGCAAGGTCTTCGTCCCCGTGGGTCTTTTCGATGACGTTGAGGTGACCGAGCTCAGCGCCTCAGTCTTGTCCGGCGAAGACGCGCAGGAGGTGCTCGACCCCGGCGTCACGAAAGGATCGCTGCTGGACCTCCGTGGCAATGCCATCGCCCTGGACAGCTCGACCAGCGCGACTCTGCGCCGCGGGCTCGGGGACCTCATTGACGTACGGCTCGGCGACGGAGCGCCTGCTCGGCTCCGTGTCGTCGCCATCTACCAGCGCGGACTCGGGCTGGGGGAGGCGCTGCTCCCGCAGAGCGCGGCCCAGGGGCATGTGGCCCCGCCGACCCGCCTTCTTGTTGCGGGCGCCGAAGGCACCTCGCAAGAGCACCTGACCGGCAGCGTGAGTGCGGCGCTCGCACCCTACCCGGCAATGACGACGACGGACCGGGCGGGGTTCGCGACCTCGTCGCGGGCGGAGGCGACGATGGCCGCCTGGGTCAACCTTCTCGGTCTGCTGGTGATCATGGGGTACGTGATTATCGCGGTCGTGAACGGCCTGGTGGTGGCTACGAACGCGAGACGTCGAGAGCTCGCGCTGCTGCGGCTGGTCGGCGCCACGCGCAGGCAGGTCCTGAGCACCATGCGCTGGGAGACCCTCATGGTGGTCGTGTGCGCCGTGCTTCTCGGCACGGTCGCGGGAGGCCTGCCCCTGATCGTCCAGGCCATCGGCTTCCTCGGGTCGGTGGTGCCTGCAGGTCCACCGTGGATCTACGCCGCTATCGTCGGCACTGCCATGGCGGTAGGCGTGATCTCGGTCATGCTGCCGGTCAGGGTGGCGCTGCGCCAGGCGCCTGTCAATGTCATCGGGCAGAAGGAATGAACGCGCGACGCGGTCGCGGGCAGCTCTGGGGAAGCCGTCCGTCACCAGCAGAAACGGTCACCTGCTGCACCGTCGAGCCGGCAAGCACCGCCGGCGCCCGCCGGTGCCGATGGGAGATGACATGGCGGCGCGGCCCTCTCATGACGAATCCGGGCACCACCCACTGTCACCCCAGGGGACCGCGCCGCCCCCGCCACCCCATAGCTTTGCCGATCCCCTGGACCCGAGAACGACACCGGGCCGGGCCAGGACCCGTCCGCCCCATGTCCGACTCCTGCCCCGGACAGCTGGTTCTGCGAGACCCGACGACAACTGCCTCCGGGAGAAGAAATATGAAGATGGATGTGCGGGCCGAAGGGCTCGTCAAAACGTTCGGTAAGACGCTCGCGCTCGATGGTGTCGATCTTGCGGTGCCTCGCGGATCAGTGCTCGGCGTACTCGGTCCGAACGGCGCGGGCAAGACGACACTCGTCAGAATTCTGGCGACGTTGAGCCGACCTGACTCGGGAACAGTCCGGGTCGCAGGATGTGATGCTGTGAGAGATCCTGTGGCGGTGCGGGCCCGCATCGGGCTCACGGGACAGTACGCGTCAGTTGACGAGGAGCTGACCGGGCAGGAGAACTTGATTCTTATCGGCAGGCTCCTGGGCCTGCGACCCGCCGACAGCCGCGCCCGAGCCAACGACCTCCTGGACAGATTCGGGATGCAGGAGGCCAGCGGACGTCCCGTGAAGACCTACTCCGGAGGTATGCGTCGCCGTATCGATCTTGCCTTGAGTCTCGTAGGCCGCCCTGAGGTGCTGTTCCTCGACGAGCCGACGACTGGTCTTGACCCCCGCAGCCGCGAGGACCTCTGGTCGGTCGTGCGCGAGCTCCGGAGCGACGGGATGACGGTTCTGCTCACCACCCAGTATCTGGAGGAGGCGGATCAGCTTGCAGACCGCATCACCGTGATCGATCACGGCGTCGTCGTCGCCGAGGGAACGCCGCAGGAGCTCAAGCGCGAGACTGGCGCTCAAACCCTTGTCGTCAAGGCGAGCGACCCTGGCCGGGTAGGGCGACTGGTGCAGATCGTGCGCGATATACACGGATCCGAGCCAGTCGTCGCACCCGACGGCGTTACAGTGACCGTCCCGACAGATGACCCGCTCATGCTGTCAGCGATCGTCCGTCGTCTTGACGCAGACGGTATCGCCACCGACGAGGTCGCGCTGCGTCTCCCCAGTCTTGACGACGCCTTCTTCGCGTTGACCGGCCGACCGGCCACCGAGCGCCCCGCAAACCCGCCTGCCATTGCTGATTCTGTTGAGGATGTTCCCGCATGACCGCTCAGCCCACCGACCGCACGGCACGAGACTCCTCCCCGCTGTCGATCTCGCAGCGCGACACAGGCCAAAGCCATCACGACGTCCCCGTCAAGAGGCCGCTCTCGGCCCTGTCGGAGAGTCTCGTCCTCGCTGGACGCAACCTCCGCTATGTGGTGCGGACGCCCACGACTCTAGTCGACACCGTAATTCAGCCCGTCCTGTTCCTGGTGGTCTTCGTGTTTCTTTTCGGCGGAGCCATCTCCGGTGGCTGGCGGGCCTACTTGCAGCTCATTGTGCCGGGCCTGATGGTGCAGATCGTGATGTACGCGTCAATGGGTACAGGCATGGCGCTGAACACCGACATCGACAAAGGCGTCTTCGATCGCTTCCGCAGCCTTCCTATCAGCCGGTCCGCCCCCCTCATAGGTGCTGTGCTGGGGGACATCGTCCGTTACATAGTGGCACTCGCGGCCCTTCTCAGCCTCGCATTCGCACTCGGCTTCCGTGTCAAGACCAATCCGCTGTCGGCGATGCTCGCCTGTGCGCTCGTGATCCTGTTCGGCGTTACCCTGTGCTGGCTATCCGTGCTTGTCGGCATGATCGTCTCCAGTCCTCAGGCAGTACCGGGTATCGCCACGGCAGTGATCCTCCCGCTCACATTCGGTTCGAATATCTTCGCCGACCCGTCCACAATGCCGGGATGGCTCGAGGCGTGGACCAAGGTGAACCCGGTGACCTACTTCGTTGACACCACCCGGGCCCTTATGCTCGGCGGTGACGTCATGCGGGCGCTCACGATCAGCCTCGTCGCCGTCCTCGTGATGCACCTTGTGCTGCTACCGCTCGCGGTACGCGCCTATCTGCGCCGGGTTCGCTGAAGCGACGGCGGCAGGGGATCGTCCCCCGATCGAAGGCAAGCAGCGGGTGCTCACTCCGGAGCTCCTCCGCGACGCAGTGCCGCACCGGCCGGCACGCCGCCCTCTCACGCCTCCACCAGGATGGTCACCGGCCCGTCGGCCTCCATGGCGATCCTCATGTGCTCCCCGAAGCGCCCGGTGGCCACCTCCAGCCCGCGAGCGCGCAGCTCCTCGACGACGGCGTCCACGAGCGGGGCGGCCACGGGCCCGGGCGCCGCGGCGTTCCAGGAGGGCCGCCTCCCCTTGCGCACGTCGGCGTAGAGGGTGAACTGGGAGACGACGAGCACCGGCGCCCCCAGGTCGCTCACCGAGGCCTCGCGGCCGGGGGCGCCGCCGTCGTCCCCCGGACCGTCGAACAGCCGCAGCTCGGCGATCTTGCGGGCGATGACGGCAACCTGGGCCGGGCCGTCGTCGTGGGTGGCGCCCACAAGCGCCAGCAGCCCGGGCCGGGTGATCTGCCCGACCGTCACCGGCCCGCCCTCGCCATCGACGCGCACCGCGGCGCGGCTGACCCGCTGGAGGACCGCGCGCATCAGCGCCGCCCGCCGTTCGCGCGGCCGGGCCCCCGGCCGTCCGGGCCGCGTCTGCGGATGCGCACCCGCATCCGCAC
>ERZ773022.1794-NODE-1794-length-13724-cov-2.869925_pt1 | contig 13724 bp, 20 predicted proteins | sample MGYA00580839_ERZ773022 | MGnify/ENA primary metagenome ERZ773022 (study PRJEB29015, sample SAMEA2738020) | human oral metagenome | biome: human oral; feature: human-associated habitat; material: dental | place: China | collected 2044 ... | reverse complement strand
GCGGTTTTTACAAACCGCCCCATGATAAGCTCTGCTTAAATTATATCATTTTGTCTTGCTAAAAAACTCGATCTTTTTATCCAAAAACTTCAGCTCATCATACAAATAGTTATACATCAGTGACGCAGACATTATGTGCGAAAAGGAATCTTTCATTTGGCAGATTTTCTTTTTATAATCTTTTATATTTACACACCAAGGGATTACCTTTTCCGCAGAATCCATCATTTCAAGCATCGGTTGAGACAAATAAAAGAATCGAATTGGATTATCAAGATCTTTTAATGCACCAATATGAAAAAAGGAAAGAAGGTGTTTAAAAAGAAAATCCGTATGCTTAAAAAGAATCTTTCTATCGTTTTTAAGCGTTTCGAGAAGGACATCATTTTTCTCTTGATTATCCAAATAACTGGTATATAAAGGAAGTCGATAAAACTTTTTTAACTGCCCTTGGTTGAGACGACAGTAAAGAATGTTGGATGTTTCCGAGGATGAGTCAATGGCATTAAGAGATTCTGAAAGAAGATCTACAAACTTATCTCGGTCATACTCAAAATCTTTGGTGAAGAAAAAGACATCCTTTGACACCAGCTTTTCCTTTTGGGGACCTGTCGCCCGAAAGGGACGAAGCTGTGGACAAAAAACACTAAGAGAAGGAGCTGAAGCTAAATTCTCAGAAGCGATCAAAACATCCGCAATCTCCTGAGACATTTCTTCCAAATCCCCATCGAGATGAAGAAACTTTCCGCTTTTTGATACAGGAACAAGGAAAAAATCATCTAATACACCGATAAAAGAACCTTTAAAAGGAACTATGGTTGGAGTATTTGAATTTGAAAAGTTCGGCGTTATACTTCTTTTTGAGATGACTTTATACCGCCCCTTCATAGGATTATCTTCCAAAAGAATAGTTTCAACAGAATAATCTAGAAAACCACACAGGTCATCTGTTCGAACCATTGGTGCTAGAACACGAAAAAATTCTTCCTCAGAGGCATATTCTTCTGTCATACCGCTAACTTCAATATCTTCAATCGTGTTATTAATCCAAAATGACGTAATTTTCATCAAGCAAACCTCTTTCAAAACTATGAATCTTATGTTAGCTTATTTTACAACAAGATGATTTTAAATAAAGGGCGTTTTCAACGACTGAAATACGATTAAGAGAGCAAAAATGTTATAATGATAAGAGTTAAACCAGAAAAGAAGGGTTGTATATCAAATGGGAACTGTATCAACTATCTTGAAAAATATAAAGCGTAAAATCAATAATCAAAAAGCACAATCTGCAATTGAAATAGGGCTCGTTATGCCAGTCATTTTAATTCTTGTATTAGGCTCGTTTGATATTGCCAAAATCTGTACCACTTATTTGGATTTAAACTCAACATTGACATATAATTTAGGCGAGCTCATGAAAGACAACAAGCCCGGAGCTCAAGGAAGATGGGTCCAAGCTATGAAGACAGACTTTGAAAAAGAGTCTATTTTTAAAGCTACAATAAACATTGAAAGAATTGGACCCTTCCCACCCGGCTCAAGAAACACAACCGGAACCGTATGGTGTGTTGACGGAACAGCTCAAATTCCTGTAACATATGCACAGTTGTTCGGAGGAGAAACAGCCAAGATTTCAAAACGAGTTTGCTCGCTTCAGGAAGTTTCACAAATCCAATAAGAAAGGAAGAAGCACATGCTGAATTGCATAAAAAAGAAAAATAACAACAAAGCACAAGCTATCATGGAGCTTGCTATTTGTCTTCCTGTTATTGCGATTTTATTCTTTTTTATTTTTGATGCATCTCGCGTAATTATAGCGAAACAAGATCTTATGCAAGCGACGCGAAACTCAATCCGCTACCTTTCTTTCCAAGAGCCGTCGAAAGCGGCGAAAGAAGCCGTTTCGGGAAACCTTTCAAATTATCTGATTCGCAATACATTGACCAAAGGAATCATTGAGGATAACAGCGATGTTATGCTGAGCGGAATGAATATTATAGCTGACGGGAAAATTACCGTGCAAAATGCACAAGGTTCCCCTATTTTGGCGTATGGGTGTGTCAAAGTGAAATTAATATATCCTTATATATGGGGAGATGCTGATGGAAACGGTAAAATTCAGATCTGCCAAGGATATTATATGGAGCGAACGATGACGGAAACCAAAAACAGCGTGGCGCAATCCGGACAAACACCACATTAATGGAGGACGTGAAATGCTTATTCAAATAGAAAAACTGGTTAAAAAAGCATTCAAAAAAAAGAAGGATAATAAAGGACTTGTCCCAATCCTTCTTGCTGTTATAACAACAGGAATTTTTATGCCAACGCTGGCGATTGTTTACGATTTAGCACAAATGCGGTTGTACAAAACAGATATAACCAATATTGCTCAAATGGCAGTTCTTAGTTGCGTTGCCCACTCAGGTAACGAATTTAATATCATGTCGTGCAGAAACACGATAAGAAATATTATTTCAATTAATTTATTTAATACGGTTACAACAGGCGGGGACGAGAATCAAGACACAAGAGCTCGCGCCGCATCAGGGAACGGAGGAGATGCAATTCATCCGATTCCGGAAGCTGCATTTCAAAAATATTTTGCCAGAAATTATGGAGCAGACTCTCTTTCCACTACGATGAATAATGTTCGTATCAATGAAACAAAAGATGATAGTGGGAACAATAAAGGTTTTGTTGTCCAAATGAAATCGGTATATAAACCAACCTTTCTCAAGTTTGGAGAATGGGGCACAAAAGGGATTGAAATACAAAGTGAACCGGTGTTTGTTTCGGCAAGTTATATTTGCCAGAACTCAAAATGTGAAGAGCTTGATCGTATCTATAAAGAAGGAGAAGCTCGGAAACGTCAGCAACACCAACCACAGCCGCCACAGCCTCCGGGACAAGAAAATCCGGACCAAATACAGCAGCATTAATAAAGCCCCCTATATTGGGGGCTTTTTCAATCTGTGTAAAGCAACATTAACTCACCACAACGCCTTGTCTCTTCGAGATTTATAACACGCTGGTTCGAAGAGCCTCGGAACATTAAACTGATATCTCGCTTTTCAAGTTCAAATCGTCCATCGACCAAAACATCAATTTCATCAAGCAACTTTTTTTGAGCTTCTGTTCCATGTTCTAACAAAAACTCATAAGTAAAGCCGGTATAACACCAAACATTCATGTCATGAGCATGAACTAATTTTGCAAGCAAAACAAGTTCTTCTGCTTGCATAAACGGTTCTCCCCCACTTAATGTGATACCTTCCAAAAGAGGGTTCTCGATCATCATATTAAAAATAGTCTTATAACTAAGTTGTTTTCCGATATTAAATTCCCATGTCGAGGGGTTGTGGCATCCTTGACAATGATGCGGGCACCCCTGCACAAAGAGAGTAAAACGGAGCCCATCACCATCAACGATGGACTCCTTTGAATAATTAGCGACATTAAGCATTTTGTTTTCCTTTTATTGGGGATCAGGAGACAACTCAACTGCATGAATTATAATGTGTCGTTTTCCTGTCTCATCTTTTTGAACAACATAGTCCGCTTGAAAAGTTCCAGACGGATATGTCACAACAGCTTCTCCAGAGCGAGCTTCATAAACGGAAAGAGCTTCTATGGAAAGCGGATCATCCACGGCATTTGAACTATCAAAAGTATACAAAAACAAACAGCAACAACAAAAGAAAAGGAAAACGCAAAAAATGATAAGAGGTTTTCTCACGGAAGTCCCACCATTCCAAAACAAATCTTTTCCGAGCGAATTCGTTTTACCTTGTTTTTCCCATATTTCCCACGAGAAATCAAATAAACATGTTTTATCTTAGAATTGTACTCATAGGCTTCAGCAATTACGCTATTTACGGATGTACCGTTCGGAGAGAAACGAAGTTGATATTCGCAAGTTGTTTCGTTTTCTAGCTGCCACCATTCCAGATTTCGAAACTTATGGAACAAATAGCGGTCAAACGGGGATTCATAAGCCAGCCGCTGAAGAAAAACGAACTTAAAGAGAAGGCTCAAACAAAGTATGCCAACAAAAAATATCAATGCAGAATCCATTCCACAAAATTCCACCTTTCTTTATTTACAACATTTTATCACGAGAAAAACAGTTTCGCGGCAATTCAAAGGAAAATGTAAAAACTTTTTGTTACAATATAAGCAGAAAGGATGCGGTCGCCAATGATTACAAACAACAAACAAGCGCAACAAAGAGGTGTGTTAGCCTCCATCTTAATTATAATTGGATTTAGTGGAGTGTTTTTATCACAGACAATTACAGATGCGCAAGATCAAGCCCTTCAATCAATCAATAACCTCGTGAAATTATCGGATCAGAAATCAACAGCGTCTCAAATTCCTTTGGATTATAAATCAATCAACACCAATACGCCCCCACAAGAAGTTGAAAGCACAAGAGCAGATCTTGTGAAAATGACAAAGCTTATGGAAGGTGACTGGATAAGAACGCAATCAAAAATAGAAGCTTTTAACGGAATGCGGGTTCACTTTAAAACCTCTAGTGACGGATTTCAAACGGTCGGAATCGTAACCGCACTTTCAGAAGGAATGGAAAGAAACTTTTCCATTGGAGAAGTAAAATATAAAGAGCTTCGTGGAGCTTTTCGAACAGGATTCTATATTCAAGATAAGGTAATTCGGAACTCAACCGGAGATCCTTATGTAGAAACAAGTCTAAGAATATCCAAAGATGGAAACAGTCTCATCTTTTCTTCTGGAAGCGAAACGCTCTATACACTATCTCGCATTATCCAATAAAAAAAGCGCTTTTATCAGCGCTATTTTTTATTCTGAAAAATTCGCTTCAAACCATTCTCTCGGAAGATTCTCGCTCGGCGGCGGTTTAAAAGAAAATGCGCCAAGCTGTTCATCCTTCATTTCCTTGTTTAAATAATTTGTAAAAGACTCTTCATCAAAATTTTGATATAAAACAGCAAAATAAACGAGCATTTCCGCATAAGCCATCTCTATATCAGTTCCGACGCCAATAATCTCATATCGCCTCTTTGGCCCATAAAAAGCCTGATAGTGTGCGGTATAGAGATTATTTTCTTTATCGAAGCGGAGTAATAGTTTTTGTTCTTCCAAAGGACAAGAAAACATCACCCACAAAAACTTTTCGTTAATCTTGAACATTTCTCCATCAGGATCGAGTGCAAAATAATTAAGGTTCTCATCTAAATAAAGAGGAGTCTTATAAAAATTTTCAATCCCCTCGTCATAGTCACAAATCATACCGATGGGACGATATTTTTCTTTTTCGGACATGGAAGCACACCTCGTTTTCTCTATTTATTTGATTTTACCATTTTTATTTTTGCATTTTCAGACAATAGAATATAATCTATAACAGATTGAGTTATTGGTTTTTTATAGAAAGGGTGTTAATTCATGAAGAAAGTGAATTCTCTCTACACGAAATGCGAGATCGCACGCCAGATGGTTGAGAACCGTCGGGCGTACGCTCCGCGCATCGTGCAGAGCAAGAAGCGAAAGGCAGAGCGTAAGCCGTGGCGAGCTTACCTTGAAGCCTAAAGCTTCTGAACAAACAAAACCACCATGCTATAAGACACGGTGGTTTTTTATTTTTTTATTCACTTAAAACACGAACTGAATTCGACCAAAGACAGCTTTCGCATCATTCTGCGAGCTGGGCTGGTTCATGTCAGATCCGCCGAAATAACGCAAACTAGCAATGGTGTTCGGGAAAAGCGTATAGCTTCCGCCGAACTCATATCCACGCTGTCCGGCAAGCATCACCTCAAAAGCGTTATGGAATGAGGCGTTGCTTCCAAGATAGCGATATGCGGAATATACACCCCAAGATCCGACATCACTTGGATTTGCATTTTTATAGTTCACTTGGAACGAACCCGATTTGTTTTGTTCACTTGCATTAAAATTCTTTGCAAAAGAACCACTCACGGCAACATTATCGTTAAAACGATAATTTGCATTGATACCGACCATATCGACATATGGGTTATTTCCGGTTTTGCTGGATGCCTTTAAATCATCACTGGCGAGATGATGATATGTAGAACCGAGGTTTAATTTTCCATTGTCATAACCGACACCGGAGAACCAATAGTTCGCTGTATCATCTAAACTTCTTGTGGAAAAATATCTACGCGATGACGAAGAATAAGCATCTTTAGATCCAGAGAACCGTCCGCCGCCCGCGACAAGTTTTACCTTGTTGCCGATGATGGCCGAAGCTCCTGAGAAGCTGTCATTGTCATTATCAAAAATGACATTGGTATTATCAAACGTTGGGATTTTACCAATCTTAATATTAAGGTTCTTCCATTGTGTATCAGCAAAAGCACGGTTCAGCTTAACATCAGTATCCGAAGAATCATCAGAGGCTTCTGTTTTTGCATTGATTCTAGCCTTCACAGAAACGTGCTCGTTAATTTCAACAGAAGGTTCAAGTCGAAGAGCAAGTTCATTTGTGTTCTTGTTCTTTTCCCCTTGATGCCGTTCGCTTAAATAAGTGTAACGGGCTTCTCCATTCCACTTAACCTTGTCTGCATTACGCTCAAGATTTTCAACGCGTGCGCCAAGATTGTTGAGTTCATCGGAAAACTCAGCCGCGAGCCGTCGGATCTTTGCCTGATCCTTTGCGTTGAGTTTATCGGATTTTGCCATCGCCTTTGCGACCATCTGCGCCATCTCATAGCGCGTGATGTTGCGGTCGCCACGGAATGTATCGTCGCCGTAGCCTTCGATTACACCCTCTTTAGCGAGCTCTTGAACGGAGTCGTAAGCCCAATGATCCTTTGGCACATCAGAAAACGGATTTGCGGAAGCAGAAACCGTTCCGACCATGCCGACTAAAAGCGCGGCAGAAAGTAGAGACGAGACTGATTTTCTCATAAAAAACCATTCCTTTCAATATAGGTAAAATTGGAAATAAGTCGAGAAAGGGAAAGTTTCCATGTTTCCTTTTCCTAGCATCAACTTATTTCTATATTTTACAACCGAAAAGACAAAAAGACAAAGAAAACCACCACAACATTTTTGTAAATGCTTGTGGTGGTTCAATTATCAACGGGCGTAATAATTACGTCCGTGATAATAACAGCTTTCATCTACAATATACTCTTTCGTAGACAAAGCCTTTTTGTAACAGGTTACATAACGGTAATCGACGTAACCTGTTGAGGTGTCCTTTGTCAGCTCAATTACATAGATGTGAGCAAAACGCTTTCCATCCAAGCGAAAGCCAACGCGGGACAAAAATTTTCCATCAATTAACTCGTAAGCAAAAATTTTACCTTGCTTAAAAAGCTTCCTGATAGACACTTTGAGGCACTTGCGTTCATTTTTACGTACCTCAAAGTGATTCTTTGTGACATATTCATGATGAAGATCATCAATCATTTCTGCCACAGTATTCTCGATAACCTCTTGACAAAAGTTATCGAAGATGCGGTGGAACCGCATAATCTTTTGCCCTTTCTGGGCTCTGCGTGTTGCGACACGCATTTTCCTTGCCTTTGGATTTTTCATAGAAAATCCCCCTTCTAAAACAATTCCCCTAATTTTAAAGATGGAGGGTCACCCATCTTTGATACACATATATTATAAAATCGAATATGTAATCATACAAGAAAAGAAATTATTTATACCAATAAGGAACGCAACTTATTTTTTCTTTTTTATTTTCCCAATTATGTAGATTTGCTCCGAAACGAACGAACACAATAGGGGAATGGTCAACGGAAGAAGAATAAAAGGTTTGATTAACACCGACATTCCAGTGATAACAGATGTCGCAATTAAGTTGTTAATAATGTGGCAAAGAATTAACGGTTTTATATCTCGGATATAGACGAAAAACAATGCAATCGTTATGTGAGAAAGGAAAATAGATATAGCTGTGACGGGATTCCATGCGAAAATATGTAATAAACCAAAAACAATGGACATTAAGATCGCGGAGACAATCAACGCCAACGAGCGTTTTAGTTTAATCAACAAACTTGAAAAAATTAATAAAACCAACAAGTTAAAAATTTCTTCAGAAACAACATTTGGTATTCCATACGCATTAATTTCAATCCATCGACCAATGGAAACGTCCGGCAAATTACCTAGCCCCTGAGCATTAAAAGGTACGTTAAATAAACGATAAACCCATATTGCCGGGACAACAATTATCGTTGTCGTGCACCAACAAAAGACCGTGTTTTTCCAAATTTGTTTTTTGAACCCCTTTATGGATGTTTGAGCGGTAAAAAAACAAGAGATTTCTTTTTCACAAAAAAACAAAACCAATGTAAGGTACAAAGAGGATAAAACGAACTTTATTGAGGAGGAAAAATGAAAATGTGAATTAGAGATGATATATAAAACAAACAGCAACGCAAAAAGGGTCATTTTTAAAATGGAATATTTGCTTAACGGAAAGAACTTTTCACTTTGGCTAATAAATTTATTAGTCAATGAGGAAAGTTGTCCACGCTTTAGATAAAAAAGAAACCCCAACCCCAAAAGAATAAAAGAAAAATACGTTTGATAATTAACAACAAGATCCCAAATGATTCGCCGTGTCGATTCAGAAAGATTCATTTTTTTTAATTCCTTTATGTAAATGTCTTTATAATTTTATCGAAAAATAAACCTCTCTTTCTCAAAACTCAAAAATAACAAACTCCTTCAATGGTAAAATCTATAAAAGATTTGATTGTCAGAAAGGTCCCATTATGAAATATAAAAAAATTGCGCTAATTTTCCCTTGTTACAACGAGGAGGGCGTAATATCAAAAACAGTATATGAAGTGCATAAAAAGCTCAATGAACATGAATTTCCGGTAAAATTCGAATATGTTTTTGTCGATGATGGAAGCAAGGATAAAACATGTGAAGAGATTTTATCCTTGCAGGATAATTTATCAAACACATACCTAATCCAATTATCTAGAAACTTTGGGAAAGAAGCAGCTATTTTCGCGGGTTTAGAATACGCGAGAGATTTTGACGGAGCCGTATTTATGGATGCAGATGGACAGGATCCGCCAGAAGTTCTCATCCAAATGATTCAAGAATTTTTATCTGGCAAATACGATGATATCTATGCCAAAAGAATTTCACGGGCAGATTCCTCACCAATAAAACGGAAGTTTATAGAAAAGTATTACCATGTTCTCAATCGAAATGCACAATTTCAGATTGAAGAAAATGTCGGGGATTTCCGCCTTATTAGTAAAAACGTAATACAAAATCTTTTAAAACTAAAAGAACGCTCCAGATACACAAAAGGGTTATTTGCCTACGTTGGGTTTCGAAAAAAAGAAATTCTCATGGATAGACCAGAGAGACTTGCCGGAGAATCGAAATGGAACTTATCAAAGCAAATCAGTTTCGCTCTCGACGGTTTTGTGAATTTTACAGATCTGCCCTATAAAACGTCTGTATGGGTTGCGATAATTCTGGCGTTTTTCTTTGCGATATACAATATCTTTTTACTTTGCTTTTCTAAAACGTTTACAGTCATATCCATTGGTCTAGACTTTATTCTTGGCGGACTTTTCTTAATGTCCGTTCTAGGAGTTATAATAATCAAGATTTTAATTACAATCATGAATGAAGTGAAACAGAGACCAATATATATTTCCCGAAAATAAAAAAAAGACCGGCTCGGTCTTTTTTTATTACAAGTTATTGGAACTTTGAGGAGGAACAGGAGGAACCATCTGCTCCAAAGATTCTTGAGAGTTATTTGGAGTAGTCTCTAGCCGTCCCCATACATAAGGCAACCCACCTTGTTTTGGCATCGCTTGTTGCTGCGATTGCATTCCTCGCTCAAAAGCCTGTCGATCTTGTTCCATTCTCTCTCGGAATTGGCGTTCTATATCATCTTGTTGCTGTAAGAAGCGCTCTTGATCTTTTTGGAAACGTTCTTGTTCTTGTTGCATCTGCTGTTGAAACATCTGCTCATTCATTTGTTTTTGTTCTTGAAAAGACGTTCCGTTTCCAGAATCCTCTTGCGGGAAATAAGATAAAGATCCGCCATTGTCATTAGAAGACAAAGACTCGTTGGATTGTTTTCCAGTCGATTCATTCTGTTGAGAAACAATCCCTAAAAGATCTCCCTTATGTTCATGATATAAGTATGCGCCTCCACCACCAACAACACAGGTTGCAACTAAAAATGTGATGATACTTGCTTTTGTTTTAGTCTTCACGAAATTCACCTCCGTTTTTCTTATTATAACAACTCGTTTTGTTTTAACAAAGAAAACGGCACATCAAACGATGCGCCGTTACACTTGTTTATTGAACAAGTTCTAGAGTTGAATAAACACCACTGTTTCGCTCCGTCAAAGTGACTTCTCCACCATAAGAATCTTCGACACGTTTGGTTACATAATAAACAAGTCGATATTTTCCCGCACTGTCTGTTTTCTCCAAACTGACACTTACAGAACCGTTATGAGAAAGACCTTCGTTGATGTTAATACGTCCAATAACACGCCCATCAGAACTAAAAGATCCAGTCTTATGGAAAACATCGTTTAACCCTTGATAATAACCATAATCTTCATGGTAAGCGCTAAATCCAACCGCTAAAGGCTTGCGATTTATATTATCTTCGCCGACGAAAGCACCGGTATCATCCATCAAAGCAACTTGATATGTTCCGTTTGCTCCCGGAAGAATTGTAAAGTGAACTAATCCAGAAGCACGTCTCTGAGTTTGAAGGGCTGGAGAAACATTTCCGCTCGCTACGGTGTCAAGCCCATAATTGTCACTTAAATAAAAAACTCTACCAATCAAATCGGAAAGAGGCGGGACATTGGTGTAATCAACAGCGTCTTTCGAAAAATCATCCCATGAAACTTGCTTGCCATATTGTTCAAAAAGATATACAGAACTTGATGCTTTTTCTGAAGCCGAATCTATCGCCCAACGAAGACGTTCGAGTTCTTCCGCACGGGCACGATCTTCTGCGGCTTTTTCGGAATTCCACGCCTCCCAATAAATGTCTGGATGCGTGTTCTTAATATAATCAATAGCGGCTTGTCTTGATCCCGATACATCACTGTTCCAACTGTCAGATTCAGGGTCATCCAGAATTGGAGGGTTATTAATTGGGCTCCAGTCTCCGCCATCAAAATCTTCTCTATGGAGCCCGCGATAAACGTCAAGAGATACACGAAAAGGTCCAAAATCTTTTAATTTTTTCCCCTCTAAATAATGAATATCAAGTTGTATAATCTTTACACCATTTTCCTCAGAAAGACGAATGCTATTTGGGTCAAAAACTCGATAACCATAAGGTTTTCCGCCCCAGTGAGGGGAATAATACAAAAGTTCTGTTACGACATAACCATTCTCAAGAGTATCAAGTCGGTTATACATAGGAAAAGCTTTTGCTAAAACAACATTTGTTGTAAATGGAGAGAAACAAATTAGAGATGCTGCTATACACAGTAGAGTAAAATATTTTTTATACATAACATTTCCTTTCAAAATGTAAGCGTGCAAATTCTATATTTATTATATATCTTTTTTGAATTAAATTTTGATAAAAAAAGAGAGTGAAAATTTTTCACTCTCTTTAAATGTCAACGAAGCAAATTCTCTCGCCGTTCAAGAACTCTTTGAACATGAGCAATTGTCTCGTTGAAAGGAGGAATTCCTTTAAACTCCTCCACAGCCGACGGTCCAGCATTATATGCCGCAACCGCAAGACTTTCATCTCCATCAAAACGAACAAGCATCATTTTCAAATACTGTGCCGTTCCACGGAGATTTGAGTCGGCATCGGAAAGATCAACATAAATATTATGACAGGATAATTCCTGTGCACAAATATCCGTAAGCTGACCTAATCCAACGGCGCCAGCCTCGCTGATCTTTGTTTGGTCAAACCCAGATTCAGTCTGAACAAGAGATGCGAGAAGGCATGCGTCTACGCCGACATCATCGGCGACACATACGATCTTATCTGAAAGATTCGATGCGTATGTATTGTTTGGGACATAGGTGAGAATCTCATCCCGAATGCGTTCAGAACGAGACACCTCAGCATTTTCCACGGAGACCACATTATTGTCAATGACTTGAGGTTCTGCAAAAACAACTTTACAGAAAATCAGAATCATCGAAACAACGAAGGAAAAAGCCCCCGCTATTCGACCGCCGAGTATTCTTACATCAACGGTCTTCCCTTTGTAAACAACGGTTTGCATATTCAAACCCCTTTCTAAAAAACGAAAAAAACCTACACATATTGTACTGCACAAAAGAAATAAATAAAGAAAAAAGGGGAACGCCACAAACAGCGTTCCCATTTTTAATCTTTGCTCAAAACAAAAAACTTTTTCGAAGTCAACTTATTAAAATCAACAATCACGGGGCGAGAACCTTCCTCCACTCGATAGAAAGAACCATTTTTGTAAGCATAAAAAGTTTTTCCATCTGGAGGCATTGTTTCATCGACAATAAGTTTACCAGACAAAATCGCAAGAACAGCCTCTTCTTTTCCAGAAAGAGGAAAAAGCTTGAACGAGGGAGTTTTCTTTGCCTCTTTCACCCCTGTTTCAATAAGACGATTCAACATTTCAATGAAAGTTGTATACAACTCTTTGTAAAAAGCGTTGTAACAAGTGTCGCTAAGGAGGGCTCTTAAAACCTCATCATCCTTAACCTTTTTCATTAAGAAACGGTCATATTCCGTTCGGAGAGGAATATACAAACCAGTTTTTCCGAATAAACCAGCAGGTCGCTCGGGCTGTTTTTTCTTTTTCTCCTCCATAAACCGAACAAAATCTTGATAAGCGCTCATTGAGTCCTGAAAGTTTTTAGAAAGATGCTCAAAAAACTTTTCGAAATCATTTTTGTCTTGAATCAAATAAATCACCTTTTTTCAATTAGTCACCAAAAGGGTTCCTTGCACCGATATTATTATTGTAGACATCGCCACTTTTCCAATCCTTTCGGATTCCACGAATAACATCATAGAACATCCAAGCAAAAAATGCACCTAAAAAGATATAGACGACAGTAAAAATAAACATGCGAAAAACAACTCTCCTTATATACACAATTAAAAAAATGGCAGGGGTAGCTAGATTTGAACTAGCGATGCAGGATTCAAAGTCCCGTGCCTTAACCACTTGGCAATACCCCTATCATTCGAAAGGTTTCAAGAGCCTTTCGACGTTTTTCATTATAACACAGTAAGTTTTTTGCGCAGATGTTTTTGTGAAATCATAAGAAAATTTTACTTTAACGGTTTTTCTGCTCGCTCAACCAAGGTTGATGGCTGAACAGGAGACAAGAAAAGTTCGCGGTTCATACAAATAACGATAGAACGACACTTGTGTCCCTGTGTAAAATCTCTGCACAAATTATTTGCTTTTGCCTCTTGGATAAGCCGCCTCATTGGGGCGGAATCAGGTGTGCAAACAGCAACGACCTTATCAATAGCAATAAACGTATTCGTGCCAATAGAAAGAAAAATCTTTTCGTTCAAAATAAATCCCTCACAATTCAATTAAAATTAACTATGCAATAATTTTACCAAAAAAATGAGCCCCTCTCTTTATAAAGAAGGGGGGCTCATTGACAACAAATACTAATTAACGAAGGACAACATCCTTTGGCGAAGAATTCGAAATTCCACCGCCGACATTATGTGTCGTCCCAAATCCTTTTATAACCGTTTC
>ERZ773022.1791-NODE-1791-length-13739-cov-12.358448_pt1 | contig 13739 bp, 11 predicted proteins | sample MGYA00580839_ERZ773022 | MGnify/ENA primary metagenome ERZ773022 (study PRJEB29015, sample SAMEA2738020) | human oral metagenome | biome: human oral; feature: human-associated habitat; material: dental | place: China | collected 2044 ... | reverse complement strand
GCTACAAGGCCACGGTGGTCACCTTCCCCATGCTGACCCTCATGCTCATCCTGGGGTCTATCTGGGGCAACGTCGCCTGGGGCCGCTACTGGGGGTGGGACCCGAAGGAGACCGCGGCCCTGATCACCTGGCTGATCTACGGCGCCTACCTGCACGCGCGGGTGACTCGCGGCTGGCGGGGGCCGAGGTCGGCCTGGCTGCTCATCCTCGGCTTCTGCGCCGTCATCTTCACCTACCTGGGCAACCTGTTCTTCGGAGGTCTGCACTCCTATGCCTGATCTGCCTGAGCACGACGTCGCGCCTGTCGAGCCGGAGGAGCCGGAGCCGGAGGAGTCCGGCGCCGAGCCCGACCAGCCTGTCGAGCCGGAGGAGTCCGGCGCTGGGCTCACCGACGAACCGGCGGAGAAGCGCCCGTCCGCCGACGAGCCGGCCTGGCGGGCCCGCCTGCGACGCTCCGGCTTCGGCCAGATCGCCGTCGTCCTGGTGGCGTCCTTCGCCATCGCCATTGCGGCCTGGTGGGTGGTCAGGCCGAGCACCGCCGAGGACCCCCGGGCCGAGACCGCCGTCGTCACCCAGGTCGAGGTCGAGGGCGTGCAAAAGGCGCCGGTGGTGGGCGATGCGGCCCCGGCGTTCGACGCCACCGATATCGAGGGCCGCCAGGTGTCGCCGGCGCAGCTGCAGGGCAGGCCGGTGTGGCTCATGTTCGTCGCCACCTGGTGCACGGGCTGCCGCACCGAGATGCCCGACGTGCAGGCCGTCGTCGCCGCCCACGGCGACGACGTCCAGGTTGTCGTGGTCTATGTCGGGGAGGGCCTCCCGACGGTTCGCTCCTACTCCGAGCGCGTCGGCAACGACTTCACCCAGGTGGCCGACGAGAGCCAGACCATCTCCGCGTCCTACGGGATCATGGGCGTGCCCTCGCACTTCTTCATCGACGCCGATGGCGTGGTCCAGCAGGTGCACGTCGGGCTGCTCGGCCCCGATCAGATGGATCAGTCGATCGAGGCGGTCGAGGCCGGCTGAGCCCACCGGGGAGCCGCGCGTCTCGCAAAGTGATCCTCCCACGCACTTTTAGCGTCCCGCGCTGGTCGGTCCGGGCCGCAGAACCGCGGAATCATGCCGATCCTCATGGTGTCCGAGGTCGTCGGGCGGGTTGAGGGCGCGTGGGACGATCACTTCTCCCACCCCGGAGCCATCCGTTCAGTCAGTCATCGGGGTGACCGGCCGCTGGTCCCGCAGGCACGGCCGCCAGGTCCCGCCGACCAGCCCCGAGCCGGAACGTGGACGTACTTTTCCAACGTGAACGTACTTTTCTCCCATCCTTCTGGGAGTAGAGCTCAGAAGGATGGGAGAAAGGTACGTTCACGTGACGAAGGTACGTTGACGTTGGAGCGCACCCCGGCGCGCCCCGCACCCCGGAACCAATCATCTAGCCTGGTGGGGTGACAACGAATGACTCCCAGCGCGCCCGTCTCGCCCAGCTCGTCACCGGCCTCGCCGTCGTGCGCGGCCGGGTCACCCTCGCCTCCGGCGTCGAGTCGGACTTCTACGTCGATATGCGCCGGGCGACCCTGCACCACGATGCCGCGCCTCTCATCGGCCATGTCATGCTCGACATGCTGGAGGAGGCCGGACTGAGCACGGACGACGTCGACGCCGTCGGGGGCCTGACCATGGGGGCGGACCCGGTTGCCACCGCCATGCTCCACGCCGCCGCCTCGCGCGGCCTGAGCCTGGACGCCTTCGTCGTGCGCAAGGCCGCCAAGGACCACGGCATGAGGCGCCGCATCGAGGGGCCCGAGGTCGCCGGACGCAGGGTGGTGGTTCTGGAGGACACCTCGACCACCGGCGGCTCCCCGCTGGAGGCCGTCGAGGCGCTGTGCGAGGCCGGCGCGAAGGTGCTGGCCGTGGCCGTCGTCGTGGATCGCGACACCGGTGCGCGCGAGCGCATCGAGGCGGAGGGCCTGCCCTACTACGCCGCGCTCGGCCTGCCCGACCTCGGCCTGGACTGACCCGCCGGCCCCACTCTTCCCGCCGCTTTTGCCGAGATCGGTCGAGCTCCGGCTCGAGATCGGTTCACCTGTGCACCAAGCGGTCTCCGTTCGCAGTCCCGCTGGGACGCACCCGACGTCGTCGGACTCACGGAGGCGGCGCCGTGGAGCCGCGGACCACCAGCTGCGTGGGGACCTCGACGACAGGCCCCGCCTCCACCCCCAGTGCCAGGCGGGCTGCGGCCTCTCCCACACTCGCGAAGTCCAGGCGCACGGTCGTCAGGGCCGGGATCATGCCGGGAGCGTGGGGGTGATCGTCCACGCCCACCACGGAGATGTCCTGCGGCACCCGGATCCCCTCGTGCGCGAGTCCCGCGACCAGGCCGATCGCCAGGTCGTCGTTGCCGCACAGGACCGCCGTCGTTCCCGAGTCCCGCACGGCTGTGGCGGCTCGCAGCCCCGTCTCCACCGACCAGCCGAGGGCCAGGGGCTCGCCGCCGCGCAGGTGGCGCTGAGCCAGGACCTCGTGCCAGCCGGCCAGGCGCGGATCCGGGTGGCCTGCGCTCGGCACACCCACGTAGGCCAGTCGCTCGTGCCCCAGGTCGCACAGGTGCCGGGTCGCGGTCATGGCGCCGGCGTAGTCGTCCGTCCAGGCCCGGGGCGGCCCGTCCTGCTCGGGGTCCGGGCGGCCTCCGGCGATCGCCACCGGCAGGTCCACGGGCAGGTCCTCCAGAGTCGCCACGCTCAGGGAGTCGAACTCCAGGAGGACGACGCCGTCCACGCGTCCGTCCAGGGCGCGGGAGAGGATCTCGCGCCGCCGCTGCGGGCCGCCGCTCAGGCCGTGAACGGACAGGTCCACGCCGAACTCGTCGGAGGCTGCCAGCACCCCCGACACGGTCGCCCAGTAGCCGGTGCGGCTGATGTCCGTGGAGAGGACCAGGAGGTGGGCGCGGTCGGTGGCGGGACGATAGCCCAGGTCCTGGGCGGCCTGTTGCACCCGCTTGGTGGTGGGGGAGGCCGCCGGCTGGTCTCCGCTCAGGGCGCGTGATGCGGTCGCCTTGGATGTCGCGGCGCGGGCGGCGACGTCGGCGAGCCGGGGCGGGAACCACGGGCGCCTGATCTCGTTCACGCGCTGCCTCCCCGACGTCGTTCCCCCTGGTGGGGCGCCCGAGGCGGAACGGGCGTCCCACCAGGCTACGCGAGGGGGCGGCCGTCCCCGTCTGCCGGAGGTCACGAGTTCGAGTCATGCTGCTGCGAGGCCCGCATGATACGAGAAGGCGGCTGAGGGCGACCTGGTCCGCGTGGCTGAGGGAGGGCCCCGATGATTCGAGGTGTTTACTCCTGCCGGTAAGAACGTCACCACATAACGTGTCCGCTGCCCGGTGCTCCTCTGCACCGGACTTGAGACGGCGGCAGGCCCTACCGGATGGAGGCGAGGGACTCGATCCGCCACGTCGTCGCCTGCTCCTCCTCCCCGGTGATCGGCTGACCGCCCCCGGAGGACAGGGCCAGGCCGCTGAGCTTGGAGCGGATCCTCATCCCGTCCTCCGCCGGCAGGATGTGCCACCGGTACCGGCTGCCCGCGGTGTCCGTCCCGGTGCCCGCCCCGGGGGAGGCCACCAGGCCCCCGCCCGCGTAGCCGGTGGCGGACTCGGCGCCCAGCACGGCCCCCGACGGCGAGGCGAGCACGTAGGTGAGATCGTCCTGGCGGCGCAGGCGCCAGCGGGTGTCCTCGCCGGCGGAGGCGCTGAGCACGACGCCCGCAGAGCCCAGAGTCAGCGCCCGGCCCTCGGGGTCGAGGACGCGGACGTCCCCGTCCGGCTGCACCCGGGAGGGGGTCCGGTAGTAGGTGCGGACGTAGTCGATGTCGAAGGAGGCCGGCAGGGCGGAGTCCTGGACCCTGCCCAGGTGCCCCTCCAGGCTGAGGACCACGTGCCGGGACATGCGCCACAGGGAGGGGTCGGGGGCGGGCAGGCGCCAGGCGAGATGACGGTCCCAGTAGATGAGCACCTCGCCCTCCCGGCGCTCGACACCGTAGAAGTGGTGGTCCGAGGAGACGTCATCGGCCGTCGGGTAGGTGTGCCCGCCGAAGGACCGGTGGCCGGCGTCGTTGCCGCCCGGCCAGATGTGCGTGGCGGAGGTCATGGCGTGGAAGTCGAAGGTCTCCTGGACGTCGATCTCCGGGTTCGGGTCGGCGGCCAGGGCGTTCTCACCGCTGAGGGTGGAGGACTGGAGCCAGACGGCGGAGAGCACGCGGGCGGCTGAGGGCAGGGCCCTGGCGCGGACCTCCACGTAGCTGCACACGCCGGGGGTGTCGAAGACGGACTCCACGGCCCCGAAGGTGTGGCCGGCGCCGCCCCCGCCCCCGGACCCCTCGGCCCTGGCCCACAGGCGCAGGACGCCGTCGGAGACCTCCGTGTTCTCGTCGCGGAACGTCCCGACCCCGGAGGTCGGGTACCACAGGCCCCGGTGCCAGCGCGCGGGGTCCAGGGGAGCGTCGAAGCCGTCGCTGAGGGAGTCGAGGAGCGTCCACTCCTCCGGGTTGATGTCCGTTCCCTCCGCGCGGGCCGGGGCGGGCGGGCCCAGGAGGGGGAGCCCGGTCAGGACCGCTGCGGACAGGACGGCGCGACGTCGGCTCAATGCTATCGGTGTCATCGTTCATGCTCCTTCGCACGACTCGGAGGGTCCTCGATGCACGGTAGACCTTGACGAAGACGGCGGGAAGATCCCGGGAGAACCTTGTGAAACGGATGTTTCACGGCTCGTGGACAGGCGGACGCGACCCTTCCTACGGTGGGCGCAGTCTGAGAGGGGGCCGACGCGGGCCGCCTCGTCCTGGAGGTTCCGATGACTGCGATGACCGCACTGACTGCACCGGCGGCGACGCCCGTCCGCGACTTGGGCATTGCGCGCCTGCGCATCCAGCCCGGCCGGCCCGCGGCGCTCGCAGTCGGCGGCAGCCCGGCCCGCGTCCCGTCCCTCCCCCTGGTGGAGTGCCTGACCGTGGAGACCGGACGGGCCTTCGTGGACCACCGCCTGACCCGCACCGCGCAGGGGGCCGCCCTGAGCCCCGTCGGTCTGGAGGAGAAGGAGGGGCCCTGGCCGCACCACCTGCTCACCCAGCGCGACGAGACCACCGGACTGGTCGCCCTGACCGACCTGTGGCGCCCCACCCCCGCCTCCCTGCGGGTGCGCACGCGAGTGCGCAACGACGGAGCCGCGCCCCTGCACCTGACCGCCCTCAGCATCCTGTCCGCCACCGCCCTGCCCGGCGCGCCCCTGGACGACCTCGACCTCATGACCGCGCCCTCGGCCTGGATGGCCGAGCAGCGCTGGCGCCACCAGCGCCTGGGGAAGGAGCTGGTCGACGTCGGGACCGCCGTCCACGGCCAGTCCTCCCGCGACGCCCTGCGCCTGAGCGCGGAGTCCGGATGGTCCTCCAGCCGCTGGGAGCCCGTCGGCATCCTCACCGACCCGGCCGGCGGCCAGGCCCTCGCCTGGCAGGTGGAGCACAACGGCGCCTGGACGGTGGAGGTCTCCCGCCGCGGCGACGTCCTGGGCCTGGTGGTCTGCGGCCCCACCGACCTTCAGCACGGCTGGATGCGCGTCCTGCACCCCGGCCAGGAGGCGGCCACCCCTACCGCTGCCCTCGTCCTGTCCGACGGCGGCTGGCAGGGGGCCGCCGTCGAGCTCACGGCCTACCGCCGCGCCCTGCGCGCCCGCACGGCGCCGAGGTCTACTGCATCGACGACGGCTGGCACTCCGACGAGGAGGACGGGGCCTGGTGGGACGCCGTCGGCGCCTGGGAGCCCTCCGCTCGCCGCTTCCCCGAGGGGCTCGGGGCCACCCTGGACCTCATCCGCGACGAGGGGATGTCCCCCGGGCTGTGGATCGAGCCCCTCGCCGTCGGGGCGCGCAGCCCCCTGGCCGCAGCCTGCCTGAGGGCGCCTTCATGCGCCGCGACGGCCGGCCCCTCGTCGAGCAGGGCCGCCTGCGCCTGGACATGCGCCACCCCGCCGCGCGCGAGCACCTCGACGCCGTCGTGGACCGGATGGTCGGCTACGGCATCGGCTATCTCAAGGTGGACGACAACTACTCCGCGGGCGCCGGGCCCGACGCCGGTGCCGACTCGGCCGGCGACGCCCTCCTGGAGCACTCCCGGGCGTGGGCCAAGTGGCTCGCCGCCCTGGAGCGACGCCACCCGGGCCTGGTCGTGGAGAACTGCGCCTCGGGCGGCATGAGCACCGACTACGCGCTCCTGGCCGCCGCCCGCCTCCAGTCCACCTCCGACCTCCAGGACCCTCTGCGCTACCCGCCCATCGCCGCCAACGCCCCCCTGACGGTCCTGCCCGAGCAGGCCGCCAGCTGGGGGTATCCGCAGCCCGAGATGAGCGACGAGGAGATCGTCTACACTCTGGTCACCTCCCTGGCCGGCTCCGTCTACCTCTCGGGCCACCTGGACCGGATGAGCGTCCACCAGATCGCCCTGGTGCGCGCCGCCACCGACCTGGCCAAGGCCCTGTGCAACCACCTGTGCCGGGACGCGCCCTGGTGGCCCGCCGACGTCGCCGGCTGGAACGATCCCTGGGTGGTGGCCGCCCGCGCCGTCTCCCGACACTCCCGCGAGGGGCTCCTCCTGGTGTGGCACCGGCCCGGCATGGGCCCCGGTGCGCCCGAGATCCTCCTGCCCGCGCTGGCGGACTGCGACGTCGAGCAGATCTACCCGCCCTGCGATCTCGTCCCCGAGCCCGGCCTGCGCGCCGAGCCCGGTCCGCACGGGCTGCGCCTGACCGGCGCGGCCACAGCCCTCGCCCGGGCCTACCTGGTCCGGTCCCACCACTGCGTCAATGACGCCGCATGAACGGAGTACCCATGAACCGCAACCCCCTCAACCCGCTGACCGCGCCCGTGACCCGGCGCGCCTCCCTGGCCATGGCGGCCTCGCTCGTCGGCGCCATCGCGCTCGCCGCCTGCTCCGACCCCGGCAGCGGCGCCGCGGGACAGGGCGCCCCGGCCTCCTGGCCCGCAGCCACGGACGGACTCGACGGCGTCGAGCTGACCTTCTGGGCGGCCCAGTCCTCCGCCGAGATCCCCGCCACCGTGGTCAAGGCCTTCGAGGAGGCCACCGGCGCGAAGGTCTCGATCGTCACCATTCCCGACCCCTACGAGCAGGGCGTCCAGACCAAGGTCGCCACCGGGGACCTGCCCGACCTGGCCATGTGGCAGCCCACCGCCTCCCAGCTGCTGAGCCTGGGCGCCAAGGAGCGCCTCCTGCCCCTGGACGGCGCCCCCTGGGAGGCCGCCACCGACAAGAACGTTCTGGACGCCGGCGGCACGCTGGAGGGCACCCGCTACGCCGCCTTCATCTCCGCCCCCTCCGTCATGGGGGTCTGGTACAACAAGAAAGTCTTCGCGGCCAACGGCGTCACGGTCCCCAAGAGCTTCGAGGAGCTCCTCACCGCGGCGCGCTCCCTCAAGGGCAAGGGCGTCGTCCCCTTCTACGAGATGGGCGGCGAGTGGTGGGCCTCCCAGTGGGCCGTCCAGGTCCAGCTGGCCGACGCCGCCGAGGACGGCCTGTGGGACAGGGTCAACGCCAACGAGGACGCCTTCACGGGCGCGGACATCCAGGGCGCCATTGACGCCTACAGCTCCATGATCGGCGAGGGCCTGTTCAACGAGGACATCAAGACCGCCACCTTCGACCAGCAGGCCAAGGCCCTCCTGGACGGCAAGGCCGCGATGGCCATCCAGGTCACCAGCCTCTTGGCCAATATGGCCGCCCAGGCGGACACGAGCACCCTGGACTCCACCATCGGCTTCTTCCCGATCTCCAAGAAGGGCGCCCTGGCGACCTCCATCCCCGACCAGACCAACGCCGTCGTCGCCTTCGCCACCGGCGACGCCGCGCGCGAGGCCGCCGCCCGCCAGCTCCTGACCTACTGGCTCTCCGAGGGCTACGCCGACTTCGTCGAGGAGCAGAACACGGTCTCGATCATCTCGGGGGTGGACACCCCGGCCACGGCCCCCGCGGCCCTGGTGGAGTCCAACAGGACCCTGGCCTCCTCCGTGGGCTCCATGCAGTCCCTGGCCATCGCCAACCCGGACCTGGCCAAGAACCTGGGCGACATGATCGCCGGCACCAAGACGCCCGCCCAGGTGGGGCAGGAGACGCAGGCGCAGTTCGTCCAGCTCGCCAAGGCCATCGGCGCGAAGGGCTTCTGAGCATGGCGGCCGCACGAGGCGGGTCGCGGCGCGGCGTCCGCGGTTCGGGCGCCGCCCACCCCTGGGCCTTCGTCGTCCCGGCGTTCGCCGTGCTCGCGGTGTTCTTCCTGACCCCCACGCTGTACAACTTCGTCTACGCCTTCACGGACTGGTCCAGCTTCAAGTCCTCGATCCAGCCCACGGGGTGGAGCAACTTCGCCCAGCTGGCCTCCTCCGGCGACCTGCGCCGGGCCCTGGTGATCACCCTCCTGTACGCCGGCGGGGTGGCGGTCGTCCAGAACCTCTTCGGGCTGGGGCTCGCCCTCCTCCTGGAGCGGGACACGGCCGTCAACAAGGTCGTCCGGGTGGTCTTCTTCATCCCGGTCATCATGTCGGCCCTGGCGGTCGGCTACGTCTTCCAGGCCCTGCTCAAGCCCGACGGCGGAGTGAACCAGCTCCTGGGTCTGCTGACGGGCGGGCCGGTGAGCATCGCCTGGCTGGGCTCCACGCACTGGACCCTGCTGGTCGTCATAATCATCCACGCCTGGAAGTGGATGGGCATGTCCATGCTCGTCTACCTGGCGGGGCTCAAGACCATCGACCACCAGGTCCTGGAGGCCGCCCGCATCGACGGGGCCTCGCGCTGGCAGACCCTCACCCGGATCCGGATCCCGCTGATCGCCCCGGCCATCACCTTCAACGTGGCCACGGCCCTCCTGGGCTCGATGAACTCCTTCGACATCGTCCAGGCCACCACCGGGGGCGGGCCCGGGGGCTCCACCGAGCTGCTCAACCTGTACATCTTCCGCACCTTCGGCCAGGGCCTGTACGCCCAGGCCACGACCATGAGCCTCGTGCTCTTCCTGGCCGTGGTCCTGCTGGCCTTCCCCGTCATCGGGATGCTCCGGCGTCGAGAGAGGAACATGGCATGAACCGCTTCAAGCGTGGAATCCAGCCGGTCGCCGCGGTGCTGCTGGCAGCCGTCCTGGTGGGAGTGCCGCTGTGGACGGTCCTGGTCACCGCCGGCAAGTCGCAGGCCGAGGCCCTCAGCCCGGATTTGTCCCTGCCCTCGCACTGGCAGCTGGGGGCCAATACGGCCGAGGTCGTCTCCCGAGCCCGCGTCGGGGCCGCCTTCATCGGCAGCCTGCTGCTCCTGATCCCCTCCGTGGCCCTCGTACTCGTCCTGGGCTCCATGGCCGCCTGGGTGCTGGCGCGCCGCTCGGGGAGGGCGGCGGCCGTGGTCTACGCCGTCGGCATCTGCGGGATCATCCTGCCGCCGGCCGTGGTGACCCTGGTGCTCCTGCTGCGCCAGCTGGGCCTGGCGGGGACCGCCGTGGGCATGATCTGCGCCTACGTGGGGATGTACCTGTCCACCGTCATCTTCTTCGTGACGGGCTTCGTGCGCACGGTCCCGGTCTCGCTGGAGGAGGCGGCGCGCATCGACGGCGCGGGGCCGCTGCGGGTCTTCCTCACCGTGATCCTGCCGCTGCTGCGTCCGGTGCTGGCCACGGCGACCATCCTTATCAGCCTGTACGTGTGGAACGACGTCTTCTACGCCTTCTTCGTGGTGGGCGGGCGCATGGACACCCTGCCGCTCAACCTCTTCGCGGTGGCGAGCGCAGGCGTGCACCTGAACAACTGGCACCTCATCTTCACCTACATCCTCCTCATGAGCGCCCCGCTGGTCGTGCTCTTCACGGTCTTCCAGCGGCAGATCATCTCGGGCATCACCTCCGGGGCCGTGAAGTAGGGGCGGTTGGGGCTGGGGCGTTGGGGTTGGGCCGACGACGCCGGCCAGGCGGGTCCGACTGGCCGACCCCAGGCCGGCCCTCGTCTGGCGGGCCCGATACGTGGAGGCCGCGCTGGCGGTCCCTCGCTCCGCGAGGGCGCCAGCGACGGTGAGTTCGACGTGGAAGCCGCACGCGGGAAGACGTGGTTCAGGCTGCGGGCATTCCGCCTCAGCCTTCTCCAAGTCACTCCGCGGTGCCCGCAGCCTCGCTGCGGTGGAGCCGGCAGCCCTCGGTGACGAGTTGCACGTGTCGACGCGCCGGCTGGTGACCGGGGGCAGGACCCTTATGAGGTGAGAGCCGCTGCACAACATGCCTTCGATCCTGACGCGGGCACGTACGCCTGTGATGCGGAGCCCGATCGGGCGACGCTTAAGAACATCGCGCTGCTCTACCGCCGGGCATCCTTCGCGTGAGCTCACGGCATAGAGGCCGGACCCCGCAGGAACTTCCTGCAGGTCGATGGCCTGGAGCGTCGCGAGGCCTCGCCGAGTCGGCCTCGGCTCGTACATGCGGGCGGGAGTTGCACATTCGATTGCTACCCGCTCCAGCTGGAAGCGCGGAATCATGCGGAAACGAAGTATCGGTGGTGAGCGAAGCACCGCTCCCATGTGCGCAGACCCCCTACGCGCACGTGGGAGCGTGTCAACGAGCTTTGACGACGTCGAAAAAAGCGCAGAATCTCAACGAAAATTAGCGTCCTGTCTCTGAAGTCGCTTCCTCCCATGTGCAACTGCGCCTCGACCCCGCTCCGAGCGCAGATGGAACGCTGAGAACACAGCCGTCAGGTCGCCATCGCCCGGCGGCCGTCCCGCCCGAGCGGATCGACGATTGGCTCACAACTGATCTCGGCGAGAGGGGCGGGCAGCACCGGCCCTCGCCGTAATCAGTCATCCAGCGGCTCTTTCTCGCTGTGCCGTCAGGTCGCACGCAGGTCCTCGGCGAAGGAGCGGACGACGGTGGGCATGTCGACGCTGCGATCGAGGAGCCACTCGCTCTGAACCCCCTCGATGAGGGCGACGAGCTGCGTCGCCGTCAGCTCGAGGTCGAGATCCTCCCGGATCCGTCCCGCGGCCTGCTCCGCCGCGAGGTCGGCGCGCAGCTGGGCGCGGAAGCGCCGGGCCAGGCCGATGACGTACTCGTGCGCGGGGTGGTCGGGGTTGACGGCCTCGGCGCGCATGAGCGAGTCGAGCTGGATGAGGCCCGGGATCGCGGCGTTGTGCTCCATGATCCTGGGCAGGGCCTCAAGCAGGCCGTGCTTGGCGAAGAGGTCGGCGCGCCACCGCGCCTCGGTCTCCTCCCGGCGGGTGAGCACCGCCTGGAGAATGGTGTCCTTGGTGCCGAAGTGGTGGCGCAGCAGCGTGTGGCTGACCCCGACGGCCTCGGCGATCTGGCGCAGGGAGAGGTTGTTGAAGCCCTGCTCGGCGAAGACCTCCATGGCGGCGTCGACGATCTCGGCGCGGCGGCGCTCGCCGTTGGCGTAGCGGGTGCGGCCGTCCGGCGGGGCGATGGCGGCGCCCGGCCCTGCGGCGGGGGCGGACGACCTCGTGCGGGTCGGGGGCGGCGATGCCGACGTCTCCTCGGCCGCGCCCTTCCGGGTCCTGTCCGTTGCGGTGCTGCGTCTTCCGCTCGACATGGCGTCCTCGCCTCTTCTCGCGTCGCCGTCGGCTGGGCTCCTGAGGGCAGCCTAGCGGTCGGGAAGCGGAGCGCGCGATCCGACTAGTGACACAAATCTCTTACGAAGTGGACAACTTATGACTAGAGTGAAACGTGTCAACAGATCCGGCCCTTCCCGCCGGTCCCCGCCGTCGGCGCAGACGCCGACCTCATCTCAAGGACGATCGATGAGTACTCCCACCGATGCCCCTCCCTCCGAGGGCGACGAGGCCGCCCCGGCCCTCGCCGTCGAGGAGGTCCCGACCGCCACCGGCGAGATCGACAACGACGCCGAGCACGGCGCAGCCGATGCGGCCGACGCAGACGACGCAGACGACGCAGAAGCCATCACCCGCACCTACGGCAGGCCCTCGCGCACCATCCCGCTGGTCCTCCTGGCCGCCGTGGGCGGGTACATCATGATGCTCACCCTGGGCACTGCCCTCCAGCTGCGGCTCTCCTCGATGGACGAGGCGACCGCCACCACCGTCTACTCGCGCATCACGACCGTGTCGGGCATCCTGATGCTCTTCGCCATCCCGCTGATCGGCGCCCTGTCCGACCGCACCACCAGCCGTTTCGGACGCCGCCGCCCCTGGATCCTCGGCGGCTACCTCGTCAGCCTCGCCTGCATGGCCGTCATCGGCACCATGACCAGCCACCTCGTCATCGGCGCCGCCTACGTCGTGGGCATCACCGCCGCCCAGGCCGGCTTCAACGCCTACGCCGTCATCCCCGTCGAGGGTGTGCCCAACAAGATGCGCGCCCGGGTCATGGGCTTCATGGGCATGATGGGCGCACTCGCCATGAGCGCCGGCGCGGCCATCGCGGGCAGGCTCGTCGGCACGCCCGTCCTCATGATGACCGTGCCCGTGCTCCTGGCCCTGGCCACCACCTTCCCGCTCATCCTCCTCTACAAGGACCCGCAGCGGGAGCAGGCCGACGTCCCGGCCCTGGACCTGCGCGGCCTGTTCGCCGGCTTCCTCGTCGACCCCCGCAAGCACCCGAACTTCGGGTGGGTGTGGCTCTCCCGCTTCCTGGCCGGCGTCGCCATGACCGCCTTCCTGGCCTTCTTCGTCCTCTACCTCATCACCAACCTCCACTTCAGCCCGGCCGAGGCAGGTGCCAGGGCCAGCCTGCTGTCCCTGTACTCCGCGCCCGTGTCGATCGTCCTGTTCACCGGGTCGGGGTGGCTCTCGGACAAGATGGGGCGGCGCAAGCCCTTCGTCATCGGCTCGGCCGTCGTCATGGCGCTCGCCCTGGTCATTGGCGGCCAGGCGAGCAGCTTCAACCAGTTCATCATCGCCTGGATGGTCTTCGCCGTCGGCCAGGCCATGTACCTCACCGTCGACCTGGCCCTGTGCGCCCAGGTCCTGCCCAACGAGGCGGACACCGGCAAGGACATGGCCGTCTTCGGCCTGGCCCTCAACCTGCCCACCATCCTCGTGCCCGCCGCGGCTCCCGCTATTCTGGGGGCGGGGAACAACTACACGCTTCTGTGGGGCATCGCGGCCGTCCTGTGCGCACTGGGCGCCGTCGTCATCCCCCTGGTCAAGGGCGTGAAGTAGCCCGACGGCGGGACTCGGCCGGGTCGCCCGGGGCCGGCCCGGTCCCGCCGCCGTCGAGGAGCGTCGTGGCGCGCCGGGTCCCGACGCGCCACGGGCCGCCAGGGCCCCCGATACCGTAAGACCGAGCCGACCCGAGGAGACACCCATGACCGTCGCCGCCACTCCCGCCGCCACGCCCTTCCCCGAGGACTTCCTGTGGGGGACCGCCACCGCCTCCCACCAGGTCGAGGGCGGCAACACCAACAACGACGTGTGGCTCTACGAGCACGTCCCGAACACCATGTACGCCGAGTCCTCCGGCGACGCCTGCGACCACTATAACCGCTACCGCTCCGACATCGCGCTGCTGGCCTCCCTGGGGCTCAACGCCTACCGCTTCTCCCTGGAGTGGAGCCGCATCGAGCCGGCCCCCGGCGAGTTCTCCGCCGTCGCCATCGCCCACTACCGCGACATGCTGCGCGCCTGCCACGAGCACGGGCTCACCCCGATCGTCACCTACCACCACTTCACCTCCCCGACCTGGCTCATCGCCCGCG
>ERZ773022.1790-NODE-1790-length-13749-cov-10.240835_pt1 | contig 13749 bp, 10 predicted proteins | sample MGYA00580839_ERZ773022 | MGnify/ENA primary metagenome ERZ773022 (study PRJEB29015, sample SAMEA2738020) | human oral metagenome | biome: human oral; feature: human-associated habitat; material: dental | place: China | collected 2044 ... | reverse complement strand
GGTATGGAGCAAGCTTTCACGGGCTGTCGGCTCTTTTGACGATGATCAATTCCTGCGCGAACGGCATTGTGACGGTAAATATAGATAACGGCTTCGGCGCGGGGTATGTGGCAACACAGATCAACAGGCTGGCGGAAAGGGGAAAAAGCAATGGATAAAAAATTATACCTGGACTGCGGGTCCGGGATCAGCGGGGATATGTTCGTGGCGGCAATGATCGACTTGGGGGCGGATCCGGACGCTCTTGAAAAAGCGCTGGATTCTCTTCCGGCAGACGGCTTTTTCGTAGAGATAGGCAGAGTAAAGAAATCGGGCATCGACTGCTGTGATTTCCGTGTCCGGCTTGATGATGACTGTGAGAACCATGATCATGACATGGACTACCTTTACGGAAGTCTGGCCTCGGCGGCAGGATCGGGATGCTCTTGTCATGAAGAACCGGACAGAGAAGAACATCACTGCCATTGCCATGAGGAAGGGCATGACGGGGAGGCACATCACTGCTGCCGTCAGGGAAAAGATCATCATCATACCCATCGGGGGCTTGCGGAAATTCTTCCGATGATCGATGCCTGTGATATGACGGAAACAGCAAAAGCGCTGGCCCGTAAAATATTCCGGATTATCGGCGAAGCGGAAGCGAAAGCCCATGACTTGCCCCTTGACGAAGTCCATTTTCATGAAGTGGGAGCGCTTGATTCCATTGTGGACGTGGTGGCGGCTGCCGTTACTTTTGACAGCCTTCACATCAAAGAGGTGATTGTTCCTAAACTTACGGAAGGGACAGGGACGGTTCGGTGCCGGCATGGAGTCATGCCCGTGCCTGTCCCTGCGACAGTGAATATTGTTTCCGCTTATAAAATCCCCATGGAGCTCACCGGGGCGAAAGGGGAGTATGTGACGCCTACCGGCGCGGCCATTGCGGCGGCCATTTCCACAAGCCATCAGCTGCCGCCGTCTTTTGTTATCAAGAAGGCAGGCCTTGGCGCGGGAAAACGAGCATACACGGATCGAAGCGGTATTCTCCGGGCATTCCTTATCCAGGGGGAGGAGAATGAAGGCCGTGATAAAGTTGTGAAACTGGAAACGGATATTGATGACTGCTCCGGCGAGGTTTTGGGGTATGTCATGAAGAAATTGTTCAAGGCAGGAGCGAAAGATGTCCATTATGCTCCCATTTTCATGAAAAAGAACCGTCCGGCCTGGGAACTGACAGTGATCTGCAGGGAAGACAAAGTGGAGGAGATGGAAAAAATTATTTTTACGGAAACCACGACGATCGGTATCCGCGAATACCCCCTCGGGCGCTCTATCTTAGATAGAGAAGAAAAAGAAGTGGAAACGGTTTACGGCAAAGCATCCGTGAAGCAGGTATCCCTGGGAAAGATGACACGGTCTTATCCTGAATATGAGACGGTGAAAAAATTGGCGAAGAAAAATAAAGTGCCTTTTATGGATGTTTTTGACGCAGTGAAAGAGGCGGCAAAGAAGAAATAAAGGGCTGATATTGTAAGAAGCGTTTTCCGGCAGGGGGCGCTTCTTCTTTTTTTCCTTTCTTTTGTGATAGTGTGATAGAATGACTTATTATAAATAAAAGGAAGTACATCTATGAAAAAAAGAAACCTGGGGTTAGCAGCAGCTGTAGGTTCGTACCTGCTGTGGGGGCTTCTGCCGGTTTACTGGAAGCAGCTGTCTGCCGTTTCCGCATATGAAATATTATCGCACCGCATTATCTGGTCTTTCTTCTTCATGCTCATGATTCTCTCTTTCATGGGACGGATGGTGTCGTTTTGGGAGGAATGTAAACATCTTTTGGCGGATAAAAGCCGGGGCGCTCTCCTTGCGCTGGCATCTTTTCTTATTACGGCAAACTGGTGCATCTTCATCTGGGCGGTGACGAACCGCCATGTGGTGGATACCAGTGTGGGGTATTACATGAATCCCCTTGTGAGCGTTCTTCTTGGTGTTGTATGTTTTCATGAGCGGCTGTCAAAAATGAAATGGTTTTCTATTGCTGTTGCCGCTGCAGGAATCGGCGTGATGACCTGGGAGTTGGGAAGGTTCCCGCTGATTGCTGTCGGTCTTGCATCGACATTTGCCCTCTACGGCGCGGTGAAAAAGAAATTGAATCTGGATGCTTTTTACAGCATTACGCTGGAAACATTTTTTGTTCTTCCTTTTGCTCTTGCTTATGTACTTTCTCTTGGGAATGGCGGTATTGGACATTTCAATGTCGATGACCTGCGGACAGCAGTGTTTCTTATCGGCGCAGGCGCTGTGACGGCGACGCCTCTCGTGCTCTTTTCCATAGGGGCGAATGATCTGCCGCTGAACGTTCTCGGGTTCTGCCAGTATATTTCTCCATCCATCACTTTGCTTCTGGGGATATTCCTTTTCGGTGAACCCTTTACCCGTGCACAGTTGTCTGCTTTTTCTTTTATCTGGTCAGCTCTTGCGGTCTTTACGATTGCGGACTGGAGGGAAAGGAAGTTTTTGGAAAAACGGGGAATGAGCGGCTTGTAAGAAGGAGAGGGAAATGGAAAACATTTTATCGGAATATGATAAATCGCCGGGAATCATTTCTCCGGATTTTGAAAAAATGGATTTGCACCTGCCGAAGAAAGCGGTTTTTGCTTTTCTTGGAGAGAAACGGATTGAAAGGTTTGCTCTTGCCCGGGGCGGTGAAAAAGCCGGGACATTTGTTTCTCTGACAAAAGATTTTCCCCTGTGGATGATTAAAGCGGATAAGGAAGAACTCTGCATCCTTCAGGCACCGGCGGGAGCTTCGGCGGCAGTCCTGCTTCTGGAACGGCTCTATGCGTATGGTGTGGAAAAGGTGGTAGCTCTGGGATGCTGCGGCGCGCTGGAAAAGCTGGCGGAGAATGTTTTCTTTGTCGTACGCAAGGCGCTTCGTGATGAGGGTACGTCGTACCATTATCTTCCGCCGGCACGGTTTGTGACACTTGATGAATCGGCGGCGGATATCGTAGAAGGAGTGCTTCGGGAAAATCATGTGCCTTGTGAAAGCTGTGTGACTTGGTCGACGGACGGATTTTTCCGTGAAACAAAAGAAAAGGTAAAAGCGCGGCGGGCGGAAGGCTGCCGCGTCGTGGATATGGAATGCGCCGCCTTGGCGGCATGTGCGGCATACAGGGGGAAGGTATTTGCCCAGATCCTTTTTACTGCCGATACACTTCACGATTTATCTCACGAACAGCGGGCGTGGGGAAAAGAAAGCCGCGATAAGGCGCTCCTCATGGGAGTCAAAGCGGCGGAGAGGTTATGAAGGAAGAGTTATGTCAGCAGGTGAATTGCTTTTTGGAGGACTTCTTGCCGTAAATGCCGCCGCCTTTTTCCTGTACGGTCTTGACAAATGGAAAGCGGTGTATGGACGGCGGCGGATAAGGGAAATGACGCTTCTGCTTATCGCTGCTGCGGGCGGATCGGCAGGCGCGTTTCTTGCTATGCGTTTTTTTCGCCATAAGACGCGCCATGTGTCATTTCAATTCGGTGTGCCCGTCCTCTTTCTTTTACAGGCAGCTTTCGCTTTTTTCCTTTGGAAATAGTTCGGGCGGACTTGACTATATTCATGATTATCTGTACAATACAAAAGATACTAAGAGCTGTGATGAAGACGGTTTGCGTAAGCGCCCGGCAGAGAGAGCCTTCGGCCGGTGAAAGAAGGGGCGGGCGGCGCGGACGGATCACTTCTGAGCTTCAGGGAGGAAATGCCCTGACGGGACACCGTTAACTGTGCCGAGTGGCCTTTGGGTCATTAGGGTGGTACCACGGGAAATATTCTCGCCCCTTTTCGGGCGGGATTTTTTTATTTACACCATACAGGAGGAAATGGAATGGATTACAGCAAAACGCTGCGCCTGCCGCAGACAGAATTCCCCATGCGCGGAAATCTTCCGCAGAAGGAACCGCAGTTTGTGGAACTTTGGCAAGATAAGGATTTATACAATAAGAGAATAGAGAAAAGAAAGAAAGAAGGCGCGCCCCGCTTCGTGCTCCATGACGGACCTCCTTATGCGAACGGCAAGATCCATATCGGACATGCCCTGAATAAGACACTGAAGGATATTATTGTCCGCTACAAATACATGGCGGGGTACATGGCAAATTATATTCCCGGCTGGGATACCCACGGCCTTCCGATTGAATATGCCGTACTGAAAGATTCGGGAGAGGATCGGGCGAATATGTCCGTTCTTGAACTGCGCCGCAAATGTCTGGAATACGCGAAAAAGTGGATTGAAATCCAGAAAACCGATTTTATCCGCATGGGCGTTATCGGCGATTTTGATAACCGTTACGTTACTTTTGATCCGCATCTGGAAGCCAAGGAAATAGAAGTTTTTGGCGAAATGGCAAGAAAAGGATACATTTACAAAGGAAAGAAAGCCGTTTACTGGTGTTCCCACTGTGAAACGGCGCTGGCGGAAGCGGAAATTGAGTATAAGGACCGCAAGTCCCCGTCTATTTATGTGAAGTTCCCCGCGAAAAATATCAAAGGACTCGGACCGGAGGGCGTAGATCAATCCAAGCTTTTTGCCGTCATCTGGACAACCACGCCTTGGACCATTCCTGCCAACCAGTATATTTCCGTCAACCCGAAGTTCACCTATGTATGGGTGCATAATCTGGATGCCGACGAGTACTACCTGATGAATAAGGAGCTGGCACCGGCAGCTTTGGCGGACTGCAAGATTGAAAATTACGAGTTTGCCGGCCGCGAAATGACAGGCGCCGAATGGGAGTTGGCCGAATTTATGCACCCCTGGGCATCTTATAACCGAACCGTGTATGTCCTTGAAGGCAACCATGTCACGCTGGATGCCGGTACAGGCTGTGTACATACTGCCCCGGGCCACGGCGTGGATGACTTTGAAGTATATAAGAAATATGAAAATGAAGGAAAACTGAAGCAGGAAGTCATCTGTCCTGTGGACAATAAAGGCCGTATGACGGCAGAAGCCGGATCCTTTCTGGAAGGGAAGACTGTATGGGAAGCGGAAGGACCGAGTATTTCCGCGCTTGCCCACGAAGGCATGCTTCTTGGCAAAAAGTCCCTCCACCACCAGTATGCCCATTGCTGGCGCTGCAAGAATCCCGTCATTTACCGTGCGACAGAGCAGTGGTTTGCTTCCATCAATGATTTTCGCGAAGATGCATTGAAAGCGGTCGACGAGACACGGTTTATCCCTTCCTGGGGGCATGACCGCCTGTATAATATGATTCGTGACCGTCAGGACTGGTGTATTTCCCGCCAGCGTTCCTGGGGTGTTCCGATTCCTGCTTTCTACTGTGACGGCTGCGGCAACTATGTGATTACGCCCGAAACGATTGAAAGCGTGAAAGAAATCGTGGAAAAAGAGGGCACCGATGCATGGTGGGCGCACCCGGCGGAAGAACTTTTGCCGAAGGATTTCAAATGTCCCCACTGCGGCGGCAGCCGTTTCCACCAGGAAAAAGACATCATGGACGTATGGTTTGATTCCGGCTCCACCTGGAATGGTGTCCTAAAAGATCCTCATCCGGTGTGGAAAGATACCGGCGCGGCGTATCCCTGCGATTTGTATCTGGAAGGTTCCGACCAGCACCGCGGCTGGTTCCACAGCTCTCTTCTGACCAGTGTGGCAGTCAATGGCTGCGCGCCGTATAAGGCTGTTCTGACCCATGGTTTTACCATGGACGGAGAGGGACGGAAGATGTCCAAATCGGTAGGAAACGTAGTCGCGCCCCAGGACATTATTGATAAGTACGGCGCTGACGTGATGCGTTTGTGGATTTCCTCCGTCGATTATCAGGGAGACGTCCGCCTTTCCGATAAGATTGTGAAATCCATGAGCGATGTATACAGAAAGATCAGAAATACGTTCCGCTACCTTCTGGGGAATCTTTATGATTTCGATCCGAAGACCGACAGCGTGGCTTATGGGGATATGGAAGAATTGGATCGCTGGGCGCTGCTCCGTCTGGAACAGGTAAAGCGTACCGTTCTTAAAGCCTATGAGGATTATGAATTCCACGTCATGTACCATGCCGTCCATAATTTCTGTACTGTGGACCTGTCATCCATTTACCTGGATATACTGAAAGACCGTCTCTATACAGAAAAAGATGATTCCCTCCTGAGAAGAAGCGCGCAGACTGCCATGTATGAAATCCTTACCTCTCTCGTAAGGCTGGTAGCCCCCGTTATTTGCTTTACTGCCGAAGAAGTATGGCAGGCACTCCCGAATCGGGAAGAAAGAGAATGGTCTGTCCATATGGCGGATATGCCGGCGGAAAACGACAGATACATGGATAAGGTATTGGAAGAAAAGTGGAAGAAGCGCCTTGCTCTCCGCAGCGTTGTGACAAAAGCGCTGGAAGAAGCCCGCCAGGCGAAAGTCATCGGCCACCCTCTGGACGCGGAAATTACTATTTACGCAGATGGTGAACATTTGGAAACACTGAAAGCCATGGAAAAAGAACTGGCGGATTTCTGCCTTGTTTCCCAGGCGAAGATTTCCGGCGATCTGTCTGCCGCTCCTGAGAATGCCGTTGCTTCTGAAGACGGAACGGTGAAAGTTTCCATCGCCGTCTGCACTCTTGAAAAGTGTGAACGCTGCTGGAAACGCACTCCTGATGTAAACTCCGATCCGAAACATGAACACGTCTGCGCAAGATGTGCTAAAGTCCTTACGGAGATGGGAGAATAAGAAAGGCAAGTCGGCGGTCAGCAGTGGAAATTTATAAGTTAAGCATGCTGACGCTTTCCTGTATGACAGAAAAGTAACGGGACAATATAAAATGACCTCTTTTAAGGAGGTCATTTTATATTGGGAAACATCGCGGAAGCGTTTTGTTATTTTTCCGGCGGCAGGTATTTCTTTTTAAATAGTTCAGGATGGTCTTCATAGGAGAAATCAAGCCGTCTTGGAATATGATCGGAGAAGATCTCTCCTTCATAAAAGTGGAAAGAGAGTTTTTTTTCGTCCATGCTCCAGGTGAAAGGACCCTGCTTTAAAATCATATAATTTTCGATGATTTTCAAGAGGAAGTCGTGAAGAGAGTAGTAATCATTTTTGAAAGGAGCGTCAGGATATTTTTTCTGAAAAGCAGCGGTGAGCAGATCGGCAAGGCCCGTTTTGGAAAGCGTGGTCACGTCAAAAATGGTGAGAGGCTCACCCGTGGTTCCGTCAAAATTCAGAGAGCCCATACCGATTCTTTTTCCTGAAAAGTCATTGAAATAGCGATGTTCCAAGATAGAGAACAGAGCAGAATCATCACGGAAAATGTCTATGGTAGTCAGGAAATAATTGCCGATAAGATTTGTATACCCTTGGTGAATGAGCCGTTCCGTTTCCTTCAGGTTCTTCAGTGTAAATTCCCGTTCCATGGCACTTTCGTCCTGAAGGGACTGCAGGACCTTCCGATGATTTTCTATGCGGGGGCTTTGGAGAGCGTGGGATGCGATGTCATAAATCGGATACTGGGCGGTGACTATGACTTTTCCGTTCATTTTTCTTTCCATTTTATGATCGGTGACAGCCAGCCAATTTGAGTTTTTCGGGTTTGAACGGACTTCCGGAACTGATTCTGCGAACGAAAGGGAAAAAAACATACAAGCGGCGGCCGTCAGGGAAATTAACTTTCGAAATCCGAACTTCATTGGGCATCCTCCTTTGCGGGTCATCTGAAATTAAATCTGGCTTCATTATACAAGGACTCATTCTTTTTGTGTATGGGAAAATCATTTTCCGAAAATAGACTTGATAAGATGAAAAAGTAATATTACAATTTCTGTTTGATAGATTTAATCATAATATGCATTATACCTTACTGGGAGATGGGGGAAAGTATTTATGAATTGCAGGGAGCTTACTTTATCTTGAATTTCCAGGCACAGAACCAGCTTTCCGGGTGGGCGTCCGGAGGACAGCCTATACATTCTGTCTGTATGCGGTCGTCTATACCTTCGGCAAAGCGGGCGTATTCTACAAGACCGGCGCTTTTGCAGGGATAGTCAGGTAAATTTTTCCGCATCCGTGCCGATTGGACACGGCAGTTATCCATTGTGAAGATGAGAGAACCGTCTTCAAAGCGGGAGGACTGTCTGTTCAGACGGCTGTACATACGGAAGTTTAAAGCCTGCGCCAATCCTTCCAGCCCGGGATGCTTTTCCATGCCAAGAAGTTTTTTAATGGAGTGCGCTTCAAAGGGAGAGAACCGGGCCCATGTAGAATCGTTGCACCGTTTTGCATCATTGATGCCGTAGGAAAATTCCACGCCCTGAAACCAGAAGCCGTCCTGGGCAAGCCAGCTTTTTGCGATGGTGTCCAGAAGAGAAAGCTGATCTTCTTTAGGAAGGCGGATGAGGAAAGCGGGACAGCCCTCTTGTTCAGGGAAATGAAATTGCGCCGCCAAACGACGAACTGCCGCCTTTCGTGTCTGCTTCCAGGCGTAGTCCATGACATTGAGCGCCTTTTCAAAACCGAGCTGGTGCTCTACTTCACGGAACCAAAGGGTGTGATGGACCGTCATGCGGTGGCACATGTCTATAATATGTGCCGCCCGCTTTTCCACCGTTATTGTTTCCATTGTTTTTTCATTCATGGTAAACTTCCTTCATGGAGAATTTCATTTCTTTTATTATGAAATAACTGTTGGAAAATATCCATGGTAAAAAAAATAATCAAAAAGTCAAAATATTTATTAGCACTCTATTGACATGAGTGCTAAATGTGATATAATACAGTTGTCAGGAAGAAAAGATGGACTCCTGAGATATGTTATAAATATTTTAAAGAAAAGAGGTTTTGATTATGCGTGGTTTACTTCCTTTTGATGGTTTTTTCGGTGATACGGCGCTGGATCATTTCTTCAACGATACTCCGGCTGCATACAAAGATTATGTATCTGTGCCCAAAGTGGATATTGAGGATAAAAAGGATTTCTATGAAATTACCTGTGATATGCCCGGGTTCACTAAGGATCAGATCAGTATTTCTTATGAAAACGGAATTTTGTCCCTGTCCGCTCAGAAAGAGGAACAGACGGAGGAAAAAGATGATGACCGTCATTATATTCGTCGTGAACGTTCCAGCTCTGTCTTCCGCCGCCAGTTCAATGTGAAAGGGATCAAAGAAGACGGCATCAAGGCAGGCTTGAAAGACGGGATTCTGACGATTACACTGCCGAAACTCCCGCAGGAAATTGAAAAAGCACCCCATCGTATCCAGATTGACTGAAGATGATGTATAAGATATTCCTGGAATACTGAAAAGTTTATTCATGCTTTCTCTCCGGGCGGTACTTCCCCGGTACCGTCCATCTTTGGAACAGGTCATGATAATCCCCCATTATCGTGGCCTGTTTTTATGTGCCCATAAACAGTTTGCGTTTCATGGCTGTTTATAATAAGATGGAGGAAAATGGAGGGAGGAATATATGGGGAAAAGACTGGAAGACAGGAGTTTGGAAGAATTGTGGCAGCTGTTTCCCATATTTCTTGTGCCGCATAAAAAAGAATGGGCAGATTGGTACAAGGAAGAAAAAGATCGTTTGGATGTTCTGCTGGATGCAGGGCGGATAAAGCGCGTCAGCCATATCGGAAGTACGGCTGTTTCCGGTATCTGGGCCAAAAATATCATAGATATCCTGTTAGAAGTACCGGATAAAAAAAGAATGGCAGAGGTATGGGAAATTTTGAAAAATAACGGCTGGCTCTGCATGAACACTTCAAAGAACCGCATTTCCATGAATAAAGGGTACACGGAAAAGGGATTTGCGGAGAAAGTGTATCATCTGCATATCCGGCTACCTCATGATCATGATGAATTGTACTTCCTTTCTTATCTGCAGATGCATCCTGCCATCGCGAAGGAATATGAAACATTGAAACTGCATTTATGGAAACGGTATCCTCATGACAGGGACAGATACACGGAGGCAAAGGCAGATTTCGTCAGGACATATACGGAATTGGCAAAAAAAGAATACAGGAACCGATGGGAGTGGTAATCGGTAGAAAAACCCGGTGAAAACCGGGTTTTTTATGTGTGAATTTTCAAAAAATAAGAGCAAGGATTTATTGTAAACTTATAACACGAAAGAAAATTGACAGAAGAAATTGTTTATTTTATACTTGAACACGAGATAACAATAAAGGAAACGGAATGATTCCGTGAAAAGGGGAGTTCTATTATGGAAAGTGCTTGTCAGGAAATTATCCGCTTGGCGGAAAAGGTTATGGATGGCGGACAGATCACGCCGGAAGAGGCGGGGAGGCTCATTCGTACAAAAGATGAAGACACCATGCTGCTTCTTGCCATGGCGGATAAAATTCGTCAAAAATTCGGCGGCAGCTCCGTGGATTTCTGCGCCATCATCAATGCGAGAAGCGGGCACTGCCAGGAGGACTGCAAGTTCTGCGCCCAGTCCGGCTGGTACAGGACAGGTGCCAAGGTATACCGTTTGCTGCCGGAAGAACAGATTATCGAGGCGGCAAAGAAAGCAAAAGCGGCAGGCGCTGTCAGGTTTTCCATTGTTACCAGCGGCCGTAATCAGGACAATCCCAATGAGTTTGAAGAAATTATTGCGATTGTGAAGCGTATCCGTAAGGAAGTAGGCATCGAAGTCTGCTGCTCCCTGGGGCTTATTTCTTCCGAGCAGGCGCTCCGGCTGAAGGAAGCGGGCATTACCCGTATTCATTGCAATATCGAAACGTCTCCGTCCTATTTTCCGGAAATCTGTACTACCCATACCATGGAAGACAAGGAAGATATCATCAGCACGGCGCAGAAGGCAGGGATCCGTGTCTGCTCCGGAGGCATTATCGGGCTTGGCGAATCTTTGGATCAGCGCGTGGAAATGGCGTTTAAGCTGAAAGAAATGCACATTGATTCCGTGCCGCTGAATATCTTGAATCCTGTAGAAGGAACGCCTTTTTATGATAATAAACGTCCGTCCGCTTTGGAAATCCTCCGCACTTTTGCCATGTTCCGCTTTGTTCTTCCGAAAGCCCTCATCCGTACGGCAGGCGGTCGTGAAGTCAATCTGAGAAGCCTGCAGGCCCACGCGCTTTCCGGCGGCCTTAACGGCATCATGGTGGGCGGCTACCTCACCACCGGCGGCAGAGATCCGAAAGAGGATCTGGTCATGACGGCGGATCTGGGACGGAGCAGGACGTCCCCGCAGCTGTAATACAAATCAAAACCGAATCGTAGAATTAAAAAAGAAGAGCGGCGCCGTACCGGTGTCCAGACATTAGATTTTTAGTCTGATTTTTGGAATGTGGTACAGGATGCGCCGTTCTTTTTTGCTGTCTGTACCGGTAAGGCAGATAAAGAAGGAATATTGAGGCACGCCGGCGGATGAGGGAGAAGACGGCAAATTTCTTTTGCAATAAGATATGATTCAGTTAAAATGAAAAAAGAACAGGCAAATAGTTTTTTAAAGTAGGAGTGTAATAAAAGTTATTTAATGATATAATTCATTTAAAATAATTTAATCATGGGAAGTAAATCTGTTTCTTGGAAGGCTTTCGTTTTCCGTACAGAAGCCTGCATCGGTGGTTTTGATGGAAGCGGAGCCATAAATTATTTCTTTATGGTTTCATTTGTTTTGAGGAGAGGATGGTTTTGAATCTTATGAGAAAGAAATTATTGGCTGCTGCCGTCATGGGTGCGGTCGGAGCGGCTGCAGGTATCTGCACGGCGGGCGTGGCGGATGCCGCTTACGTTCTTGATGAGGTGGTTGTCATCGGGAACCGTGATGAAGAGCGCGATGTTTTGCCGGGCAATTTTGTTTACACGAAATCCCAGACAAGTTTTCTGGCAGGGAAGGATACGATGGATGTTCCTTTTTCCCAGATGCATTTCACGGAAAAGTCGATGGACACCTTTACGGGGCCTGATAAGCCGATGGATGCGCTTTTGGCGAACTCGCCGTCTGTGCGCCAGTCCGGATCTATTCTTCATGGTGATTTCTTTTTCCGCGGATTCCGTACAAACGGAACCAACTTTTATGTGAATAACGTTCCCGGCGTGTTCACCCAGTTTAATACGCCGCTCTATCCCATCGAATCTTTGGAATTGATTTCCGGACCGAACGTAGGGATTTACGGCACAGGTGTCCAGTATGAAACGACGAATCCCGGCGGTATTGTCAGCGTGAAATCAAAAGTTGCTCCTGATAAAGGTGTTTTTGACTACACCCAGACGATTTCCGGCCGCGGGCTTTTTGGTGAATATCTTGACTGGGGACAGCGTTTTGGTGATAAGAAAGAATGGGGTGTCCGCATTATGACGGAAAACCTCAATGGGCGTACATCTGTAAAGGGCACGAAGATTAACGGACAGGGCATTTTTGCCAATATCGACCGGACGACGGAAAAATCAAAAGACAATTTATTTATCGGGTATAGAAATATGGATATCCAGCGCGGTCTTCGATGGTTTATCCTGAGCAGTGATGTTAATAAACTGCCTGCTGTTCCTTCCGGAAAGAATGACTATGGGTTTGACGGGATGATAAAGGCGACCCACGGCTGGCTTGCCGTTTACAACCATGATCAGAAATTCAATGACCATTGGGACGGCTTTTTCAACTTCGGCATGCAGAGGAACGATTTGGATAAAAATGTCATGGCGAACGGAGGCAGCGGATATACACTCCACAATGACGGCACGCTTGACGTAAAAGCAAAACCGGGTTCCACGCCGCAGGAATATTATTACTGGCAGGTAGGTACCACGGCGCACTATAATACGGGTGCCGTGAAGCATGATATCACGCTTTCTTATAATCAGGCGTGGAGAAACAGAAAGAGCGCGTATAATAACGGACCGCTTCTTAAGATCGGTACCGGGGATTTGTACACGGGCATCCATCAGACACTGGCGGCGCCTACGAAATTTGATACCCGCTGGAATAATAAAACAAGAGTGAAGAGTTATTCTCTTGTTGATTACATGACTTACAACAAGTGGGATATCATCCTTGGCATCCACAAGCATGAAGCGGAATCAAGAGGCTATAAATGGAAAAGCGATAATACGCTGGACTATATTGAACGCATAAAGACCGATGACACGAGTCCGACGTACGGTATCATTTACCGGCCCAACAGCCATATGTCCGTTTATGCCAGCCATTCGGAAAACTTCGACGCAGGCAGCGGCGTAAATACGACTTTTGAAAATTTCGGCGATATTCTTCCGCCTTTGAAGACGAAGCAGAATGAAATTGGTGTCAAATACAAAAGAAATAATTTACTTTACACCCTGGCCTACTATGACATCAAGCAGGACAATCTGATCAGCGTCTACAAAGACGGCTATGTAAAACCTTTCCAGTCGAAAGACGGGCAGGCCCGCCATAAAGGCCTGGAATTTTCCATCAACGGCAGACTGGCCGACAAGTGGAATATTTTGGGCGGCTTCTCCCATATGTCGGCGAAACAGGAAAAGACGACTAAAGGAGCGCTTGACGGAATCCGTGTCAACGGAACTTCCGAATGGACTGCCGTCCTCGGACTGGAATACAATCCGAATGAAGCGTGGAGCATCCTGGGACGCGCGATCTATACGGGCAAAACTCCGGTCATGAATGAAAAAATCTGGGCACCGGGATACACCATTTTCGATCTGGGTGTGACCCATAAGACACATTTTGGGAAAATCCCTGCGGAATTGTCCCTGATGGTAAATAATGTTTTTGATAAAGACTACTGGCAGGTATCCAGAGGCAACCAGG
>ERZ773022.1786-NODE-1786-length-13766-cov-28.276347_pt1 | contig 13766 bp, 9 predicted proteins | sample MGYA00580839_ERZ773022 | MGnify/ENA primary metagenome ERZ773022 (study PRJEB29015, sample SAMEA2738020) | human oral metagenome | biome: human oral; feature: human-associated habitat; material: dental | place: China | collected 2044 ... | reverse complement strand
CTATGTAAATTTTCTAAAGCTCCATTTAGTATGAAAATTTCATATCGATGTATCTGCGATACATTTACTTTTGCTTGTTTACAAGCAAAACTATGAGATTTCCACAGTCGATTGTACTCAAATCAAAGATTTGAACAATCTTTGCATCAGACCTACTATTGCTTGTAGAAAAGTAAAAATATGAGATTTCTCTACTACACTCAGCTTCGCTTCGTTCCGGTAGAAATGACGTATAAAAAGAAATCTCTGCTCAATGGCTTTACGTTAATAGTAAATAAACTTCAAATATTATTTAAAATTTATACAAAATAATAAAGGTTGGGATTTTCCCAACCTCTATATTAAATACCTTAAAATTTTTAATATTTTTTCTTATATCCAACAGCTCCGGCTACTCCTAAAGCTAAGATTGAAGTTATCATATAACTCAATCCGCCTGATATATTTGTTCTTGGAAGTTTGTTTTTCTTAATTGAATTTTTACTCTTTCCAGCATCTTTTCCGGATTTATTATTGTTACTACCCAATTTTCTATTATCATTTTGTTTATTTCCATAAACTACTGCATAAACGCTGAAATGATTTGTTTTAAAAGTTATCTTTCCATTTTCATAAGTGAATGGAATTTCTTTTAATCCACCGTCTATATGATATAATTTTTCTACCTTTAATTTTACTTTAATTGTAACGGTAACTTCGCCTCTTGGTTGAGTTTCTCCGTTATTTGCATCTTTCAAATTTATATCATAAGCATCATATTCTTTTCCGACTAATTCACTTGGATTTACTCCCTTTGTTAAGACTTTCCAATCTTTATTCAAAGTATTAGTATCTCCTGTTACAACTATTGAGCCGTCTTCATTTTTAAGTTCAACTTTTTCAACTTTTGGAAGATTTGGTTTGTCTTTTAGATTATTTATTGAAGCTGTCAATTCTTCTTCTGCCTTATTAACTTCCTCTTGTGTTGCATCGGCTTTTGCCAAAATTTCTTCAGCCTTTTTCAGAACTTTATTCATTACCTCTATTGATTCTTCAGTTTTGCCCTTTGTTGTTTCAGGGTCTTTTGCTTTTTCAACTGCTTTTTGTAGAGCTTCTTTATTGACTTCCGGCTTTGTTTCATCTAATTCCAACTCAACATTGACAACCATAGCACTGAATGTTCCACTGTTTCCGGTATTGTAAATATATTTAAAATCTTTTGGATTATTTGAACTTATATTTAAAATTCCAGTATTTTTGTCATAAGAAAGATTTGTATCTTTTTCATCAACTTTAACCTTATCTAAATTTTCTTTTCCTACAATTTTACTCATATCAATTTTAGTAAGATTATTTGTTTTATATTTTACTCTTTGGATTGAATCAAAATATGAATAATCTTTTTTAAATTCAACAGTCGATAAATCAATAGTAGTCAATCTATTTCCATGAATATTCAATCCGGATAATAATAAATTTTTAAGTTTTAATTCAGATAATTTGTTTTCTTTAAGATAAATTGCTGTTAGCTTCTTATTATTGCTTAAATCAATTTCTGTAAGACCCATATCATCTTCTTTATCATTATCTAAAGATAAAGATAAAAGTTCTGTGTTTTTAGAAAGATCCAACTTCTTCAAATTATGTCTTTCAAGTTTAAGTTCAGTAAGATTTACAAGTGGCGTAATATCAATATTTTTTAACTTTTCTTTTTGATCTGACAAATCAAGATGTTTAAGAGAAGTTAATTTTGTGAAATCTAATCCATTTGTAAAATTATTTCCCTTTAAATCTAACCATTCAATCTTATTTGTAAGATTAAATTTAATTTCTTTAAGATTGTTGTCATTTGCTTTTATTGATTTCAAATGTTCTAAAACACTAACATCTAAAGTTTCAATCCCAACTTTATTTATATCTAAATATTCAAGTTTTTTGAATTTAGAGAAATTAAAGTTATTGTGTTTTTTTCCTTTTACTTCTAAAATATTTACATTAATTAATTTTTCAACACCTGTTGCATCAACATTTTCTGCAATCATTAACTTTTTGATATATTCCACAAAAAGTCCTAATTGTCAATTAGTAATACTACTAAAAGATTGTATTTAAAACATTATAAAATTTTGTATTATTTTTTTATATTTTTCACTCATTTTTTATAATTTTCACAAAAAAAGATTGAGCTTTTTACTTCTCAATCTTTTCAACATCAAATATTTAATTTTGTAAGAATTTATTTCTTATTCTTTTTTTTATATCTGATTTTTATTGCACCAAGTGCTCCTGTTGATAATCCTAACAGTACTGTATATAATGCTGTATTAACTGCATATCCTGTTTTTGGTATTACCGGTCTTGGCTTTAATGGTGTCGGATTCGTTGTTTCGTTTGTGTCGTAATTGTTGTTTCCTTCAACTACATTCGCCTTATTTAAAATCTTTTCGCCGTTTACATTGTCATTTACTTTTACTTTAAATGTAACTTCAAATGTTTCTCCATCTGCTACTTTTTCTTTAGTCCAAGTAATTTCTCCGTCTTTGTAAACTCCACCATTATCTGCAGAACCTTCTACATAAGTTGTATGTTCAGGTATCTTGTCCTTAATCACAACTTTTTGGTCTTTTCCTGTTGTATTCTTGTAAGTTACTTTGTAAAGTAGTTCTTGTCCTGCTTTTACTTCGTTTCCGTCAATACTTACTTTATCATCGCTAGGACTGAATACATCTTTTACAGGTTTTGTAGGTGTTGGATTTGTTGTTTCATTTGTATCAAATTTGTTGCTTCCATCAACTACATTCGCCTTATTTAAAATCTTTTCTCCGTTTACATTGTCGTTTACTTTTACCTTAAATGTAACTTCGAATGTTTCTCCGTCGGATACACTATCCTTAGTCCAAGTAATTTCTCCGTCCTTGTAAACTCCACCATTATCAGCAGAACCTTCTACATAAGTTGTATGTTCAGGTATCTTGTCCTTAATCACAACTTTTTGGTCTTTTCCTGTTGTATTCTTGTAAGTTACTTTGTAAAGTAGTTCTTGTCCTGCTTTTACTTCATTTCCGTCTATACTTACTTTATCATCGCTAGGACTGAATACATCTTTCTTAGGTTTTGTAGGTGTTGGATTTGTTGTTTCGTTTGTGTCAAACTTGTTATTTCCATCTACTACATTTGCTTTGTTTAGTATCTTTTGACCATTTACATTATCATTAACTTTTACTTTAAAGCTAACTGTTACAAAATCTCCATTTTCTACTTCCTTAACCCACTTAATAGTTCCGCTATTTTCTGTTCCCTCATTATCTGCAGAAACAAATGTTGTATGTTCTGGGATCTTATCAGTTATTGTTACAGTTTGCTTTGTTCCTGTTGTGTTTTTATAAGTAATTTTGTAAAGTAGTTCTTGTCCTGCTTTTACTTCGTTTCCATCGATACTTATTTTATCATTTTGACTATCAAAAACATCTTTTTTAGGTTTTGTTGATGTTGGATTTGTTGTTTCATTTGTATCAAATTTGTTGTTTCCATCAACTACATTTGCTTTATTTAATATCTTTTCACCGTTTACATTATCGTTTACTTTTACCTTGAACGTAACTTCAAATGTTTCTCCATCTGCTACTTTTTCTTTAGTCCAAGTGATTTCACCGTCTTTATAAACGCCTTTGTTGCTAGCTGATCCTTTTACATAAGTTGTATATTCAGGTATCTTGTCCTTTATTACAACTTTTTGTTCTTTGCCTGTAGTATTTTTGTAAGTTACTTTGTAAAGCAGTTCTTGTCCGGCTTTAACTTCCTTACCGTCTATACTTACTTTACCATCTTTACTATCAAAAACATCTTTTTTAGGTTTTGTTGATGTTGGATTTATTGTTTCGTTTGTATCAAACTTGTTATTTCCATCAACTACATTTGCTTTGTTTAGTATCTTTTGACCATTTACATCGTCATTTACTTTTACTTTAAAGCTAACTGTTATAGAGTCTCCATTTTCTACTTCTTTAACCCATTTAATAGTTCCGCTATTTTCTGTTCCGTCATTATCTGCGGAAACAAATGTTGTATGTTCCGGAATCTTATCAGTTATTGTTACAGTTTGCTTTGTTCCTGTTGTATTTTTGTAAGTTACTTTGTAAAGTAGTTCTTGCCCTGCTTTTACTTCATTTCCATCGATACTTACTTTATCATTCTTACTGTCAAATACTTCTTTTTTAGGTTTTGTAGGTGTTGGATTATGAGTTTCATTTGTATCTGATTCATTAAATCCATCTTTAACATGAGATATATTGTCAATTGGTTTGCCATTTACGTCATCATCAACTTTTACTTTAAAACTAACAGTTATAGAGTTTCCATCTTCTACTTCTTTAATCCATTTAACAGTACCGCCATTTTCTGTTCCGTCATTATCTGCAGAAACGAATTTTGTATACTGCGGAATCTTGTCAGTTATGGTTACTGTTTGTTTAGTTCCGGTAGTATTTTTGTAAGTGATTTCATATCGCAATTCTTGTCCTGCTTCTACAATCTTACCGTCAATACTTGTAATATCACTACCTTTAAAAACATCTTTTTTAGGTTCAGTTGGTGTATAAACCTTAACAGGTTTTGATTCCACATTATAAACATTATTTATACTAACTTTAAATTTATTTTCGTATTTTGTTCCTTCTTTTGTTACTTTTCCTGTGATTTTAGGTGATGGAACTTTTGCATCTTTTGTAAGATCATTATTTATTTTTTCTAATAAACTCGTCTTTGCTGTGAATTTAAGAAGTCCGGTTTCCTTAGTATATTCTACATCATAATCGGAATTCTTTGCTTTTGTTCCATCTAAGTCTAATTCATAACCTTCAGGTAATGTATCAGTAAATACTAAGGATTCTATCTTTTCGTGTCCCTTTGGAAAATCAGATGTATTTAATTCAAAGTTTACTACTGATCCTGTTTTTACCGTACTATTGTCTATATCTTTATTATTTTCATTAAGCGCTTTCTTTTCTACTTGTGATTTTACATAAAATACACTGTGATGATAAGTTATTTTTGTTTCCGGCTTTTGCGGTTCTTCCGGTGGTGTAGGTTTAACCGGCTTATTAGGTTCCTTTGCTTTTATTTCAGGAATACCAACCGCACGAACTTTTCCGTTTAATGAATACCATATATTAGGTTTTTTACCTTCAGTATTATCTTTTCCATTAACTTTAGGACCATAATCCGGAGGATTTAAAATATTTGTAGCTGAAGTCGCTCCAAGTGTAATATAATTACTTTTACCTTGTAATCTAACTACTCCCGCTCCATACCATGAATTTGGTGCATCTGCCGTATCCCAGCCTGAACCGGGTTCGCCTTCACGTTTATACATTGTATGTTTACAACCGCCTTCATCTTTTTTAAAGTTCAAACTGTTTACAGCATATATCATTTTACGAGTTGTATCTTCTTCTATTGTTGAGCCGGTAATCTTTACAAATTGTCCTGCCTTATAATCTTTGGCAAGCTCTATAGAATTGTGTTCACGGTTAAGAGATGCAACTGACATCAGTGCATCTTTAAAATCAACTTCTTTTCCGTCTTGATCATAAAATGTAAATTCATTTTTAACAAAAATTGAAGTATTTTTTTCGTTTTCTCCCGTATATGCAGATGCAAACACTCCAAGTGTCGGATCTGTAAATATACCTAACCACGCCTTACCGTTTTTAAAAGCTGAATCTCCTGTTACAGTATATTTAAATACAATTTTAGAAATCTTTTTACCGTTGTAATAAGTCTTTTTAAGATTTGTATATGTAGCTGTTACGCTTTGCCCTTTTTGTAGTAGAACTGTTGCCCATTTTACAGTACCATTTTCACTAACATTAGTTTTCCATGAAGCTTTATCGTCGAAATTTCCATATAATTCCATCTTATTTGTAATTCCTCCGGCAGCTTCCAATTCTTTAACACTCATATCATCCAACTGCAACAAACTCTTGGAATATTTATCTGTCTTACTAAATGCAGTATCTACTGCCTTTTTAGTAATATAATTTCCTTGATTATCAGATAGAGTTAGTTCTGCATCCGGTTCTGAATCATATACAAGAGTTTTAGCATAAGGAGAAGATAAGTATCCTTCCTCATCTTTGTGTTTCTTATATTCTTCTAATGCCTTATCCATTTTCTTTTTTTCTTCATCATATTGCTTTTTAAAGTCTTCATAATCTTTTAGGTACTTTGCATAATCTTCATTATATTTAGCCAAGTCCTTGTCATACTTTTCTTTTTCTTTATCATATTTAGCTTTTTTGGCATTATAATCGTCCATTTTGACTTTTGCTGCTTTAATTTTTTGAACTTGAGCCTTATAGTCAGCGTTAATTTCAGCCAACTTTGCATCAGCTTCTGCATTTGAATTTACAGAACCCTTATCTTGTTTTGGGTCTTCTGTAATGTCAAGCCCGGAAGCCTTGCCGTCTTTTACAGCTTTATCCAATTCAGTACTATCTGCATTGACTTCTATCCCTTTAACAGGGTCCGCTGCTTTAACTTGAGATGCAATCGGTATAATCAATGCAAAAATAGTCAACATTGATATAATCTTATTAATGATTTCTTTTTTCTTCACTTTCTCGTTCTCCTTCCATAAGTAATAAATTTTCAATAAAAAAATCTTATATATATATTTAATTATAATTCCCGCTCAATACCCCAATTAATCTTATGATTAAATATATATAATTTTATTCATAAAGTAAAAAATCATTTTCATTATACCATATTTGGCATTTAATGTCTACTCTAACCCTTAACAAAAGTTTAAATTAATTTCAATTATCAATATATATGTTATATTTATAAAAAACAACTTGATCTAACTCAATTAATTAATAATTATAAAGAAATTTGATTTAAAATTACAAAAAACGAAATTTCAGCTATTTTAAAAAGAATTTTTTGCTCACAATAAAAAAGGTTAAAGAATACATTTTAAAATTTATTCTCTAACCTCAATTGCTGAATCTATTAACTACAATAATGAAAAATCTTCCATATTCCAAATCTCTGTCGCTATATCTGTATAAAAGTCCTTTTCGTGAGAGATTAAAAATATTCCACCCTTATATTCCTTTAAAGCTCTTTTTAATTCTTCCTTTGACTCCGGATCAAGATGGTTTGTAGGTTCGTCAAGCATTAGGATATTTGTCTTTTCATTTAAAATTTTACAAAGTCTTACCTTTGCCTGTTCTCCACCACTTAAAACTTTCATCTGTGATTCTATATGCACATTTGTAAGAGAACATTTTGCAAGAGCAGCACGAATTTTAAATTGTTCCCAACTTGGAAATCTATCCCATATCTCATCAATAGGTGTATTGTTATTGTCATAATGTTCTTCTTGTTTAAAATATCCTATTGCCAAGTTTTGACCGAAAGAAACGGAGCCTGAAATGGCTTTAATATTTCCAAGAATTGTATTTACAAGAGTTGTCTTACCAAGTCCGTTTGCTCCTACGATAGCAATTCTATCTCCTCTTTCCATACGAAGATTTAAAGGCTTACTAATCGGCTTATCATAACCGATTACCAAATCTTCAGTTTCAAAAATTAATCTACTTGTGGAAGGAGCTGTTTCAAAATAGAATTCAGGCTTTGGCTTTTCTCTTACAAGCTCAATCTTTTCCATTTTATCAAGTTTTTTCTGTCTTGACATCGCCATATTTCTAGTAGCAACTCTAGCTTTATTTCTTTGTACAAAGTCCTCAAGTTCTTGAATTTCCTGTTGTTGTTTTTTGTAAGCAGCTTCAATCTGTCTTTGTTTCAACTCTTTCAGTCTTAAAAACTCGTCATAATCTCCAACATATCTATTTACTTCACAATTTTCAACATGGTAAATCAAATTTATTACAGAATTTAAAAATGAAATGTCATGAGAAATTAAAATAAAGGCATTTTCATAATTTTGCAAATATCTTCTAAGCCAATTTATATGCTCTTCGTCCAAGTAGTTAGTAGGCTCGTCAAGAAGTAAAATATCCGGCTTTTCTAAAAGCAATTTTGCAAGTAAAATCTTTGAACGTTGTCCACCTGAAAGGTCAAAAGCAGGTCTATCAAGCCAATCTTTAATTCCCATATTATGAGAAATTTCATCAATCTTGGAATCAATCATATAAAAGTCATTCGTTTCAAGTAATTCTTGAAGCTCCGCTGCATCCAGCATTATATTATCAAGTTCTTGACCTGATAATTCACCCATTTTCATATAAATATCATTTAATTCACTTTCAACTTCAAAAAGATATGAAAAGGCTGATTTTAAAACATCTCGAACAGTCATATCAGCACCGATTACGGAATGTTGGTCAAGGTAGCCAATTCTTACTCTCTTTGCCCATTCGATATTTCCCTCTTCAGCTTCAAGTTTTCCCGTAACCAAATTTAAAAAGGTACTCTTACCCTCTCCATTTGGTCCAACAAGTCCTATATGTTCACCTTTTAAAAGTCTAAAATTTACATCTTTAAGTATTTGACGACCACCAAAGCTGTGGCTCAAATTTTTTACAGTTAAAATACTCATTTCTTCTCCTTTTAGTATAGCTCTACATATTTTACCATATTTTTCAATTTAAGTAAAAATTTTAAAGACTGATTTAAAAGGACATATATTTCAACACAAAAAAGCCGTCATTTCTGACGGCAATTTAATCTTTTTTAAAGTCTTTTAAGCATCTGATCTTGAAAATCCATTTTTCATTTCACAACTTGCTGTGAAAAGTGTTTTGTCAAGTAAATCATTTGTTTGGTCTTTTACAAAATCTGTTATCTCATCATTTGCTTTTTCTAAAAATTCGTGAACATTCTTTATCTTTGATTTGTTTTTCAAAAATTCTTTATCATATTTATTCAAGAATGTACGACATTTTGATTGAACTGCATTTTGATATCTTTCAACATGAGAAGCAGTTGATGGAAAATGCGCATCGCAAAGTGCTCCGATGATACGATTTACCCAATAGAAATTATCTGTTGAAGGAGTAAGAGTTGTATTTTCCAAATATTCAGGTGTTTTTGTAATATTTGCATAATATGGAACTATTGCATTAAATACATTTGAACCGAAGGATAGCCACTCAATACTTCTAATTTCTTCAGGCATATAAGGTCTTATTTGAACCAAAGCCAAAACATCATTACGATTTATCCCTATAGGTCTAAATTTACCCTTTTGTGATAAATCTCCATTCTTTAGATATGGGTCATAAGGAGTTCCTTGATAGTGATTAGACATAATATATTTAACATCTTCTATTGTAATCTTCTTTTCAGGAATCATACACCAAGGAAGATTATCACTATGTGGTTTAAATTCAGCATTTTCACCATCCCAATCAAAAGTGTTTGGATTAAAATATCTTAGCATTACCCAAGCACGAGGTGTGTTGTAAGTATGATCCGCATCGGAATGACTTCCAAAAGCGACTCTCGGATTGAAAGGTTCTTTATAGTCTTCATCTTCATCATAGTCAAAACCTTCTTCAAAATCATCAAGAAGTTTTTCAAGAGACATATCAGTAGATAGGTCAAGGAAATTTTCTTCAACAAATTCTTTCAAATCTGATGAACACATAAATTCTTCTTTTGCTCCATAAGCATCTTCAAAATCAAAATGATCAAGTCCGAATTGATTTGGCATTACAACATAAACCTCGTCAGGAACTCTTCTTGCTATCCAGTGATGACCGCCGATTGTTTCAAACCACCAAATAGAATCAACATCTTGAAAAGCAATTCCGTTACTTTCATAAGTTCCATATTTTTCTATTAATGCACCAAGTCTTTCAACACCTTCTTTAGCACTATTTATATAAGGAAGGGTAATTACAACAAAATCTTCTTCACCTATTCCACCTTTTTTTATAATACCCGGTTCAAATTCTACTAAAGGATCTGCTCCCAAAACTCTTTCGTTTGTAGTAATAGTTTCTGTTGCAGTCATTGAAACATTTTTTTCATTAACACCACAAGCTCCCCAAACTCCACGCCATTTTTTTACATTTGGAAGACAAGTATAACGCATAGGATTTTTAGGCAATTCAATTTCACAATCTGTACGAACAGATTTATAATGAATCGGTTGATCCTTAGGCTCAACAACTATAAATTTTTTTGATTTAAACATTCCCGCTGAAGAATCTTCAATACGGGCAACCAAAGTTGAACCGTCATAACTTGCTTTTTTACCTATAAGAATTGTAGTACACATAACAAACCTCCTTAAATACATTTATGAATAATAATTATTATTACGTACATCTATATTATACATTAAATTTATAGAAAAGTAAAAATATTTTTGTTGTTTCGTAAAAAAGCTTAACCCTTTCTTGTATTCGAAATTATGGATATAATGAAAAACAAAATGTTTCACGTCACTGCACCTTGTAATGAAAAGTTCCCAACACGTCATCTCGACCGGAACGAAGCGTAGCTGAGTGCAGTGAATCTAGCTCTAACTTTGTTTATTCGTAAACAAAAATAGGTCTGACGGGGTCGTTGTATCTTTGATACAATGACTCTGAAAAACTCATAAAGTTCTATTATCATAAATAAACTTCACATATATATAACTAAATACTTCACGTCAAAATCTTTTGCAATTAAATGCCCCTAACACGTCATCTCGAGCGTAGTCGAGAGATCTCACACTATTATTTGCTTGCAAATAATAGTAAGTCCTGTAAAGGACTTATATAAAAATTATGTAATTATATATTAATAGTACGAAAATTTTTTAAGTTCTTTTTTCAAATGAAGTTTTTGTTGTATGTATATTCGATACATTTACTTTTGCTTGTTTACAAGCAAAAGTATGAGATCTTTCGACTTCGTTACACTTCGCTCAAGATGACGTATAAAGAGAATATCTTTGTCCAGTAGCCAGACGTTAATAGTAAATTAAACTCAATATATTTCACAAAAAAACAATTAACGGTAACTATCCATTAATTGTCTTTTATAATGTAAATACTATTTGCTTTTTAATAATCTGTTGACTTCCTTTTGTACTTCCTCATAATTGTAACCTGCATTTTCGAGCCTTGCACGTCTTAATTCTCCGTTACCCCAGTTTCCTTGAATTACTTCTTTGGCGACATCTCTTATCGCTTTTTCATTTATAAAAGCTCTGTAATCGACCCAGCCCTTTAATTCCTTTACATAATAGTAACTTCCCCATTTTCTAGTTAAAGTTACTTCTTCTCCTTGATGATTTTGAGTCGTTCCAATCATACTTTTATCTTCACAAAACCAAGGCAAACTATCGATTGAATAATAGCCTTTAATCTTGCTATTTATATCCAAAAGCTCCATATATTCTCCTTCATCTTGAAATTCTTTTAATCTATATACAAAATAATGTGGTCTACCTGCATAAACCCAGAGTTTATCGTGACTATCCACAGAAATTCCATTTGCAGAATAATTACAGTGAATAATTCTATTTTCGTCAATGAAAATTCCGGTATGTCCAAAACTTGAACTATTATTTTCCTTTTTTCCCCAGATAAAAATATCTCCTCTTTTGGCATTCCAAGGAAGATTGTCCGTAATCTTTTCAAAACCGTTCTCTGTAAGCCATGAATGTTCGTGTTTTGTATCAATAGTCCAACCATTGCTTTTTGCACCTGCAGACCTAAGTGCATAATATACGGAAGATGAGCAATCATAACTGGAAGATCCATTCCTATTTTGCATGGAATAAGAAACCCTACCTTTTCTGTTTTCAAACCACTTTATAGCCTTTTCAATATCTATCATAAAAACTCCTATTTAAGTTTAACAACTAATTCATTTATAGCCTTTGTAAGTTCGTCAATCTTCTTTTCAAACCTAAGCAATAAAAACACGGACAGCACAACAGGAAAGCCTACATTTGAAATACTTGAAATTATATTTTCCATTTTTACCTCCTATCTTTAGCAAAAAAAGACCCAAAGGTCTTTTTCCACTAGATTACTGTTATTTCTTCATAGCTTGTTGAAATAATATTAGCCTTTTTAATTCCTGTAACTTTTAAATTATCTTTAGCCAAAACTGACTTATAATCAAAAGTTTTTATAATATCAGCCGCTTCATCAGCTGACATATTTTTAATATTTGAAATTGTAAATGCCATATTTTTCCCATCTTCTAATATTAGAGTCATACTCAATGTCTTTTTCATACTTTACCTCCTATTCTAAAGTTGTTTCTACGACTTTAATTGTTTCTTTTTTTGTACCGTCAATAAATTTTTCAACGAATTCTCCTAATTTCTTTAAATTTTCATCAGAAGTTTCACTTTGAACGTTTTTAACAGTCACACTTCTCTTTTTAGAATTAGCAAGATTAAAACTAACCTTTAAATACTTTTTAGCCATATCTTTTCTCCTTTTTATTTATTTTGTAAGCCTTACACTTATATAATAAAAATTTTCTAAAAAAAGGGGGGATAAGGTTTATCTGTTATTCCTTTAACTTGTATGAAGTGGTGTTTTGTGTTAAAATAGTTGACACTAAGGGATTTGGAGGCAATATGAACAACGGATTACTCGAAATTTTTTCGTACATAATTTTATTTATTTATACAATATTTACCATTGGTAATTTATATATGATATTACAAAAAAAGACTACGGAAAGAAATTTTTTCAATGTATTTTTAATGCCATTATTGGCATTATTCTATCTATTAAGATTTAAAAATCATAATATTTTAATATATCTTGCAATTTTTTCATTTTGGATTGGAGATATTTTGCTTACAAAAAAGAATAAAAGGAATGTAATTCTAGGTTTAAGTTTATCTTGTATAGGGATGATTTTATATGTCATAAAACTTATAACATTTATAAAAATTGTAAACTTAAATTATTTGCTAACAATACTAATAATGATATTGTATTTTGGACTTGTATTTTTTGAAGTTATAATATCCTATGAATATGCAAGTGAATATTTCAAGAAAGATATAATTTTTCTCTATATCATTGCATTTTTAAATGCTTTACTTTGCATTTTAGCAATACTAACGGTAATTTCGAATTATAAAAGCGGAGTATGGTATTTAGTTTTTGGAAGTAATTTTTTCTTGATTTCAAATTCACTATTTTTCTTTGTATCATTTATAAAAAGCAACAGATTTTTCAATATCTGTACCACATTTACTTATGCAATTGCAAAACTGCTTTTAATAATAGGATTCGGACTATTTTTAATATAAACGGCTGATTTCAGTCGTTTTTTTGTTGGAGATTTTTATATTATAAGGATAAAGCTTCGATTAAAAGCCTAAAATTAGTAGTAAATAAATATCATATATTATTAAAAATTATATATAAAACTAAATGTTTCACATCAGAATCTTTTGCAATGAAAAGCCCCTAGCACGTCATCTTGAGCGTAGCAAAGCATAGTTAATCTATCCCTAACTTTGTTTACTCGTAAACAAAAGTAGGTCTGACGAGGTTATTGTATCATTTGATATAATAACTCTGGAAAACTCATAAAGTTCTATTATCATAAATAAATTTCATATATTATTAAAAATTATATACAAAACTAAATACTTCACGTCAAAATCTTTTGCAATGAAATGCCCCTAACACGTCATCTCGACCGGAGTGAATCTAGCCCTAACTTTGTTTAAAAGTTGCATAGAAAACAAAATAATTCACGTCATAGAACTTTGCAAAGAGATGCTCTCAACACGTCATCTCGAGCGTAGTCGAGAGATCTCACACTATTATTTGCTTGCAAAT
>ERZ773022.1785-NODE-1785-length-13768-cov-2.978269_pt1 | contig 13768 bp, 9 predicted proteins | sample MGYA00580839_ERZ773022 | MGnify/ENA primary metagenome ERZ773022 (study PRJEB29015, sample SAMEA2738020) | human oral metagenome | biome: human oral; feature: human-associated habitat; material: dental | place: China | collected 2044 ... | reverse complement strand
AACGTGTCTGCTGTAAATTATTTATCTTTTCAGTAAGTAACGTTTTTTCTTCATCTGAAAGAACTGTTTCATTTATATTCTGGAAATTATTATTTTCTGAAGTTAACCTTGAAACAAGTTTTATTACTTTACCTTCAAGTATGTCATCTTTTAGATACTCTATGATAGAAACTATATTTTTACCAAATAATGTCTGCATCGTAAACTTATCACCTTTGTAAATCATATCATAGCCATCCTGTGCTGACTTTACAGTTACTTTTTCAGGAATACCTTCAAGCTTCATTTCACCTGAAACTGTATCTTTACCATCAAGCCCATTAAATACAAGTGTTCCGTTATTTATATCCACATTTGAAATCTGTAACGGTAAACTTCTTATTTCCTTAATAAGATTAACTGCTTTTAAGGCTTTATTCAGTGATGCTGTTATCTTTTTCCCCTTATCCATGAAAATATATGAATTCATATTTTTTATGTCATTCAGGGAAACTATTTTTTCAAGCTTGTTCAGTTCCTGTGATATATTTTCAAGCATTAAGCTTTTTTCTGTTTCTATTTTAGATATTGAATTTTCAATATCCTGTTTTTCAGTATTTATCATTTTTGTCACAGGTTTTATTTCCTTGTCAAGTTCAGTTATTTTCTGTGCCTTGCTTTTCAAATCTGTTATACTGTTATAATCTGTCTTAATTTTGTTTGTATTCAGGATATTTTCCCTGATTTCTGTATTAATGAAGTTGTCAATTCCTGTACTTACATTTTCCAGTTCCTTTGTCGTTTCCTTTACAAATTCCTCAGTTGTTTTCTTTATTGCTTCACTGTTTGCAGGGATTTCTATTTTTTCCACAAAGGAATCTATCTGGTTGTCAGGAGTGTCATAAATTTTTTTCAAGTCAACATCTTCAAGTTTCATGTCAGATAGTGCCGATTTTAAATTTAATCCAAGAAAACCGCTTCTTACAAAAGAAATCTTAGCCTTTCCCTTCCCAAGATCTTTTCCATTTAATACAAAATTATCAAATATTATTTCACTGTTCTTTATTGAATATCTCAGATTTTCAAATTCAGAACTCTTTGTTTTAGTCATGTTATAGACTATTTTATTGGAGAAAATTACTCCACCTGTTGCTGCAACAAGCAACAGTAAAAATAAAACCAATAAAAATTTTAAAAACTTCATACAGGCCTCCTGTAACAGTAATTTTATTTATTTCCTTTAACAATTAAAGTTAAATCTTCCGGCATTTTTACTGTATGCCGGCAACAGAAATATGAGGACTGTGATATGTCCTCATAAATATTAATTATTTTATGTTGTATTTGTCAGCAATTTCCTGAACGTATTTCTGATTTGCTTCCTGTCTTTTCTGTATTTTCAACTGGTTCTTTATCATATCTTTTACTTTGTCATATGCTACAAGTCCTTTAGGTTCCTTATTAAGAACTTTTACAATATACCATTCGTTATTTACCTTTATAACACTGTTTATAACTTGCCCTTTTTGAGCAGCTCTTACTGCTTCAGCTACCGGAGCATGTGTTTTTGCAAGTTCAGTTAAAGGAAGGTCGTTTGTTTCTCCTGTTCCTGCATTTGGTATTTCTGAATATTTTTTTACAACTTCAGCAAAGTTATTTGGATTTGCTGTAGCTTCCTTCAATGCCGCATCAGCTTTTGCCTGATCTCCTGAATTTATTCCAACCAACTGAAGTTTTACAACATCATCTGGTCTTGTAAATGCTGCAGGGTTTGCATCATAATATTTTTTAGCTTCTTCATCTGTTACGTTTACTTTGTTTACCTGGTCTGCAACATTAAGTGTAGCAAGTATGTTATCTTTTGCCATTTCTATACTTTCTGTATATTTCTTGTCACTGTCAAGTTTCTTTGCTCTAGCTTCCAATGCCATTGCCTTTGTAATAGCTATACTTTGTATTACGCTTTTTTTTATTGCTTCAAGCTGATCTTTTGGTATGTCTGATTCTTTTAATCCTTGTGCAAACAGATTTTTCTGTATTTCATTGTTTACTTCTGATTCATATACTTTTACTTTCTTGTCAGGTGATTCAAAAAGAACCTTTCCTGATGGTTTTGATCCTCCACCACAAGCTAATACAAGTGTGCACATTACTGCTATTATTCCTAATTTAATTTTATTTTTCATTATATCCTCCATTTTTTTATCTGTATATCTGTATTTTATCATATTTTTTGTTTTTTAGTAACAGATTTTCAGATTATTTTTAAATTATTTCATACATTTTATAATTTTACCATACTTAACATATATTATTCTTCTATATTTCTAATATATTTCTGTAATTCTTCTTTGGACACTTCCTTTACAGTAAACTGTTCTGAAATCTTTGTCTTTTCCTTAATAAGAAGACTGTCATACTTTTCTGAAATATCTCTCCATCTGAAAATTTTAGACATTTCAGATATCAGTTCTCCTGTACCTTCCTTTTCAAAGTAAAGTTCAAATGTTTCAGGTTTTTCCTCTATTTTATGAATGTGATTAAGTTCAGCAAAAATTTTGAACTTTACACTGAGGATGAACTTCAAAGTTTCCTCCGGTATTTTTCCAAACCTGTCCTCCACTTCCTCTACAAGCTCAGATACTTCAGAATAGGTTTCTGCCATTGCAAACCTTTTGTAGATATTAAGTCTTTCTTCCCTCTGGATATATTTTTCAGGAATATATCCCTTTTCATCCAGAATAATTTCCACATTTTCAATTTTTTCCTTGTATTCACCCTTCTGTTTACGTATTTCCTCATTAAGCATTTTTATGTAAAGGTCATATCCGAAGGTTTCTATCGTTCCATGCTGCTTATCTCCCAGTATTTCCCCGGCTCCTCTTATTTTCATGTCCTCCAGTGAAATCTGGAATCCTCCCGACTTGATTCCTTCTACCTTGTACATGCTTTCTTCCTTCTTTTTACCCTTGCTTGTTATACTTCCTGTCTTCAGAAGATAGCAGTAACCCTGCCTGTCACTTCTTCCTACACGTCCTCTCAGCTGATACACCTGTGAAAGTCCAAGCCCTGTAAAGTTTTCTATTAATATCGTGTTGGCATTTGCAACATCAATACCATTTTCAATTATAGTTGAAGCCATAAGAATGTCAAATTCCCCCTGCTCAAACCTCTTCAGCTTATCCTTTATTTCCTTCGGTGGAAGCTGTCCATGTATAAATTCCATCTTTACAAAGTCCGGAAGTATTTTTCTCATTTCTTCCAGCTTATACTTCATATTCTTTACTTCGTTATAAATGTAAAATACCTGGCCATCTCTTGACAGTTCCTTCAGAATAGCTATTTTTATTTCATCTTCTGTTCCATTTATTACTTCCGTTATAATTGGAAGCCTGTTAACAGGTGGAGTGTCTATTATTGAAATTTCCCTTATTCCAAGCAGTGCAAGATTCAGCGTTCTCGGAATAGGAGTTGCTGTAAGTGTCAGAACATCCAGTTTCTGTCTCTTCTTCTTTAACGTTTCCTTTGCCTTCACACCAAATTTCTGTTCTTCATCTATTATGAGTAATCCGATATTGTTAAATTCCACATCATCGCTTAACAACCTATGTGTACCGATAACCATATCAGTCGTACCTTTTTTAAGGTTTTTCAGTATTTCCTTTGATTTTCCCTGAGTCAGCCTTGAAAGATTTTCTATTGTTATGGGATATCCTGAAAATCTCTGGCAGAATCTCTTGTAATGCTGTTCCGCAAGTACAGTTGTAGGTGCTATAAGTGCCACCTGCTTATTGTTTTCTATTGCCTTAAAGGCTGCCCTCATTGCAACTTCTGTTTTTCCATATCCTACATCTCCACAGACAATCCTGTCCATAATTCTAGGACTTTCCATATCTTCCTTGACATCCCTGATTGCCTTTTTCTGATCTTCAGTTTCCTCAAATGGAAACAGTGCCTCAAATTCTTCTTGCCAGACTGTATCCTTCTGGTATACAAATCCATTCTGACTCTGTCTCTGAGCCTGTATTTTAATAAGCTCTGCAGCAAATTTTTCAATATCTTCAGCCAGCTTCTTCCTTTTCCTTTTAAACCCTCTTGTCCCAAGTTTATAAAGTTTCGGCTCTTCACCATAAGATACATATTTTTCAAGCCTGTTCAGCTTTTCAACAGGAATATAGAGAATATCCTCATCAGCATACTTTATTTTCAGGTAATCTGTCCCGTCCATAGTCTGTATTCCCTTGTAAATTCCCACTCCATACTGGACATGGATAACATAGTCATCTTCAAGTATCTGATTTGCCTTCTTGTATTTTATACCTTTATTTATTTTTCTTTTCTTCTCGTAAATATATCCATCAAGCTCCCTGTCAGTAAGTACAAAGGTATTTTTGACGATAAATCCTTCAAACAGTTCATAATTTACTATATCTATCTGCTTTTTATTATATATTTCCCTGTAATCTTCCATTTTTTTTGAATAAGTTTTAGTGTAAAGCTGTACTTTTTTAGTTTTTGACAGTTTATTCAATTTTTCTTTATCTTTAAAGGTTTCCATCTGTTCTTCAGTAAAGTTTACAGTTTCAATAATGGACCCCTTCTTTTTCAGATTTTCAAATCTTTTTCTATATACATCTTCTTTTTCCCTATTGATTAAAATATATTCTTCCATCTTATAGTTGAGCAGTTCCTCATTTTCAAGGATAATAATCACATCATCCCCCCTCAGCTCCTCTATAAGTTCAACAAGTTCATAGTTATTTCCTGACAGGATATTTCCAAAAATCTTTATTTCCTCAAGTCTGCTGAGGGATCTCTGACTGTCCACATCAAATTCCCTTATGCTTTCCAGTTCTTCATCAAAAAACTCAAATCTTATAGGATTTTCCATATTTGGAGGAAAAATATCAAGAATATCTCCCCTTCTGCTGAATTCACCCTTCTTTTCAACCATGTAAGACTGTTCATAGCCATTTTCCACTAAAAAATCTGCTATTTCTGAAAATTTATATTCACTTCCTGTTCTAAAATCGAGAAAATTTACCTTTTCAAAAAAAATGTCAAGTGTAATCTGTAAATTTAGAAATAGAATGAAATTAGATCTGTTTTTTAATATATCAAGAATTTCTATGTTTATTCCTGTTAAATCTTCCTTATTTGAAGATGTATTTTCAAAAATTGAAAGATCTTTTTCCATGTCTCCCGAATAGCCTTCCAGCATACTGTAATAATTTTCAAGATTTCTGTTGGAGGTGGAAACATATACGATTTTTTTTTCATTCGAACATAACAAAAACCAAGGAATTGCTCCCCGGTATATTTTGCTTTCAAGTTTTAAAGCATTTCTGTCTATCTTATCCAAAAACTTTAAACTTTGCATTTTTTCTCCTTACTTTCCTTACTTAATGAGGGTTCATGCCACCCTCATTCTCCCGCTACCGGCTACAAAATTTTTTTGCCTTCAAAAATAATCATTGAGTCAAAAAATGACAAACTCGCTATGCTCAGACAGCCATTTTTTTATTTGACTCAATTCATATTTTTTCAGAAAATTTTGAATGCCGGAAATTCTGTTATAATCATAAATCTTACTTAATCTCTTTTGAGCGTATTAACATTACTGTTGTATAAATTATATAAATGAATACAAGATATTTTACCAGTCCAAAGTGATGAATAAGCGAAAACAGTATAGTAACTCCAATTATTGCAAAAGCATATACTACTCCTCTTCCTATCTTTTCTCCCTGAACCTCTTCTGCGTTTTCTCCAAACAGTAACGGTGTAAAAGTTTCATTTATTATAGGTACAAATCCATTTAGTACAAGTATTGCATATGAAAGGGCTTCATTTCTGATTTTAAATACCCAGAATACAAAAACTACTATCCCCATCATGATTCCGTAATAAATTTTCCCATGCGGAGTTGATGAGCTTGTAGGCATATCTGTTGCCATGTATATTCCACAAAGCATAAGTCCACCTAATGAAATACCTGCATTTATACCTGTAAATCTTGAAATCATCATTCCTACAAAAACTGTAATAAATAAAGTTACAGGAATGTGCCAGGAAATTCTGTCCCTATAAATAAGGTATATTCCTCCAAGAACTAAAAGAAGGACTGAATATTCCCCAATTGCACCTGATGATTTTAATATAAGCGAATCAAGGTTATTAAAAAATGAAAAATTTCCTAAAAATCCAAACAGCTTTACTCCTGTTACCTGCATCGCTTCCTCATTATACCAGATTGTACCTGAAGCCATTACCGTTCCAAAAAATACAGTCATGAATTCCCTTCCAACTATGGCAGGGTTAAATCTGTTTCTTCCAAGTCCGCTGTATATAAGCTTTCCAAATATTATAGCCATCGCACCACCAAATGCAACCACATAAAGAGGTGTGAAAGGGGCTAGCATCAGTGCAAGCAGTATTCCTGTCACTACTGCCGATAAATTTAATATTGAGTCGTATTTCTTAAAAAATATTGCAGAAAATAAAAACTCTGTTACTACGGCTGAAACTACTGATGTTAAAATAACAAGCAGAGGATAAAGTCCATAAACTGCCCCACTTGCAAGTATAGCAGGCAGTAATGCTATTATTACATCTCCCATTACCTTAGGAACACTGTCCTTTACTCTAATATGAGGAGTGTAACGTTTTATTATTGTATTCTCCATTGTTTTTTCCATTATTTCATTTCCCCCGTTTCTCTAAGCTTTTCTTTTCCTTCCTTTATGCTCTTTATTAAAGGTACTCTTGACGGACACACATACTCACAGGCACCGCATTCTATACAGTTATCCAGATGATATACAGCAACAAGTTTTTCATACTGTTCCTTTCTGTAACTTTCTGCAAATTTCATAGGCATCAGTCCCATTGGACACACATCTACGCAATATCCGCATGAAATACAGTTTTCCCTTTTTACTGAATCAATATCCTTAGAAAGAAATAGAATTCCTGATGTTCCCTTTACAACAGGAGTTGATATTTCAGTAACTTCTTCCCCCATCATTGGTCCACCAAATACAATTTTTGCATTGTCTTCAGGGTTTAACTGCTCAATTATATGACTTAAAGGCGTTCCTACCTTTAAAAGATAGTTTCCTTTTTTTTCCACCTTTTCCCCTGATACAGTTACAACTCTCTCAACCAGAGGTTTTCCTTCAGTAAAGGCATCATACATTGATTTCACAGTTCCGACATTACTTACTATTATTCCATGATTTCCAGGTATCTCACTCTTCTTTATTTCCTTTCCTGTAACACTTCTTATAAGCTGAAGCTCACTTCCCTGAGGATAGGCTGTCGGTAATATCTGAATCTTTACATTAAACAGTCTGCTCTGCTTAATAATAACTTCAATATGCTCTGCAATATCTATATTTTCCTCTTCTATACCTATTACAACTTCCCTAGGTCTTAGAAGTTTTTCAGCAATTTTTATTCCTCCCAGCAGTTCTTCCACATAATTTGACATTATTGTGTAGTCTGCTGTAAGGTATGGCTCACATTCAGCTCCATTTACTATAAATGTGTCTATTTTTTTATAGCCTATATCATATTTTACATGTGTAGGAAACTGGGCTCCTCCTTCTCCTACAATACCTGCTTCCTTTATAATTTCAAGTATTTCATCTCTTCTGAATGTTCCAACTTCCTCTATTCTTCTTTTTTCAGTTTCAATTTCCTTGTACTTGAAATCATTTTTAATTACTACCGTTTTCACTTTTTTTCCGTTAGCAACAGGATTTTCTATGATTTCTGTAACTTTTCCCGAAACAGGTGAGTGAACCATTGAAGAAACTTTTCCTGAAACTTCACCTATTTTTTCATAACGGTGTACATAGTCACCTATTTTTACCGTTTCCTTCGCCACCTGTCCAATATGCTGAGATAACGGAACATAAAAAAACTCAGGATCTTCCAATGTTGTGAGACCTATTTTTTTAGTAACATGTTTCATTGATTCGATTTTCATTTTTTCGCTTATAATATTTTTCATTTTACTAATTCCTTTTCTCTCCGTTTTATATTCCATTATTCTTTGACTATATATTTCAAAAATCCTTCTGAATAATGAATTTTTCCATTTTCATCTATCATGTATCCTTCTACCTTTGTTTCCCTGTTCAGCTTATCCAGTATTTCTAAAAACTTTTCAGGAGTCTGGTTATAAAGTCCTGTAGAAATTATATCTCCTGTAAAAGCTTCCTTCGTAACTATTCCTATCTGTTTATTTCTCCCTGGATAGCCTGTTTTCGGGCTCAATATATGTCCATATTTCTGATTGTCTATTTCTACAAAGGTATTTCCCTGATTTGAAGTGGAATAGGATTCGTCTGAAATTTTTATATCAAATAAATCTTCATCATTTTTTTCTTTATAGCTGTCTAATAATATCTGAGTTACATAACCTTCTTTATTTTTTTCTGATATTTTTTCCTTTTCAGGATTTTCAACGCCAACTATCCATGCATCTTCTTCCAGTTTGTTAACTGCCACTATGCTGCTTCCTCCTGCATTTATAATTGCATCATCTATTCCTCTTCTTTTCATTTCCTTTACCAGTTTATCTACGGCATAGGATTTGATGAAAGAGCCGGTTATGATTTCCTGGCCGGCATCTATTTTCACCCTTTTTCTTTCCCTGTCAATTACTATTTTTTTATAATCAATCAGTTTACCTGTTTCTTTGATTTCTTCCTTTTCAGGTATTCTAATATCTGATTTCTTATAAAAGCCCCAAAGTTTTATTAACGGCATTATTGTAATATCATACTCACCATTCATCATGTCTGAAAAATGAACAACCCTTTCAAGAATTTCAATCATTTCTTCATTTACTTCGACAAAATTCCCGCTGTTTTTATTTATCCTGTCAATAAAAGAATTTTCAGAGTAGGAATTGTATTTTTCATTTACATCTTCAAGTATGCCATACAGCTCATCAAAAACTGTTTCTGAATAATATTCTTCAGGTATTTTTATTTTTATATCCGTATGAAATAAAAATCTTGTCTGAACTTTGTAATTTCTACTCATTTTCCTTCACCTAGTCATTATGACTGCTTGATGAAGATTTTTCTTTTGCCTTAGGTTCTGATTTTGTTTCAGTCTTTTTAGGAGCTTCTACCTTAGTTTCTGTCTTAGGTGTTTCCTTAACTACAGGAGCCACTTCTGCAGGAGCATTCTCCTTAACCTGAGAATTTGACTGTACTGCTTTCTGAGTCTTTTTACTCTTCTTTTGAGACTGCTTGTTGTTATGTGAATTTGGATCTGCAGCAGGCTGTCCCTGTGTCGCACCTTCAACAGGTGGTGTAACCACTACCGGCTGAGTTTGCGGTGTATTTTGTGCCTGTCCGTTATTTTCCACTGCCACTGCTACTGCATCAGCTTTTTTATTTTCATTTTTATCAGTTTCTGTTTCCTTGCTTTCAGCAACTGTATTTTTATTTGACTTATTTCCTGTCATGTTAAAACTTCCAAATGCAACCAGTGAGATTGCCCCTAGAAATAATAATATCTTTTTTGCATTTTTCATCTATTTTCCTCCTGAATTTTTAATTTTTAAAACTTTTATTGTATAACGATTTGTATATACCATCTTTATCAAGCAACTCTTCGTGAGTTCCCACTTCCTTAATTTCCCCCTGCTGAATAACAACTATCTTGTCACTGTTTATTATTGTAGAAAGTCTGTGTGCAATAACAAAAGTTGTTTTTCCCTTCATAAGTTTTTCCAGTGCATCCTGAACAAGCTGTTCAGATTCATTATCAAGGGCACTTGTCGCCTCATCTAGAATAAGTATCTGAGGATTTTCAAGTATTGCTCTTGCTATTGATATTCTCTGTTTCTGACCACCTGACAGTTTTACTCCTCTTTCCCCAATTTCAGTTTCATATCCCTGTTCAAGTTTTTCTATAAATTCATGTGCATTGGCTTTTTTTGCAGCTTCTATAACTTCCTCAACAGAAGCCTTCTGATTTCCATATCTTATATTTTCGAGTACTGTTCCTCCAAAAAGGAATGTTTCCTGTGGAACAATTCCTATTTTTTTACGTAAACTCTTTATTTTATAATCTTTTACATTTATGCCATCTATTGATATTTCTCCGGCATCAACATCAAAAAATCTTGGTATCAGGTTTACCAAAGTGGATTTTCCACCACCTGAATTTCCTACAAGAGCTACTGTTTCTCCCTTTTTTGCAACCAGATTTATGTTTTTCAGAATCTTTTCATCATTGTCTTTATAGCTGAAATCAACATTTTCAAATGTTATATCACTTCTAAATTCTTCAAATTTAACACAGTCAGGTGCATCTGCTATTTCAGGAACAACATCCAGAATTTCAAATATTCTTCCTATTGAAGGGATGTTCATACTTATTTCATTGTATCTGCTTATTGCTCTTTTTACAGGAGTATACATTGAAGAAATCGCCCCTACTATAGTTATAAAGTCTCCTGTAGTAAAATGATTTCCCCTCAGAACCCTGAATCCTCCAAACATAAGAAGCATTGCTACCATTATATAGTTGATAGCTTCTGAAATTGCACTGGATTTCGATGTATATCTGGCACTTTTCAATGCCACTCTCTTTAATTCCATACTCTTTTTCTTAAAATCTTTTATTTCTTCCTTTTCCATTGCAAAAGCTTTTATTACCCTTATTCCTGATAATGTTTCCTGTAATTTTGAATTTAATATACCTGTCGCTTCCTGTCTTGCCCTTCCTGATTTTTTTAATTTTTTTGAATATCTTTTTACTGTAACCATTAGAATCGGTGCAATGACTAAAACTCCCAGAGTCAGCTTCCAATCTTTATAAAAAGCTATTATCAGGCACACAACTGCTCTAAATACTTCTGAAACCATGTTAAAGCTCTCTATAATTAAATAATTTACATTACTTGGATCATTTAGTACCTTAATCATCAATTCTCCAATTTTTGTTCTTGAAAAATATTCCATATCCAACGACTGTATTTTAACGTATAAATCATCAGTTATATTTTTATAAATTGATGATGATATAATAACTGAAAGTATACCATTCCAATAAATTAAAATTGCTCCTATTACTGCAAGGCAGATCATTCCTCCTGCCGCATAAAGTATATCTTTTTCATTACTTCCTAAAATCCCTTGGTCAACCAGTCTTTTCACAAGAATTAACGGAGAAACAGAAACTATTGATGAAACCATTGCCAGAACCATATTAAGTATTATTAGCAAATAGTATTTCTTTATATATTTCTTTAACTTCTTTACCATTAAGAAATCTTCACTTTTCAGTATTTTCATTGTTTTATCCCTTCTCTATTTACTATCCTTTATTGTACACGGATTTCAATTTTTTTTCAAATAAATTATAGTCCTTTATCCTGTCACCATTTATACGGTAAATCCTTTCAGGATTCAGCTTTACTCCACTTAAATTCCCTGAAGTCATTACAAAGGACTTTATTCCTAATTTTTTTATTTTCTCCATATTTCCTTTATAGGCATGACCCCATGGATATGAAAGAAATTCCGCCTTTTTATTTAATTTTTCCTCTATAAGCCTTTTATTTTCACTTATTTCAAACTCTACTCTTTTTTCAAATTCCTGATCTGAAACTTCTTCAAAAAATTCTTTTTTCTGTGTCTTAAACAATTTATTCAAAAATATTTTCTGTTCTTTGGAAGATTTTCCTGTAAATTCTTCAGAATTTACAATTTCCCTATACTTATCCATAAATCCTTCCTTCAGTTTCATACCCTTTATGGAAATCTGGCTTCTTATTTTAAATACAGGAAGTCCTGTAAAATCTAAATCCCTGAAATCCTTTATTTCAGCCTTTTCCTTCTTTGAAAGACCTTCCCTGAAAATAGGGAAATATTCCCTTTTTACAAAATCTCCTTCCGTCTTTTCAAAAAATCCTTTTATTTCAGCTTTTCTTATTGTCGGATAATGGGAATGTGTATGAAGCTGAAAATCCACAAGACCGCTTTCATACATTTCCTTTATTTCATCCCAGTCTAGATAATCCCTGTCATTTTCAATATAGGCTGTATTAAGGAAAATTGTAGCTTTTATATTGTATTTTTTCAGGATGGGAAAAGCTTTAGTATAGTTATTTTTATATCCGTCATCAAAAGTGACAAGTATGCTTTTCTCATCAAGAATATAGTTCATTTCCTCAAGTTCTTCCATTTTATATGTTTTCATGTCCTTTATGTATTCCATATGCTTTTCAAATTCTTCTTCTGATATTATTCCTTCAGTTTTTTCATTGAAAACATTGTGATACATAAGACAGGCCACTGATTTTTTCCTGTATATATAGTGAAAATACAAAAAAATCAGAACTGCAGCCAATCCTGCTAATAGTAAGTACATTTTATTTTACCTTTCCAAATAATTTTAAAAATGTATATCTTATTTTCTTTACCATTCTATCTATTTTAAAATCGAGAATACTATTTTTCCCTTTTCTGCTGAAATGCACATGTCTCTTGTCTCCAATATGCTCCACATATTTTTCCTTAAAATAGATAGTTCTGTAATTTCTGTCCTTATAAAATTTTGACAGCTCTATTTCATAAAGCTTATCCTTCAGTTTTTCATGAGATCCAAACAGATCATTGTCGGATTTTCTTCTAAGTCCCGGATTATATGTATAGATTTCTTCATTTACTTCATAAAATCTTTCTCCGTCTTTTGAGATATAATCTTCCTTCTTGAAAAAATCTTCTTTAAAATCCTTTTTGCTACGTAATCCCACTGTAAGCAGTTTTGAATCTTCCTTAAGAAGTTTCATTGATTTTTCTATAAAACCTTCCTTCAAAAATTCCCAGTCATCCTCACAATGAAATACATATTCCGTATCTACTTCGTTGTAGGCCTTATCTATTGATTTCAGCTGACCTTCCCTTGTTTCGTTTATTATTAATTTAAAGTTCTGATCCTTATATTTGGAGACCAGCTTTTCCAGTTTTTTTCCTTCTGTACTGTCTTCGGTTATTATCACTTTTTTTATTGGATAAGTGTTTTTTTCAAAGAAACTGTCCAGAGTCCTCTTAAGCAAGTCGAATCTTCCGCAACTTGTTATTACCAAAGTAACTTCCTCCATAATTTTATCCTTTCCCGGCAGTTTATTTTACTTTTCCAAATAATTTCAAAAATGTATATCTTATTTTTTTCACCATTCTGTCTATTTTAAAATCAAGAACGCTATTTTTTCCCCTTTTGCTGAAGTGGACGTGTCTTTTGTTTCCTATATGTTCCACAAAGGGATTTACAAAGGAAATCATTTTAAATCCCCTATCCTTGTAAAATTTTGACAGTTCCGCCTCCCACAGTTTCCCTTCTAGCTTTTCATGGGAACCGAACAGGTCGCACACATCCTTTCTTCTAAGTCCCGGATTATATGTAAATACATCTTCCAGTATTTCAAAGTACTCCTCTCCGTTAGATGCCTTGTAGTTTTCCTTGGAGATAGGAATTCCCGAGCAGTCTTCCCTGGATCTTAAACCAACTACTGCTATTTTAGGGTCTTCTTTAAGCATATCCATGGATTTTTCTATAAATCCTTCCCTTAAAAATTCCCAGTCATCTTCACAATGGAATACATATTCTGTATTTACTTCCTTATAAGCCTTGTCAATGGACTTTATCTGGCCTATTCTCGTTTCATTCACTATTAATTTAAAGTTCTGATCCTTGTATTTTGAGACCAGCTTTTCCAGTTTTTTTCCTTCTGTACTGTCTTCGGTTATTATCACTT
>ERZ773022.1783-NODE-1783-length-13789-cov-5.599680_pt1 | contig 13789 bp, 20 predicted proteins | sample MGYA00580839_ERZ773022 | MGnify/ENA primary metagenome ERZ773022 (study PRJEB29015, sample SAMEA2738020) | human oral metagenome | biome: human oral; feature: human-associated habitat; material: dental | place: China | collected 2044 ... | reverse complement strand
CGGGGGGTTGCGCCCCACGCCTCCCGGGCGGCAACGTGACGGAAAAGCGCATTCTGCGCGACGTGGGAGCCGCAGACTGCGCCTCTCCGTGAGGCGTCGGGCCAAGATGCGCCCCTCCGTGAGGCCACTGCGGCCCTCCTCCGCAGCACCAACGCCGTCCCCCGCAGGCCTGGCGGCCGCCGCACGCCCGTAGGTGAGAGCCTCATGCCGCATGGCGCCGGAGACGGCCGCCGTGCGCGGGCGGCGGCCCATGGGTCTTCGCAGCCGGGCGCAGGCCCTCGGGGCAGGCGACGGCTCGGGTCTGTGTCCAGCGGGCTAAGGAAGCGCCGGAAAGTCAGACTTACTGCCACTCTGCGATGAACATGTCGTGCGATATGTTCAGGGGTAGGTGGCAGCGCGGACCGCGCCAAGGCCCTGTGGGATAAGCGGATCACAGGTGATAGGTAACGTCACAGCAGAGGATGAGGCACCCAGCATGCCGGGACGGCGACATGAGATTAGTCACAGCGGCTCTGTGCCACCACAGCGTTCGTCTTAGCCCCATGTGCTATATTCGAGAATACGTAAAGGCGATGTGGACAGGAGCGAATAGCCCACAGCTCGGAGATGGTCCTCATGCAATTCCTCACGGAGTGCTTTGTTCTTGTCATGCTGGTCCTAGCGGCATATTGCGTGTCCGAGCTGCGTATGTGCCGTCGCGAGATCGACGCCCTCAAGGACTGGGTACGAAATCTCAACAGCCGAGTTGAGGTGGAGGAGATGAGGGCGCGCGGCGACCAGAGGGAGTCGGCGGCCGCACCCCCACAACATGGCGGCAGCGAACAAGGCCCGCCCATCCCAGCGGCATGGCCCTACGCCAACGAGTCCGATGCCCCGAGTCCTTGGCCCTACGAGCACGGTGTCTCGAGCCCTTGGCCCAACGCAAACGCGCCCGTCGCACCAGCATCCTGGCCCTACGAGTCAGGCGCCTCGACGCCTCTCTCGCCTGCGCCCGAGCGCCCGCCGGTACCCGGGCGCCCACCTGTACCTATCTCCTCTTCCGGGCAACCTCCGGTACCCCCTGGCATGATGTCGGCTGCTCCGGCTACCTTCGCCGCAATGCCCGAGGACAGGGACCTCGCCGAGAGGTCCGATTCGCTCGAGGGAACGTTTGGCAGAAACGTCATAGGCCTCGCTGCCGTCCTCCTCGTCTTTCTCGGCCTCGTCTTCCTCGGCATCCTCGTGATCCCCACCCTTGGCAACGAGGTCCGCTGCGCGCTCATGTGGCTTCTCAGCCTCGTCTTGGCGTCTGCGGGGCTGGCGGCGGCGCGACACCGCGTGAGCGCCTTCTCGATATCCCTTCTGGGGGCGGGCATGGGCGCAATATTCATTTCTGTGCTCATGACCCACGTATACTTTCGCTACCTTAGCGAAGTACCCGCCTTCGGCCTGATGCTCGCCTGGATGGCAGCCTGTATGGTGCTCGTGAGGAGGTTCGAGTCCACTGCGCTCTCCGTGCTGGTCCATATGGGGATGGTAATCTCGGTCTGCTTTTCCTACTCCTTTGGCTTCAGCGAGACACGCCTGCCCCTTGTTATCACGTACCAGACGCTGTCCTGCACCCTCGTCGTGGCGGGTAGCGTCCTGTGCCTGAGGCGGACGTACCGGTACGGGCTCTTGGTCTCGCTCGTGCTCACCCTGATCGCCAGCCTGTTCATGCGCGACTACTTTGGGGTGGGAGGCATGGGGTCCCGTGACACGTCCCTGTCCACCCCAATCGCCGTGGCCTTCTTCCTGCAGTTCGCAGGCGCAAGCGTCCTCTCTCTACTGCTGGCGCTCTCTGGGAAGGAGGAAGAGGAGCGGGACGTGACAACGACGCTGTACGCGATGGGCAAGCTTGCCTGGTTTGGCGTGCTTCTCGTAGACGTATGTGCCGTCGCACGCCAACTGATCCTCCAAGCCAGCGGCCTCTCGGCGGGCACGGTGCCCCCTGGGAACGATGCGGCACGCGCAGTGATGCTCGCCGAGGCACACTCGACGCTCATCGGTATCGCCTGCCTAGCGGCAGGAGTCGCGCTGATCCTCTGGCTGATGCGCAAGCGCCTGGTGGATGCGGAACTCGGTAAACTGTCCCTCTGCCTCTTGGGGGGCATGGCGGCGTTTCTTCTGTTACTGCGATATCTCTCGACGCATCTATCGCTTTTGCCCCAGCCCAATCTCTCCTATGTGGTTCTTGTCGCCGTTTACTTCTATGTGCTTGCGTATGCGATGCACGATTCGGTGTATGCGTCGATCGGCGATGTCACCTTGGGCCTTGACGCCCTGCTGATGCTGACCTCCGGGTACGGTGAACTGGTTGAGCGGGCAGGCGTGATCACCGCGTTTACCTATGTCGTGATGCTCACGGCATTGGCATACCTCTCGTGGCGCATTCGCTCGAGGGTTGTCGAGGCCCTTGGTGGGGATGCCGAGGCTCCCAGGCTCCGTCCCCGCATGCTCACCTGCCTGGCGGTGGCCGAGCTCTCGATACACATCATCGTGAACGCGGCAGGTTACCAGCATGCCCAAGAAATCGTCGCGGGGATTCTTGCCGTACTGCTTGTCGGCGTATATGCGCTTCAGGCGTGGAGACGAAGGGTGGCATCCGGCACGTTTTGGATGGGGGCAGCAGTCAACGAACTGGCTGTCTCCGCTTTGGTTAGCCTGTGGGCTCTCACGGGAGATGCCGCGGGCCTGTTGCCTGGCCGACCGAACTCACCGGATACCTATGCCTACGTCCCGTCCCTGATCATCCTGATGGCGCTCGTCGGCTTGCGCCTATGGGACTTCTTGTCCGAGAGGCCCCGACCGACGGAGGCGCTGCAAGTAGCGGAGGGTATAGTGTTCTCGCTGCTCGGGCTAGCGCTCACCCAATGCTCGACTGCACAGATGGACATTCCCTTCGCTGCCGGAATCGTCGTCATGATGACGGCTCTCATCTGCATCATCGTCGGTTTCAAGGCACTCCTGAGGGCGCTGCGCCTGTACGGTCTGACGATCGTTATCGTCTGCGTCTTCAGGCTCGTGCTGGTGGATGCGGCGTTTCTCTCGCCTGTCGCCCGCGTGGTCTCGTTCGTCATCGGTGGTGCCATCTGCTTTGCCATCAGCGCGCTCTACTCTCGCGCGGAGCAGCGCATCAAGGGACGAGTAGGCGAGGGGGGCGAGTAGGGCACGATCCCCAAACCAGCCAGCGGTCGGCCCGGTCGCCACCCGGTCGCCTGTGAGACACTCGGTCGCCCCCGAAGCTCGAGAGCCGGCTCAGCGACGGACCACGGTCCTTCTAGAGCTACTGGTCGGAAAGGTGGTTGGAAAGGACATGGCAAAAGCGGTCTCACAAAGAAAACGTGTCTCGGTGCCTTCGGCCCCATGCGCAATGGCCTCGCCCCCATTGCATCTGCTCGAGGAGGACATCATGTTGAATCTTTACCTGAATTGTTATCTGCGCCATCAACGTGCGGCTGCGACCACATGCCTTCTGCTCGGCGTCTTCTACGCAGCGGGAATACTCTGCATAGACGTCATCTTTACCGAGAGCACCCCAAACGCCGCCAGGCTGCTCTTTGTTGGCTGCATGCTCATGGGGGCTGTTTTGTTCCTTGCCTCCCTCTTCCGCGCCCGGAGGGACTCTGGCCTTTGGCTTCCGGCTCACCTTTGCTCCATGATCGGCTTTGGGATGGGTACGGGGCTAGCTGCAGGCACGACGGGCGCAATCGCCTGCGCCATGGCAGCGATAAACGGCATGTGCGCGCTTGCCGTCCTGCTGCTGCGTGTCGAACAGGATAGCTAAAGTGATGACAGGTGCCCGTGAGATCGAGGATGAGGGGCTTTCTCCTCGCGAACGATCTTGTGGACGCGGCCTTTCTTGATACGCTGAGCTTGAAGGGTACGCATATCCATGCGGAGTGCCCTTATGGATAGCGTTCTGCATCCTATCCTCGATTGAGGAGGGGGCAGTCTTCCTTAGACTCTCTGTTAGACCACCGTTGACATGATGACACTTCACCCCTCCGCTACGATGCCGTCGACAGACAACACGTCGTGGGAAGACCAAGGAATGCCTGGCCTGATGCAGCAAGAGGCGAGATGGCTTGCCATGTCAACGGTGGTCTAACAGAGAGTCCTTAGATACTGAACGAGCCCTTTGATGCCCTGGCACCCGACTGTCTGGCCTATGGTCAAGGGTGTTAACCCGTGGTCGAATAGTCGAGCGGTAGCCTCCTTATACTCAGCTCACATTTGCCGCCGGGTGTGTCGGAGATACGCGGGACGCTTGGTCACGACAAGTCCGAGGCAGGCGGTTGCGGGACAGGTGTGCTGCGACAGCCATGCGATACCGCCGACCCCACTGGGAGGCTGGATTCGCCCAACGCCAACCCTCCCATCCCCCCAGGCAGGAAACGTGCCGCGCGCGCTTCCTGTACCCTAGTCTACCTGCGCTCCCATCCCCCCAGGCAGGAAACGTGCTCGTCTCTCAGCAGCCCCTCGATGGCGCGGGGCACGTCCTTTGCCGTGTGGCGGTAGCGAAAGCCGCACTTCTCCTGGATCCTCTTCGATCCTATGTTCCCGTCAAAGTAGCCGCACCAGATGCGAGCAAGTCCTAGGTCCGCGAACCCGTGCCGCACCAGCTCATGGACCGCCTCCAAAATCAGTGCTGGTGACGGCATGGGCCGTACGTATGCGGACCAGCCGCTCGATCCTCTCCCCATCCTTTGCGCTCAGCAGCACCGTCGTCTTCAATCCTGCCAAACCGTGCCTCCCGCCCTCGCCCTTCGTCAACGGGGCTATACCACACTTACAGTTCAATTATTTTATGAATATTATACTAGAGCTCAGGTCATAGCACTACATTTGGCAGCACCTTAGGATCATTCTTGAGATAGGAAGCTAAAAATTCACTCCAATCTTTAGAGGACTCTTCACGGAATAACTCCTTAAGGAAGTCAATCATTATGGTTTGTCGCCTTTTAGCCTCAGCTCTCCCCGTCTCGGTTAACATCATTGATGGAACTCTCAACAATTTGTCGAAGAAGTGTTGGACACTGTGCTTGCTTGAATTATTCCGATATCCATCTGCAGAGAGGTTGTTCACTTCAGGCACTAGCAATTTATTGAAGAAAGGGATTTGCCTGGATATCCCATATTTATGAACTCTGAGAATGCCTTCGGCGCCAATAGCATCGCACATATCAGCATCGCTGACGACCATTCCTTCAATAGTGCTTGGACGGACTCCTTCAAGACGTTTGCTAAATCCAATGGTTCTTATGATCTGCAAGATCGTTTCGTACGCCTTGCTCCCTATGCCAGCATTTTCGAGAAATCGTTTTGCATTATTGAGTTCTTGAGATTTATTGGTGCCCACAAGTTTGTAGTCATCAACATCATGCAGAAGGCTCGCGAGCTCAACGATATCTGGATCAGCTCCCTCGCTATCTGCGAATAACAGCGCTAGCGTTCTCACGCGCAAAACATGATCCAGGCCATGTCCACTTCTGTCATCTAAGGTATCCTTAATAGAACTAATGAGAGAGTTCTCTATGCCAATATAAACGCTCATCTCAGCACCCTCTTCTTGCAAGCGGATAAGTCTATATAATAACGCCTGTTGAATAGTCCTGCTCGACTCGGCGGCTGGACCCTCTTAGCGTAACATTCGTGCTTATCCATTAGGCTGGCATGTGGAGGCAGGAATGGCGGGGGATCTCGACGGGCCCAAGGGCACCGAGATAAAGCGTCTATGGGGCAGACGGTGCCCCTGCAAGAGGTCGTGGCGGCACGACCCAAAGACAGGGTGGTCGGAGAAGGTCTCGGGCCGTCTTCTGGGCAGGACAGCGCCGAAGAGGCTGGCGTCGGATGCAGGCTAAGATGCCCGCAGCCCCAACGTCGCCGGGGCCGGCGCCCCCGACCTCGCCCAGTCGCTAACGGACGGCATGCGGGAGGGATTTGCCCGCGCCATCATCGATGCTCCTTCTCGACCGAATATCTTCTGTTCCTGTTCGCCCCGAAGGAGGAGGCGAGTCCCTTGTCGACGAGGCGATTGAGCAGCTTCTGCGCACCGCGCTGCGACATCCCAAGCAAGTCAGCCACTTCGGAGCTCCTGACGGATTCCATTCCCTCCATGTGCGAGAGCGCCTTCCGTTCCGACGCGGAAAGGTTATCGGAACTCTTTCCGCCATTATCGGAACTCTTAGCATGGTTATCGGAACTGCTGGGGGTTCCACCGGGCATTTCATTGCTCGAATCAGCTGAGTCACGGAGGAAAACCCCGATCTCCGAATGCGCTTGCGCATCGGCGTCCGCAGCGCCCGCGACGAGAAGCGAGAGCACCTTCTCCTGCCGCTCCACGAGGTTGACGCAGAAGAACGCAGCGAACGGGTATGGGTCATCGCCCTCCTGGAAGGCACGTATGGCGGCGATGTAGCGCGCCCTTGACTCCGCCTGTATGTTCACAGGCTCGAAGCCCGAGGACATGAGTAGGTAGTTGCTTATGAGCCTGCCCGTGCGCCCGTTGGCATTCACGAACGGGTGGATGCTCTCGAACTCAAGATGGAACAGCGCCGCGACGATGGCCGGATGCCGATTCGTGTTCGCGCACATCTCGACCAGATCTGCCATCCGCTCGGGCGCGTATGTGCTCGGCGCGGGCTGGAAGCTGGTCCCGGTAATCTCGACCTCGATCTTGCGGTACACGCCCCTCGTCGCCAGGTCCTTAGCCTCGGCGAACGCGAGCTCGTGGGCGCGCTTGATGAGTGCTTCTGAAAGCGGTGCGCACCCGGGCACCACGGAGTGCAGAAACCTGAGCGCGGCGAACCCGCCCTCAGCCTGCCTGATGTCGTTTTCCAGGCCGTCCACCTGAACGCCGTCGTAGAGCAACGCCGTGTCGCCGAGAGACAGCGTGCTGCCCTCGATGTTGTTCGAGTTGTAGGTGGACTCGATTGCCCACGACTCCATGATGCGATCGTATGCATCGGGCTGCGCCGCCTTCGCCTCGTCGACCCTTTCCTGGAGCTCGTCTATCCGAGCGAGCACAGGATGAAGCGTTTCCAGCTGCTTGAAGCTCATAGATGCTCCTCGTCTTTAAACACGAAGATGCCGATTCACCGTTTGCGACAGTATATAATTTGCAGCAAGCAAATATATTGCAAACTGCAAAGGAACGGGGCAGGACCATGTCGTACAGCGAGCTCGTGAAGAGTAATGCGGACGAGACCGACATCCGCAGTTACCTCACAGGGGGAAAGCAGGTGGCGGTCACCTTCCGCATCCCCGAGAACCTCCGAGAGAGCGCGAAGGAAGCCGCAGAGCTGCGCGGCATGAGCTTCTCCGCATTCATGCGCGCGTGCATGATGGATGAACTCTCGAAGAAGGTGCTCTAGCATGGCCGCTTTGACAGAGGAAATCACCAGACTTCGCTACATCACGCTGGCCCTCCAGAAGGCAGGCTGAGACCTGGAGTATATCTCCTGCGAGAATTACTTCTTCACCAACGGCAAGATCACCATCGACGGCGGCAGGTGCGTCAACAAGGGCAACAAGACCGGCTACCAGCTCTGCTGGCCACATGTGAACCAGCCACTTGCCGTAATCGAGACGAAGAACTACCAGAAGATCGTCGGCCACGGCATGCGGCAGGCAATCGACTACGCGATGATCCTCGACGTCAACTTCGCCTACAGCTCAAACGGCCACGCCTTCCTCGAGCACGGCATGACCACAGGCACGTGACGGTCGTCGCCGGCCACGACCGAGGACGCGGACGTCCCGGCGCCGAGGGGGCGCGCGACTGATCTTGCCGTAAAACCCAAGGCAGAAGAGCGCTCTCGGGCAACATCCAGCCATGAGTTGACCCGGCCCATATCGAAAGCGGCATGAATGCGGCACATCTCTGCCACGACAAACCCGGCGTCCGTCGGAACACGTGGAAACCCAACCGCACAGGCGCGCCGCTCACAGACCGAGAGTCGTCCTGGGCAGTTGATGCCGGAAGACCTCCGGGAATCGAGAGCGCGGACTAGGCGCAGCAAGCTGAGCCGGCGAAACGTCTTCCCGAAACCGAGCGCCTGCGGGAAGGCCGAGCATCCGAAGGGCTATCTCGCTATCCGGTACGCCCGTGCCGGGCTATGCTTGGCCTCGCCCTCGATGGTGATCTCGACGAGCCCTTGGCCGAGGAGCCTCTTCAGTCGGTACGAGACGGTGCTGCGGGGCATCCCGGTCTCGCGCACTATGTCAACCGTGCGAGCGGTCCCGAGCCTGGCGATGCACTCGGCGATGGGGTCGCCCTCCGGGGTATGACCGTGTTCCTCGCGAGAGTTCGCATCCGCTTCGTATACCCCGCCACGTTCGAACGTGAGGGAGAACAGAGATGGCCTGTCTACCGCCCTCGGCGACGCCATGCCGGCAGCGGCAAGCTCGGCCTCCATCAGCTGGAACCCGGTACCCCGGTTCTCGGCCACGTAGCCGCCCTCCCCATAGGGCGTCGTCTCGAGCAGCAGTGCAAGATGCTGGTTGCGCGTCGAGGAAGCGCCGGGCTCGCCGAGCAAGTCGACCGTGACAGCGCCGTAGAGTCCGCCCGGGCTGAGCACCTCGAGGCGGTCCGCGTACATGTTCACCTGGACTTGACTGCCACGCCCGAGCGGCGAGTAGTCGCGATGCATGAGCGCGTTGCACACGGCCTCCCTCACTGCGGCCTCCGGGTAGTCGGGGACGTCGCGGCGCAGGGCCCCATCGAGAACCCCGCCCACGCGCATGTTGCGGCGCACGGCGGCGACTGTGTCCAGGAGCACGGCGGGGATGGGGCCTGCCATGCTCTCCGAGTCGACGTACTTCACTCCGAGCTTGCCGGCCTTCTTCTCACCTGGGTAGCACGCGAAGGTCACGTTGAGCCTGGGGAAGTGCTTCTGCGGGTACCTCCCGAGCGCGAGGAGGCCGGCGAGCGTAGGATGCGTCGCACCGTCCTTACCGATCCCGACGATGCGAAGATCCGCCATGGCGTCCTTGTCGGAGAGGCCCGCGAACACGCGCGGGTGAAGTGCCCGCTGCCTTGAGAGGATCCCAGCGAGCAGGTCGGCGTCGAGGTCGTCAACGGACGCCTCCTCAATGACCTCGGCATCGTGGTGCGGTTGGGTCCGCTCCTCGACGAGCCGGTCGATCTCGTACTGCGTGAGGTGCCTGTCGCCGTCGCCAGTCCGTATGAACGACCCCTTGTACATGCCCCGATCGGTCACATAGCACGGCTTGGAGGATGGCGGGAACTCCGGTATGTCGGCGACGACCACGGGCATGCCCTCGGAGACCGCGATCCTGACGTCCGCGCGGACCGGGGGAGTGAGCCTGTCCGCGCACGCCCCGGCGAGCGCGTCGGAGATTCTGGACGCATCGAAGCCGGCCACGGGGGCGAACCCCTCGCTTTCGGAAAGCCCGAGTACCACCACGCCGCCGGAGGCGTTTGCGAATGCCGAGACAGACTCCACGATAGATGCGGGGAGCTTGCCCACCGAGGCCTTCACCTCTATGTCCTGAGAGTCCGTCCCGGAGATACGCAAGCTCTTGATGGCTTTCGCCAACTCTTCGTCCGTTATCACTATGAGCCTCCCGAGTCGTTCCGAACATGTGCCTGCCGGCATGAGGTGTGGTTCGCGACTACACTGTCTAAATTTACTGTCCAAGTGTACAACATATTTGGACAGTTGGACAGCTCAATTTTCTCGGACGTTCTGTCATGCCCCAAACAATCTCATAAAGCGGAAGGTGGCGTGCACGAGAAACCTCGCGAACGCCCCGATGAGCTTAGCCAGCCTGCGGGAAGATCTCATCATGGTATCTTCTCGAAAGCGTGAACCTAGTCATATTCCCAGTAAAGATGTATAGTCCCAATATCGATGGAAATATGCAAAAGGAATGGGATTAAAAGATTTCAAATCGTATCTGAAAGAGGGGATGGGGCTTCTCGTCACCGACGGGAAGTGGTCGGGAGCAGGCGATCTGCCGCTATTCCTGGCCAAGGCAGTGAGCTACCGTCTGTGTTCCTGCAACGGGGTGGGCTTCATCGCGGCGGAGGTAGAGCGGGAGGCATCCCTTCCCGAGCTCAAGAGGATAGTCTCCCAGGTCTCGGCACGAGCGGGCATGCCAGTCGCGATAGTCGCGCAGATCGACGCAAGGCAGCGCAAGGCCCTCGTCTCCCAGGGAGTCCCGTTCGTCGTGCCGGACAGACAGGCGTTCCTCCCGATGCTCGGCTTTGTGGCGAGCACGGGGCGGGAGCGGGCCCCTCTCGCGAAAATCTTGGCTCCCGGCGCCCAGGCCGTTCTGGTCACGTTGATGTCCGACCCCGAGCTTCGCACATCGGAAGGCCTGATGGAGGTGACCGGCATGCCGTCGTCCAGCGTTTCGAGGGCGCTCGACGATCTTGCGCGCAGGGGCCTGGTAGAGAAGTCCAAGGAAGGGCGCGAGGTGATCATCAGCCGCAACGGGGACAGAAACGCCCTCGTAAAGAGGGCGATGGAATGCCTGCGAAATCCCGTCATACGGACTATGCACGCGAGAAAAGACGCTCAGACGAGCCTCCTCCCGCTTGCGGGAGAGAGCGCGCTTTCCGAACGCAGCATGCTGACGACTCCGAAAACGGAGCAGCGCGCGGTGTCGAAGAGGGCGCTTGGAAACTACGTATTCGATGAGGCTCAGCTTGGTGAGCTTCCCGATGAGGAGACGGTCCAGATCCAGGTCTGGGCATACGACCCGCGCATAGCTGGGAGGAGTGCGATAGACGACGTGTCCCCCGCGCTGACGCTCGTAGGAGAAGGGGACGAGCGCGTGATTGGCCAGCTGAACACGCTGTTTGAGGAGGAGTTATGGCGGTAGGCGAGGTATACGGGTTGGACCGTTTCTCGAGGTATACGGAAGGCCTCGAGGACTGCTATGCGATCATAGGCGGAACGGCATGCGACATCATCTTAAGTGGGCTGACCTCGACTTCAGGGCAACGAAGGACATAGACGTCATCCTGCTCGTCGAAAACCGGCTGCCCGAGGTCACTGCGGCCGTATGAAGACTGGTGAGAGACGGCGACTACGACTGCGGGTGGAGGAGCTCGGCAGACGTCCACTTCTACCGCTTCACCAAGCCGCGCGTCGCCGGCTTCCCAAGCATGGTGGAGCTTTTCAGCAAGGCCACCTCGTTCATCGAGGAGCCGAGGGGCTGACCGTCGTGCCGCTGCCCGCAGATGACGAGGCGTCGAGCCTGTCAGCCATCCTACTCGACGACGACTACTACGCCTACATGAAGTCCGGCCGCAAGACGGTCGGCGGCGTCACGGTACTCGACGAGGTGCACCTCGTGCCCTTCAAGGCGAAAGCGTTCCTCGACTTGTCGAAGCGCAAGGCCAATGGCGAAAGGGTCGATTCGAGCGACGTCAAGAAACACAAGAAGGACGTCTTCAGGCTTGTCCAGCTCTTCACCCCGAACACGTTGTCCGAGCTGCCCGAGTCGATCCGCGCCGACATGGCCGAGTTCTGCGAGACAGTGCTGATTGAAGGCGTTCCCCTGAAGCAGATGAGGATTCCCCTGACGCTCGACGAGGGCGTCGAGCTGCTCCGACGCGTATACGGTCTATAGAGGAAGCCCGTTCGCAACCAATGACAAACCGCGTTTGTAACTTATCACCGTTGCAGACGCAGCGTTAGGGTGTCGGATGCGCCTGTTATGTCAAATGTATAACGATTTCACTATACTTTTGACATCTTGAGATCGAGCTTCTTGCGATTCTCCTGCTTCAGTCCGATTGTCATGCTGGCAGATGCCATCGCAGGTCCACATGTCAAATCAGTACCAGATTTGGGAGTATTTTGACAACAACAACGTGTCGAGCACCTTCCGTCGCGGGCTATGGGCAAAAAACTAGGGCAGGACCGCTTTCGCAACCCCGCCCCGCAAAACCCTAAGGTTTTTTAGCTGGATACATTATGGACCGCCTAGATCCATCTGTCAAACACCCTGTTCAAGAAGGCCAGGGCGGAACGGAAATAGTCCGATCGGACATACCAGCCCGAACGCTCTTCTGATCTGGCGATGAAGGCGTCTACCAGTATACGGCACATCTCCCTGCTGTGGGTTCCTTTGACGAGCTCCCTGTAGGCAAAGGCCGTCATCGTTATCTGCTGGACCCTTGAGTTCGACATTTTCGAATGCCTCGCCCGCTTGTTCAGTCCGATTTCCGCAAGTGCGCGGGCGACCTCGTTCGGGGTCCGGACGTCGCTGGGCGTCCCGGGCGCGAAGCCGTTGACGATGGCCGTCGTGCGCATGCATTGCGCAGGACCTTGACGCTCTTGAGGACATAGTGCTCGTCACGCATGCCCCGCTCGCCCCATCTCCCCGAGCAGTAGCGCCACAGGTCGATGCGCACACCGAACTCCACAACTTCAAGGAACACCCAGATCGGATACTGACCGGCGTAGTGGGCGATGAGGTCGCCCGAGTACTCGTCGTGCGCCCTTCCACCGCCGCCTCTGGCGTCGAGCGTCCCCTCGAACCGGGAGCGCTGAGATGGGCTTACGGATTCCAGGTAGTCCGACACGATGGAGTACCCGTCCTCGGCGCGCTCGCCGCATCACCGTAAAAGCTCGACCCTCGCGAAGTGCTCGACGTCTATCACGGCAGCGAGAAGCGCCTCCCACAGACGGCGGTCTATCGAGGAGAGCTCGACCAGATTCCTGAAGTCGAGGTTGACGTACGAACCGGGGTTCGGACCGTCGACCTGCCGAGAGTACAGTTTCCTGTACGAGACAACACGCAGGTAGTTGTTTGCCGCAGAAAGGTATCTGGCCGCCTCGTCCTCCGAGCAGAGGTCGAACGTCACGCCCTTGGACTTGAGGTGCTCGATCTGCTCGTTCACTGTGAGCATGGGCTTTCTTGCTCGCATGCCGATGTCATCCCTTGCCATCTTCCCTCCTATTCGCGCTCCCACATTGTACGGCCTTCGTCCCGGCGGACGGCGGCTCGTCGGCTTCGTGTGCAAGGCTTCGGTACAGCGTGCTCTTGCTGATGCCAGTCGCTCCCGTGATCTCCGAGATGGAGAACGTCCCAGATTCGTACATGCGCTTCACCTTCGAAACCGCCCCGGCAGGAGCCTTCGGGCGCCCGCCACCATGGCCCCGCGTGCGACAGACAGCCCGTTCTTCGTCCGTTCGACAATCATGTCTCGTTCGAGCTCGGCGATCGGAGCCATCACGCGAAAGAAGAACCGGTCCATCGGCATTGTCGTGTCGATTGAGTCGTTCAGGGATATGAAGTCCACCCCTATCTCGTCGAACTCCTCGGTGAGCCCGATCAGGTGCTTGGTAGACCTCGAGATGCGGTCGAGCTTGACCACGACGACCTCGCCCTCGTTGCGGAGGGCGGAGAGCAGCTTCTCGAGCTCGGGCCTGCCTTTGCGCCGGACGCCTTCTCGAGGTGGACGCGCTCGCATCCGGCGCTCTCGAGCGCGTCGACCTGACGATCGGGCCCCTGCTCCTCGGTCGATACCCGCGCATACCCGAATCTCATATCGCTCCTATCCTCGTTCCAAAAACGGCCGTTTTAGGGAATGTTCCGAGGTTGTCTGAGAACACCGCGAAAGGGCGTGCCGGTGGGTTCCCGAACCCGTCTCAAATAACCCGTAATTCCCGGCTAGATTTCTAACCACGCCAAAACTCACACCAAAAATCAGGGAAGTGGCAGGTAGGGCATCCCATCAGGTTGACCTGCGGATATCTGTGCGGCACGATGTGGCAGGGATGTCCTT
>ERZ773022.1782-NODE-1782-length-13793-cov-8.655044_pt1 | contig 13793 bp, 12 predicted proteins | sample MGYA00580839_ERZ773022 | MGnify/ENA primary metagenome ERZ773022 (study PRJEB29015, sample SAMEA2738020) | human oral metagenome | biome: human oral; feature: human-associated habitat; material: dental | place: China | collected 2044 ... | reverse complement strand
TGATAAACTTTTAGCAAGTTCTGTTTTCCTAGGACCTACAGGTGTAGGGAAAACAGAACTTGCTAAAAGTTTATCAGAAGCTTTATTTAGTTCAGAAGATAATATGATTCGTATAGATATGAGTGAATATATGGAACCGCACTCTATTAGTAGATTGGTAGGAGCGCCTCCAGGATACGTAGGATATGAAGAGGCAGGACAATTATCTGAACAGGTTCGTCAAAAACCATATTCAGTAGTTCTATTTGACGAAATTGAAAAAGCTCACCCATCAATCTTTAATATTCTTTTACAAGTATTAGATGATGGACGTTTAACTGATGGACAGGGAAATACTATAAATTTTAAAAATACTGTAATTATAGCTACTTCAAATGCTGGATTTGGATATGAAAAAGGACTTGTTGAGAATGTAGACAAACAGGAAATTATAGAAAGATTGAAATCATACTTCCGTCCAGAATTTTTAAATCGGTTCAATGCTGTGATAGAATTTTCGCATCTTAATAAAAAAGACTTATCACAAATTGTTGATTTAATGCTTATTGAAGTAAATAAAACTCTTTCTAAAAAAAAATTGATTTAGCAGTTTCTGATGCAGCAAAGGAATTTTTAATATAAAAAACATTGGAAAAGCAATGTTGGAATATTAGGAAAATAAAAGAAGACAGGGCAGGAACTGCCCGAAGAGCTTGGTAAATATATTTGGCTAGCAAAAGCAGATACTTCCCAAGAAGCTCCCGCTTCTAAAAGCGGGAGTAGTTCACTAAGTGTTGAAGGTTCGCCTCAAAATGTGAATGAAATGCAAAAAAGCGTTGAAAGAAGCTGGAATCCCTTGAAATAATAGAGAATATAATAAAACAGTCAAGCAAAGATTTTTGAATAAAACCTTGTTTGACTGTATTTTTTGTTTAGCCTATTTATTTGCAACGTTTAAATGTCCAGCGTGATGAGATTTTCCGTGTAAATGATGCTTGTAGTTAAATAATAATGCTGTGCAGATAATTGTAACTACACTTGCGATTAAAGTACCGTAAAATTCAATAGTATGAACAGGCACATTTTTGAAAAATCTTACAAATCCTTCTGGAGCGATTATGATATAAGTTGTAACAACCATTGTCATAAACATTGAAGGAATTAATGCGAATAAGAATGGTTTTCCTTTTTTAACAAGCCATACTGTTGCAGTCCATAATGAAACCGCCGCCAAAGTTTGGTTTGCCCATGCAAAATATCTCCAAATAACGTTAAAGTCAATAGTTGTTAAATAAATACCAACGACAAATAAAGGTATTGCAATTAAAAATCTGTTTTTTATTGGAGCCTGTTTAATTTTGAAAATATCAGCAATAATTAATCTTGAACCTCTAAAGGCAGTATCTCCCGAAGTAATAGGACAAGCAACAACACCTAGTACAGCTAGAAATGCCCCAAATACACCGAGCAATTGAACAGATGCTTTATTTACAACAACTGCAGGAGTTCCGGCAGCGGCAAGTTCCTTAATTCCGCCAAAAACTGTCATCGCAGCGGCAGCCCATACTAATGCAACTACACCTTCTGAAATCATAGCACCATAAAAAACTTTTCTTCCTTCAGTTTCATTTTTTAGGCAACGTGCAACCATTGGGGATTGAGTAGCATGGAAACCGCTTACTGCACCGCAGGCTATTGAAATAAATAAGTAGGGAAACATTGAAGTTCCTTTAGGATGCGGATTTCCTTTAAAAATTTCAGTAATTTCAGGAATTGCAAAAGCACCTTTAAATTGCCCGTAAATTAGCATTGTCCCAATACCAATCGCCATAAATAACAATGCAAAACCAAAGATTGGGTAAATTTTGGCAATGATTTTATCAAGTGGGAGAATTGTCGCTAAAATATAGTAAGCAATTATAATAATTGTAAAAGTCATGGCACTTACACCTGGAATTAAATTGTGAAGAATATCAGCAGGTGATTTGATAAATACCACTCCAACTAAAATAAGTAAAACAATTGAGAAAACTCTCATAATCTGCTGCATGACAACACCTAAATTTTGTCCGACAAGTTCTCCAATACTGCTTCCCTTATCCCTAAGCGAAAGCATACCAATCAAGAAATCGTGAACTGCTCCTCCAAATATACATCCAAAAACAATCCATAAAAATGCGGCTGGTCCCCACAAAGCACCTGCAATAGCTCCAAATATCGGTCCTGTTCCAGCAATATTTAAGAATTGAATCAAAAATGCTTTTGGAGTGCTAATTTGCACATAATCGACACCGTCGTAATATTCAATTGAGGGTGGTGTTCTATCAGGTTCTATTCCAAAAACTTTTTCTACAAATTTACTGTAAAATGCGTAACCCAAAATAAGAGCAACTATTGCTAAAATAAAAGAAATCATAATGAAAACCTCCTATAGTTTTGAATATTCATTTATTTACTGTATAAAAATTTTAAAATTTATTCTGCTAATAATATAATAGCCTGATTTCAAAAAAAAACAAGAGTATTTTTTAAAAAAATTTAATATGGATTTAAAAGACGGGAACAAAATGCTTAGGCGAATGTGAAGATTATAAAGGAAAATGAAGATTTTCTCCCTTTATGTAAAAAAATATAAAAAAATATATTAAGTAAAATAACATCTTGTAATCAGAAATAGATAAAAAATATTGAAACTAAAAATCTGACTCTAAAATTCTTACCTTGTCAGTTTAGAAAAATGACCTTGTAATTTAAAATAAAAAGTTATATAATAAATTAGAAAAATATTTAAGGAGTCGATTATGTTACAAAGTTTTTATGGCGTTATTCAGGTGGAACATTATCAAACTGGACGTTTAAGGCTTCAAACGGATGTACTAAAGGAAAATGTGGAATTAGAGCAAGAGTTTTTAAATAATATGAAACAATTATCGGGAATAAATGAAGTAAAAGTAAATTCTGTAATTGGAAGTATCCTAATTTATTTTGATGAAAAAGTGCTTGAGAATTCTTTTTTGTATCTAATAGTGTTAAAATTACTTCATTTGGATGAAGAAGCCTTGAAAAGCAAATCTGGAAAAGTGAAAGTAATGCTAAAGCAGATATTTGAAGCGATGGATATGACTATTTATAACAAAAGTAAAGGTTATTTGGATTTGAAGACATTAATTTCTGGAATCTTTGTTTTTTATGGAATTAGAAAATTGAGAAAAGTTCCAGTATTACCCACAGGCGCTACATTATTGTGGTGGGCTTTCAGACTTTTATCAGAAGAAAAAAGAAAATAAAAGAAAAAATTGAAGGGAAAGATGATGTTAGAAAATTTTTTTAAGGCAACGTATCTGATGTTTAATCAGATAAAGGTAGTACACAGTATTCCTGGAAGACTTAGACTTTTTGTTCCAAATTTATCAAAAATTCCAGAAGAATTAAAAAAATATGATGAAGAAGTTAAAAAAATTATTTTGTCAAAAAAGGGTATAAAAAGTGTTGAATATTCATACATAACAAATAAAATTTTGATTTATTACAATATAAATTTAATTTCAGAAAAGGAAATACTGGAATGGATAAATAAAACTTGGAAAACGATAATTGAGCATTCTGAACTATATGAAAACAAATCTTTGCAGGAAATAGAAGATAATTTGGAAGTCTTTTATGATTTAATAAAAAAACTTTAAGTTTTAACTTAATTTAAAGAAAGGAAAATTTTATGGTTGGTAGAAATTATTTGCTGAATTGTGAAATTTTACATGAGATTCGTGGAAGAATCAGAATACGGTCAAGGGCATTAAAATATCTTGGCACTCATAAAGAAGAAATGACGAAGCGGTTAATGCAGATTCATTATATTAAGAGCGTTGAAATCTCAACTGTTACAGGTTCTGTACTTATTTATTTCGATAATTTTTCGCTAACTGGAGAAAATCTGGTATCTTTACTTCAAAAGACATTAAATGTATATTTGGTGGATATTTATAAAAATGAGAAAAAGAAAATATCTAGTAAATATGCGATAGAAAGACGATTGCAGGAAGAATCGCCCAAAGAAATTTTAAAAAGTATAGGTGCTGCAATATTATTGCTGCTATTACCGAGTCCGAAAACAAAATTGACAGGAATAAAAAGATTGTTTAACTATAAAACTATTTCAACAATTTCTTTGGCACTGCCTATCTTAAAAAATGGAATTTTCTCATTGATCAAAAACAAACGGCCTAATGCAGATACATTGAGTTCCACAGCGATTGTCAGCAGTATTGCTTTGGGAAGCGAAAGAACAGCTTTGACAATTATGATTTTGGAAAAAATTGCAGAGCTTTTGACGGTTTATACGATGAAAAAGACTCGTGGTGTGATTAAAGATATGTTAAGTGTCGGGGAAAGTTATGTTTGGAAAGCGTCTGGAGATGAAGACCAGGTAGCGAAAAAAGTTCCAATTGAACAAATTAAAAAAGGAGATTTGATTCTCGTTCAGACTGGAGAAAAAATAAGTGTTGATGGAACAATCGAAAAAGGGAGTGCGATAATTGATCAATCAGCCATTACTGGAGAATATATGCCTGCTAAAAAAGAAGTTGGACAGGAAGTTTTTGCTGGAACACTTCTAAAAAGCGGGAATATCACTGTAAGAGCTGAAAAAGTTGGAGATGATAGAACTGCTTCAAGAATTATAAAATTGGTGGAAGATGCTTCATTTAACAAAGCGGACATTCAATCATACGCTGATACGTTTTCTGCACAGTTAATTCCATTAAATTTTCTTCTTGCTGGAATAGTTTACATTTCGACTAGAAATTTACAAAAGGCGTTGAGTATGCTTGTAATTGACTATTCATGCGGAATAAGATTGTCGACAGCAACAGCTTTTTCTGCTTCAATTAATACAGCCGCTAAAAACGGAATTCTGATTAAGGGAAGTAACTACTTGGAAGAACTTTCAAAGGCTGATACGGTAATATTTGATAAAACTGGAACAATTACAGAAGGAAAACCTAAAGTTCAAACAGTAAAAACTTTTGCTAAAAATATGAGAGATGATAGAATGATTGCATTAGCAGCAGCGGCTGAAGAAACTTCTACACATCCTTTGGCAAGTGCAATTTTAAATGAAGTCAGAAATAGAGGGTTAAAAATACCACAACATAAAGAAGATGTAATTAAAGTGGCAAGAGGAATTGAAACTTATGTAAATAAGGATATTATTCGCGTGGGAAGCAGAAGATATATGGAAGAAAACAATATTTCAGTAGAAATATCAACTGATGTGGTAAAAGGAATGCAAAATCATGGTGAAATTGTTATTTATGTGGCAAAAAATGGGAATTTAATTGGTGTAATCGGAGTTTCTGATCCGCCAAGGGAAAATATCAAAAAAGCTATGAACCGTTTGAGAAATCAGGGAATAGATGACATTGTACTACTTACAGGAGACTTGAGACAACAGGCTGAAACTATTGCAAATAGTATGTCGATGGACAGATATGAATCAGAATTGTTGCCAGAAGATAAGGCAAAGGATATTTTAAAATTCCGTTCAATTGGATCCAAAGTTATTATGATTGGAGATGGAATAAACGATGCTCCCGCTCTTTCTTATGCAAATGTGGGAATAGCACTTGGAAGCACTAGAACAGATGTTGCAATGGAAGCTGCTGATGTTACAATAACTTCTGATGATCCGTTGCTGATACCAGCTGTAATTGGTTTAGCTAAAAATACTGTAAAAATAATAAAGCAAAATTTTGCGATGGCAATTGGAATAAACAGTTTTGCGCTTGTATTGGGGGCAACAGGACTGTTACCAGCGATATACAGTTCAGTTTTACATAATTCAATAACAATTCTAGTAGTTGGAAATTCATTGAGACTGTTGAAATATGATGTTAGATAAGTGTTATCTAATTTTGGAGGAATTTATATGAAAAAATTAACTTTGACGGTACTGCATAAATTGCCAAATCGTGTCAGATTTAAAGTTTCACACAGAATAATTGATACCAAAAAATTTTTTGAGACAATAAAAATCGGGACAAAAAATGTAGCCTTGCGATATAATCGGACTATAAAGACATTGCTTGTAACTTTTGAGCCAGAGGAAATTTTAATTGATGAAGTAATTTATCGAACTGCAACAGCGCTATCAGTCGAGCACGAAATGACTTCAGTAAAGTTAGTGGAAGATTTTGAAGAAAAATCAATAGATTCGTTGTCTGTGTATTCTGGAGCGGCAATACTTCTTTCCTTTTTATATGGACTGGGAAAAAGTAAAATTGAAAAACTGCAGCTGGATATAAATAACTTTGCGGCAGGACTGACAACGGCAGCAATTATAGAACACGCCTATATGGAAACACAGCGAAAAGGATTTTTTGATATAGAAATATTACCCGCCTTGTACTTGCTTAAATCCTATATGGCAAATAGATCAGTTGTAGCTATAGCGCTTATGTGGTTTACAACTTTTGGACGGCATCTTGTATTAAACAATTTTTCAAATAAGGAAGTGAGAATTTATCGATTAAAAGCAGATAACGGCAAATTTCATTATGTCGTGGATGTAAAAGATGATAATTCTATCGAAAATTTGAGCGACTTAATAGACCACATATTTTTTAATAACAAAACGGGAAATGAGTCAGATGACAAATATATAGCTTTAAAATAAAAAAATTAAAAATAATAAATAAAATTTGGAGGTAAAAATATGATAAAATTTGGAAGTGTAAAAAAAGAACATTTAGTAGGAGCGGCAATTGGAGTGGGAACAGTTGCGGCAGGTTATTACTTGTATAAAAAAAATCAAAGTAAAGTTGACAGTTTTTTAAGAAAACAGGGAATAAATATAAAAACATCTTCCCAAGCGGCTTATGACAATATGAATCTTGAAGAATTAATGACTACAAAAGAACATCTTGAAGATTTGATTGCTGAAAAAGAATTATCTACAAATACAACTATTTCAGAAGCAGCTGTGGAAGTCAAAACAAAATAGTATAATTGTATTTTTAAGCGAGGACAAATTTAAAAAGTCCTTGCGTTTTTATTTCATTTAAAAAAATGGATTTCAGAGGATGGTGAAATATATGACTTTGGAAATAACTACACCAGCAGTGCTATTTCCCACTGTATCTCTTCTATTGCTTGCGTACACAAATAGATTTTTGGCGCTTACATCAATTGTTAGGCGGATGGATTCAAGTGGAGAAGTAGAGCATGAGTTTTATCAAGTGAAAAATCTGAGAAAAAGACTTAATTATATAAAAAAAATGCAGTATTTTGGAGTTTCAAGTCTGCTTATGTGTGCTGTTTCAATGTTATTTTTATTTTTTCAGATAGATTTTATTGGAAAAATAAGTTTTGCGATAAGTCTTGTGTTACTTGTAATTTCACTGCTATTTTCGCTTTTGGAAATACAGATTTCGCTTGAAGCATTGAGAATTCACTTGAATTATAGTGAAAACGAAAGTAATGAAGATGAAGGTAAAAATAAAAAATAAATTATTTGCTTTTTATAAAAAATTTTTCGATATTATTTGAATAAATTGAAAAAATTTGATATAATTGAAATGAAAAATAGTTTATCCATCAAATCTAAGTTTTGTTAAATATTGTTTTTTATAATTTAGATAAAAATTAAAGGAGGATTTATGAAATTAGTATTAATCAGACATGGTGAAAGCCAATGGAACTTGGAAAACAAATTTACAGGTTGGAAAGATGTAGATTTGAGTTCAAAAGGAGTTGAAGAAGCAAAAGCTGGAGGAAAAGCATTAAAAGAAATGGGATTAGTTTTCGATGTTGCTTATACATCATATTTAAAAAGAGCCATCAAAACTTTAAATTATGTTTTAGAAGAATTGGATGAATTGTATCTTCCAGTTTACAAATCTTGGAGACTTAATGAACGTCATTACGGTGCATTACAAGGATTGAACAAAGCTGAAACTGCTAAAAAATATGGAGATGAACAAGTGCTTATCTGGAGAAGAAGTTTTGATGTTGCACCACCTGCAATTGACAAATCAAGTGAATATTATCCAAAATCAGACAGAAGATACGCAGATTTAACTGATGAAGAAGCACCACTTGGAGAAAGCTTGAAGGATACAATCGCAAGAGTGTTACCTTACTGGCATTCAGATATTTCAAAAAGTTTGCAAGAAGGAAAAAATGTTATTGTAGCAGCTCACGGAAACAGCTTGAGAGCTTTAATAAAATATTTGTTAAATATTTCAGATGAAGATATTTTGAAATTGAATTTAACAACTGGAAAACCTTTAATTTTTGAAATAGACAAAGATTTAAATGTAGTTTCATCACCAGATTCGTTCTAACTTGGAATAAATAATTTTTTTGAAAAATAAAGTTTCTAGTTCTTGCCTTATTATAATTAGAAAATAATATTAAAGTAAAGCAAAGTGCTGTGCTAAAAAATTAATCTGAAAATTATAATTAAAAGGAGAAAAAATGAGAAATTTAAAAGCGTTAGTAAGTGTAGCAATGATTGCCATTTCTATGACGGGAGTTGCTGCAACAAAAAGTAATGCTGTTAAAAGAAATACAAAAAAAGATAGAGAGCCTGCAGTAGGAATGGCAAATCCAGCTTCTGTTTATTGCACTAAAAATGGTGGAAAATCAATTATTGTAAAAGGTAAAGGTGGAGAATATGGAGTTTGCCAACTAAAAGATGGAACAGCAGTAGAAGAATGGGAATATTACAGAGAAAATAATAAAGATGAAAATAAAGAACCTGAAAAAATAATTGGAACTCCAAATCCAGCTTCAGTTTTCTGTGAAAAACACGGTGGAAAATCTATCAATGTAAAAGATAAAGATGGAAATGAAACAGGGAAATGCCAATTTAAAGATGGTACGAAAGTTGATGAATGGAATTATTACAGGGAAAATAATTAAGATTTAAAAAATCATTATTAAAAAAAGACAGTCAAGCAAAGATTTTAGTAAAACTTGTTTGACTGTATTTTTTAAAAAATTTTGGAGGAAATAGAAATGTTTAAAGGAATAAAAGGAATATTGTATTTAGTGATGATGGGACTTTTGGCGACAGCGCCATTAAATGCGGCAGAAGCTAATAAAAGTTTAGTTTGTATTGATCCGGGACATCAATTAAAAGGAAACTCGGGACTTGAACCTGTAGCGCCAGGATCGAATGTGAGAAAAGCGAAAGTTTCATCTGGGACAAGGGGAGTTGCAACGAAAAAAAATGAATATCAGTTGACGCTTGAAGTTGGATTAAAATTAAGAGATGCCCTAAAAGCAAAGGGATATCCTGTTTATATGATAAGGGAAACACATGACGTGAATATAAGTAACAAAGAAAGAGCGGAAAAAGCAAACAGCATGGGATGTGAAGCCTACATCAGAATACATGCCGATGGAATAAATAATTCGAGTACAAACGGAGTATCAGTATTGACTGCTTCAGCAAAAAATCCATACACAAAAAACGTACAGCGTCCGAGTGAAAAATTGTCAAGAGATATTTTATCTGAATATGTAAAAGCGACAGGTGCTAAAAACAGAGGAATTTCATACAGAGATGACTTAACAGGGACAAACTGGTCAAAAGTTCCAACTACATTAATAGAATTAGGATTTATGTCAAATCCTGCAGAAGATAGAAAAATGGCAACGCAAGAATATCAAGATAAAATGGTGACAGGAATTGTAAACGGAATAGAAAAATATTTTAGAGAAAAATAAAGATATAACTTTATTTGAAACTTAAAAAAATAATTTTAAATTATTTTTTTACAATAAACTTTAAAGAGCTAAGCTAAAAAAACTATTGTTTACCCTTGACAAAAGGACTTTTTTAGTATAAAATGTCTTTTGTGAAATGTTACAAAATAAAATTGTGACATGTCTTCAGGATTGAGCCTCCGGTGTGCCTGATATTAAATATTAGGAAGAGCTTTCCGTTATAACTCATAAACTAAATCATTAAAAATATTTTTAATATTTTTATAGAGTGAATTTAGAAGTAAGTTGCTACATTTAAAATAAATGTACACCTATGTTTTTTGGACATAAACTGAAGAAATGAGCTTTATTTGAAAAAAGTTTTAGTTTTGAAAATAACGACAGAATATATATAAATTAAAGAAATTTGAGAGGAGGAAAAAGATGCCTACTATTAATCAATTAGTAAGATTTGGTAGAAGTACAACTGAAAAAAAGAAAAAATCACCTGCATTAAAAGGTAATCCACAAAAAAGAGGGGTTTGTGTAAGAGTATATACAACTACACCTAAAAAACCAAACTCAGCGTTAAGAAAAGTAGCAAGGGTTAAATTAGTAAATGGAATTGAAGTAACTGCTTATATTCCAGGAATCGGACACAACTTACAAGAACACAGTATCGTTCTTTTAAGAGGAGGAAGAACAAAAGATTTGCCAGGGGTTAGATATAAAATAATCAGAGGAGCATTGGATACAGCAGGAGTTGTAAACAGAAAACAGGGTAGATCAAGATACGGTGCAAAAAAACCGGCAGCAGCTAAATAATTAAATTTTTTGAAAAAGTAAGGAGGACAAATAGTGTCAAGAAGAAGAAGAGCGGAAAAAAGAGATGTTTTGCCTGATTCGCAATACAATGATAAAGTAGTAACTAAATTCATAAATGGATTAATGAAAGACGGGAAAAAATCATTAGCAGAAAGTATTTTTTATACAGCATTAAACGAAATTAAGGAAGAAACTAACGAAGAGGGAATCGAAGTGTTCAGAAGAGCAATGGAAAATGTTAGACCTCAATTGGAAGTTAGATCAAGAAGAATCGGAGGAGCTACTTACCAAGTACCAGTTGAAGTTAGAAAAGAAAGACAACAAACTTTAGCAATCAGATGGTTAGTTAGATACACAAGAGAAAGAAAAGAGTACGGAATGGTAGCTAAACTAAAGAAAGAATTAATTGCAGCCGCTAACAACGAAGGTGGATCAATTAAGAAAAAAGAAGATACTTATAAAATGGCAGAAGCAAATAGAGCGTTCGCACATTATAAATGGTAATTTTCATATAAAAAATCTCTTGATATAGCAGATTTAAGAGAGCTTTTAAAAGTTTTTGTAAAAAAATTTTTTGTTTGGTCAAAAGACTGTTAATAAATTAAGGAGGAAAACTTAAATGGCAAGAAAAGTTGCTTTGAAAGATACCAGAAATATTGGTATCATGGCTCATATTGATGCCGGAAAAACAACTACTACTGAAAGAATTTTATTCTATACAGGAGTTAACCATAAAATTGGAGAGGTTCATGAAGGAGCCGCTACAATGGATTACATGGAACAAGAACAAGAAAGAGGAATCACAATTACATCAGCAGCAACAACTGCATTTTGGAATAAACACAGAATCAATATCATAGATACACCAGGACACGTTGACTTTACTGTAGAAGTAGAAAGATCATTGAGAGTATTAGATGGCTCAGTTGCTGTGTTCTCTGCAGTTGATGGAGTGCAACCGCAATCTGAAACTGTTTGGAGACAAGCGGATAAGTATAATGTGCCAAGAATGGCATTTTTAAACAAAATGGACAGAGTCGGTGCAGATTTTGATATGTGTGTAAATGATATTAAAGAAAAATTAGGTGGAAATGGTGTACCTATTCAATTACCAATTGGAGCTGAAGATGATTTTGAAGGAATCATTGACTTGGTAACAATGAAAGAATATTTGTTTAAAGATGAAACTATGGGTGCAGATTACGATATTACTGAAATCAGAGCAGAATTAGCTGAAAAAGCTGAAGAAGCAAGGGAACATATGATCGAATCTGTAGTTGAAACTGATGATGAATTAATGGAAAAGTACTTCGGTGGAGAAGAAATTACAGAAGAAGAAATCAAAAAAGCATTAAGAACTGCTACAATTGAAGGAACAGTTGTACCTGTATTATGTGGAACAGCATTTAAAAACAAAGGAATTCAACCATTACTTGATGCAATCGTTGCTTATATGCCATCACCAGTTGACATCAACGAAGGAAAAGTAAAAGGAACAGATCCTAAAACTGAAGAACCAATGGAAAGAGAAATTAGCGATGACGCTCCATTCTCGGCATTGGCATTCAAAATCATTACAGATCCATTTGTTGGAAGATTATCATTCTTCAGAGTTTATTCAGGGGTTTTAGAAAAAGGTTCTTATGTATTAAACTCAACTAAAGGTAAAAAAGAAAGAATGGGAAGATTACTTCAGATGCATGCTAATAAGAGAGAGGAACTTGATATAGTTTATTCTGGAGATATTGCAGCTGCAGTTGGATTGAAAGATACTACAACTGGAGATACATTGTGTGATGAAAATGCTCCAATTATTCTAGAAAAAATGGAATTCCCTGATACAGTTATTCAAATAGCTGTTGAACCAAAAACAAAAGCTGACCAAGAAAAAATGGGAACAGCGCTTTCAAAACTTGCTGAAGAAGATCCGACATTTAAAGTTACAACTAATCAGGAAACTGGTCAAACATTGATTTCAGGAATGGGAGAATTACATTTGGAAATCATTGTAGACAGAATGAAGAGAGAATTTAAAGTTGAAGCGAATGTAGGTAAACCACAAGTTGCATACAGAGAAACAATCAATGGTGCAGCAGATGTTGAAGAAAAATATGCTAAACAATCAGGAGGACGTGGACAATACGGACATGTTAAGATGAAAGTTGAAGCAAATCCAGATAAAGGTTATGAATTTATTAACCAGATTACAGGAGGAGCTATTCCAAGAGAATATATTCCAGCTGTAGACAAAGGTATTCAGGAAGCACTAGAAGCAGGAGTAGTTGCTGGATACCCAGTTCAAGATGTAAAAGTTACATTGTACGACGGGTCTTACCACGAAGTCGATTCATCAGAAATGGCGTTCAAAATTGCTGGATCAATGGCAATCAAAAAAGCTCTAAGAGCTGCAAATCCAGTATTATTGGAACCAATTTTTAAAGTGGAAGTTACAACACCAGAAGAATATATGGGAGATGTAATTGGAGATTTAAATGCAAGACGTGGACAAGTTTCAGGAATGACTGACAGAAATAATGCAAAAATTATTGATGCACAAGTACCATTAGCTCAAATGTTTGGATATGCAACTGACTTAAGATCAAAAACTCAAGGAAGAGCTTCATATTCAATGGAATTTGAAAAATATGTAGAAGTGCCTAAAAATATTGCACAACAAGTTATTGATGAAAGACAAGGAAAGTAAAGTAAAACAAAACAAAATAAATAAAAGAAAAAAATTAAAAGAAATCTAAAAAAAATATGGAGGAAAAAGAGAAAGATGGCAAAAGCTAAATTTGAGAGAAGTAAACCACACGTAAACATAGGAACAATTGGTCACGTTGACCACGGAAAGACAACAACAACAGCAGCAATTTCAAAAGTATTGTCTGAAAAAGGGCTAGCTGAAAAAGTTGATTTTGAAAACATCGACCAGGCTCCTGAAGAAAGAGAAAGAGGGATTACAATTAACACAGCTCACATTGAGTATGAAACAGAAAAAAGACACTACGCTCACGTAGACTGTCCAGGACATGCTGACTATGTAAAAAATATGATTACAGGAGCAGCTCAAATGGATGGAGCAATCCTAGTAGTATCAGCAGCTGACGGTCCAATGCCTCAAACAAGAGAACACATCTTGCTAGCAAGACAAGTAGGAGTACCTTACATCGTAGTATACTTGAATAAAGTAGATATGGTAGACGACGAAGAATTATTAGAATTAGTAGAAATGGAAGTAAGAGAATTATTAAACGAATACGGATTCCCAGGAGATGACG
>ERZ773022.1776-NODE-1776-length-13807-cov-22.540285_pt1 | contig 13807 bp, 15 predicted proteins | sample MGYA00580839_ERZ773022 | MGnify/ENA primary metagenome ERZ773022 (study PRJEB29015, sample SAMEA2738020) | human oral metagenome | biome: human oral; feature: human-associated habitat; material: dental | place: China | collected 2044 ... | reverse complement strand
GCTTTATCGTTGTATATATGATACAATGTTCTTTGTAAAAATACAAGTGTTTTTTGTAAAAAGAACATAAAAAATTATATAACATTAATTTTACACTAAGTTTTATAATAAAAACAGCAGAAAGTTGTAAAAGGTTATAGTTTTATTGAATAAAAACTATATAATTATAGGTAAATAATTTTTCTTTAAAAACTGAGTAGAGTTTTAATTAATGCTGCTTAAAATTTAGTTAGGAAAATCTTTAGGAGCGAGGAACAATATTATGAAAATAGCGATATTAGGATATGGAACAGTTGGTAGTGGTGTTTACGATATTATTACTAACGGTAAAACAGCGGAATTAAAAAATATTGAAGTAAAAAGTGTCTTTGCGAGAAGTCGTGATAAGATGCATTTAGCAACAGACGATTACAATGAGATTATAGAAGATAATGAAATTTCTGTTGTTGTTGAGTGCTTAGGTGGAATTAACCCAGCTTATGAGTTTATTAAAAAAGCATTAGAAAATAAAAAACATGTCGTTACAGCAAATAAAGCAGTAGCTGCGAAGTATTTGGATGAATTTTTGACATTAGCAGAAGAAAATAATGTGAAATTTATTTTTGAAGCAAGTGTTGGTGGTGGTATTCCGTGGTTAGTTAATTTGGAAAGAACACGTCGTGTTGATGTAATCAAACGTGTTTATGGAATTTTTAACGGAACTAGCAATTACATTTTAGACAATATGTATAGAAATAATGCAGAATTTGTTTCTACATTAAAAACTGCACAAGAGCTAGGTTACGCAGAAGCTGATCCAAGTGCTGATATTGATGGTGGGGATGTTGTTAACAAAATAATTTTAAGCAACGCTTTGGCTTTTGATATCCATATAGATAGTAATTTTCCAACATATTCTATGAGAAATATTGTGAAAAATGATATAGATTACTTGAAAAAATATGATTATGCGGTTAAGTATATCGGTGAGACTAATGTAGAAGATAATAAATATGAAACTTCTGTTATGCTATCTATTTTCGGCAAAGATTCTCAAGAAGCAGCTGTGCCGCTTAATAATAATATTATAACGTTAGACGGTTCATTTATTGGTGAATTGAAGTTCTTTGGACAAGGTGCCGGCAAACTTCCAACTGGTAATGCGATTGTACAAGATATAGTAGATATTTATTTAGATGTGCCAAGAAGAGATATGGTTATAAAAAATGAATTGAGTTATTCAGATGAACTTACTAAGAAAAAATATCTAATTAGATCAGAAGTTCAGCTTAATAATGAATTAATAGAAAAAGTAGAACAACATGAAGGAAACTTCTATATGGAAACTAAAGAAATTACATTAAAACAACTTAAATCTTTAGTAGCAGAAGTAGAAGCTAAAGATGAGAAATATTTAGTAGCAAAATTCCACTAATAATTATTTTAATAAAGATGGTTTATGAGGAATATGCAAGAAATTGTAACTTTGAAGAGGAGATAAAATGGTTAAAGTAGCGAAATTTGGTGGTAGTTCAGTAGCTAGTGCTGAACAGTTTAAAAAGGTTAAAAATATAGTAGGATTAGATGATGCACGCCGTTTTGTAGTAGTTAGTGCGGTAGGAAAAGCAAATAAAGAGGATAATAAAGTTACAGATTTATTATATCTTTGCTATGCACATACAAAATATAATATTAACTTCGATAATATTTTCAAGATGATAGAAGATAAGTTTATAGGCATTAAAGAAGAGCTAGGACTTAATTTTGATATAGAAGGAGAACTAGCGAAGTTAAAATCAGAAATTGGTAAGGGTATTGATGAAGAGTATTTGGTTAGCCGTGGAGAGTATTTGACAGGGCTTTTAATGGCTGAATACTTGGATTATCATTTTGTTGATGCAAAAGATTTAATTTTCTACAATTATCAAGGTGAGATTGATTTTCCAAAAACACAAGAGGCGTTTGATAAAATTGTTAGGGAGTACGACAGAGTTCTTATTCCAGGGTTTTATGGTAGTCTTCCAAATGGAGAAGTGAAGATAATGACACGTGGTGGGGGAGATGTTAGTGGAGCTATTATAGCGAATATTGCTAATGCAAAAGTTTATGAAAACTGGACAGATGTTTCTGGTATTTTGATGGCAGATCCTCGTATTATTTCTAATCCACATGAAATCAAGGTGATTAGTTATTCAGAACTTCGCGAATTATCATATATGGGAGCAAGTGTGCTACATGAAGAAGCAATTTTCCCAGTTCGTGATAAAGATATTCCTATCCAAATTAAAAATACAAATGCTCCTCATGTAGAAGGAACAATTATCAGTGATAATAAAGAAATCGGAGATAAACAGATTGTTACGGGAATAGCAGGGAAAAAAGATTTTTCAATTATAACGATTAAAAAGCATCATATGGCTAATGAAGTGGGATTAATTGCGAGAACGTTAAAAATATTTGAAGACTTTAATGTTAGTATTGAGCATATTCCAAGTGGAATAGATTCATTCTCGGTTGTTGTAGAGACTAGTAATATACGTCCGTTTATCTATGAGCTTGTTGCAAAAATAAAAAGTGTTATAAAACCTGATGAAATAAATGTTACTCATGATATTTCACTAATTGCAACTGTAGGAGAAAATATGAAAAACTCTAAGGGGTTATCTGGACGCCTATTTAAAGCCCTAGGTGAAGCGGGTGTCAATATCGCACTAATTTCACAAACTAATGATGAGATTAATATTATCGTTGGAGTTCATAATAGTGATTATGAAAAAACAATAAATACTATATATCAAGAATTTAAATAAACTTTTAAACTTCCTAACTAGATTTAGTTGGGAAGTTTTTTTAGAACATGATATAATGAAAAAGTAAAGATTATTAAGAAATCTATTAAACTTTGTGAGGAAGATTTTATGAAAATATTACAAATACTTTGTCATCCGGATTATGATAATAACAGTAGAGTAGCTAATTTGTTAGCAGATATCGGAGAAAAAGAACTTAGAAAAAATAATTTTATAGATATTGAAACTTTAAATTTATACAATCCAGAATGCTATATTCCTATAATGGATAAAAATATGTTTAATTATGATGGTAAGGTGCTAACTAAAAGTGAGCAACAAGATGAACTTCGTCAAAAGGAACTGCTTAAACAGTGGAAAAATGCGGAAGCTATTTTTATTTATATGCCACTTCATAACTTTAATGTAGTGTCGAAATTTAAAGATTATATTGATAATATTATGATAGTTAATGAAACTTTTAAATGCGAAATAGAAACAATGTTAGGTCTAGATAATCCTGATAAGCAGGTGACGTTTGTTTTAACTAGTGGAGGAGAGTTTGATAGTCATATACAATATGTTAATCTAGATTTTACAGTTCAATATGTTCGTGGAATACTGAGCCTTCTAGGTATTGAAAAAATGAAGTTGATTCGTGTTCAAGGTCTGGACTTAGCGCATAATAACAAAGATGCAATAGTAGAGAAATCAAAAGAAGAACTAAAATCTTGGATAGCTGAATTTTCAAAGAAAAATAATTAGATTTAATTTGTAAGGAGGAATAATAGTGAACGGACAAATGTTTCAAATTGCAGGACTAGTGGCAGCAGCTAAGAGTGCACTACAAAGTAATAATCAAATTAAATATAATCCAGAAAAATATGTAAATAGCATTAGCTTCAAATTTTTAATTTTAGGAACAGAAGATTATATTGCATATAATTCATCGGAGTGGTTTGAAAAACTAAAAGAATTTGGTCTAGTGGACATAAAATTACTTTGTCCAATTTCTGTAAAAGATAGAAGTATTTTAGGTTTTTCTAATACTACGCAAAGTTCAATTCTTTGCTTTTTTGAAAATGGGAAGGTAACGTATTTTATACCGAATTGGGAATTTGATAATAAACATCAACAATGGAATATTATGTATAAGGAGTACGAGTGGACTAATCCACCGGAAGGTAAACCCCATTATGAGGATAATAGTGATTCGTTTAGAAAGGTGTTACTTCAGATTAAAGATTTGGCTGCAAAAATAGATTGTGAAAATTTTGCTAATATTTTTGAATTTGCAATACAAAGTTTGGATGGGAAAAATGAAGGAATAGATAAGGAGTATGGTTTGGAATTACCCCAAATCCCATCACAAAATCTAAACCTTTTTGAAGCAGCGAGTCGAGCAGATGTTTTTGGTGCTATGGGATCTTGGAATGACAGTCCACCATATATGGCTCAGGATAAAGGGCTAGGGGAAGAATATGATATTTTATCTGATGAACTATTAAAAAATATTCGCTTAGCAATTTTATATTCTATTAATGAATGGTAATTATGTTTTAAAAATGTAATTAATCGTTAAATAGTCTAGTAGTTATGGAGGGTAGATAAGATGAATTTACTGGAGAATATTAGAGCAAATAAAGAATTAAATGAACTTCTTATGAGAGAATGTGATATTTATTTTTACAAGGAAGAACAAGAGATTGAGTTTTCAGGTAATAATGAAGTGTATTCTCTTGGGTGTATGGCATTTGCTCAAGATGGAACTGGAAGCGAGTATGTTTTCCTTGAAGATGTCAGTATCGGCTTTATAAGTAGTGAGGGTGAAGTAGGAAGAGTAGCAGAGAGTTTGGAGGATTTATTAACTTTTTTAATACACGTAGGATGTATTTCTGATTTTAGTTGTAAATATATTTATAAAAAAGAACAGCTATTAGAAGCTTATTGCAATGGTTATCTTTCAAAAATTCGCACTAGTTATGAAGCTAAAAATGAAGATTGGGATAAAATCCGTGGTGATATTGCAAATAAATTAGAACTTTCTTTTGAGCCGGATGAGTTAAGTAGGTTAGCAATGGCGTTTTATAAATCAGCAAGAAGGGAACCTATTTTTTCTTGTAAATATCTAAATGGTGAGGATGAATATGTTTGCGATTCTGTACTTTCAGATATAGTAGGCATATGGATACTAGAGCTAGTAGGTATGAGCAAAGAAGAATTTGAGCGTTTTTAAAACATAAGAATACAGTAGTTTTATAAATAAAATAAAAAACATTCTTTCTTTATTTTTAAAAGAGAAAGATTGTTTTTTTTGTCTAGGTATTTATATCAAACTCAAGTTGTTTTTCATGTGTTGATAATATTTTAAATTGCCCGTTAGTCAAATTTGCAATCCAATTTTGGAAAGATTCATAATCTTCTTCCATAACATAAATAGTATAAATTATTTTGTCGGTATATTCTAAATTGTTTACGATGAAATTTGTTTTTTCTATTTCATACTCTATTTTTCCGTTAAGGCTATAGTCTAATTCCAATCTTATTTCAAGAGCGTCCTTGCGTTCGACTAAGGTTGCATTTTTTAAGGCGTTGATTACGCCGCCACCATAGGCACGAACTAATCCTCCTGTTCCAAGCTTAGTGCCACCAAAATATCTAATAACAGTTGCACAAACATTTTTTATTTCATTTTTAACAAGAACATCAAGCATGGGAGCTCCTGCAGTTCCGCTAGGTTCGCCGTCGTCATTAGCACGTGTTATTTCGTTATTGTCACCAACAACATAACAAGAGCAAACATGAGTAGCGTCATAATGTTTCTTTTTCATTTTTTGTATAAATTCTCTAGCTTCTTCTTCACTAGTTACTCTGACAAGATGTGTTATAAAAGTAGATTTCTTTTCAACGAATTCATCATAACTATTTTCTTTTATAGTGATAAATTTTTTCATTATAAAACCTCCTTGGATTTTATTTTCAGTTATAATTATTATATATGATTTATAAAAAGTCAATAAATTACTAAAACTCAGAGAAAAGTTTATTTCTCTGAGTTAAGTTATATTATTGTTGTTTTTTATTTGAAGAATTATCCGTTGGACGATTTTCATTACTTACTGTGATGTCATTTTTCAAATCTTCTTTTGTTAACTGTTCAGGTAAGTTAACTAATAAGTCTGCAGGTTCCATGGCAACGAGATTAACAGCTGGGAATCTTGTTGCAGGTAGAAGATTATTTATTCTATATGTTTTCAATCCTATATTAATATGTCCTTGATAGTAAATATTAAGTAAATCTGTCGCCTTAGGTAATTCTAAGTCTAGGTTACTTCTTAATGCAGAAGATACATACAGAAGTGATAATGGTTTAGGATAGTAGTAGTAAACACCACCATACATAACATCATATCCATTAATTCGATGTGATACTATTTCAATATCATCGTTAATAAACATTTTTATTGCGGTAGAGATTTGTGTAGTAGTAAGATTATGTTCTACATTATCTCCAGCAATATTTATAACATCATTGATTTTTGATAAGGCGTTTAAACTTTTAGCTTTATCGATAAGAGCATGAATAACTTGTAGTTGACGTTGGCCGCGTTCTATATCGCTATCGTAATATCTACTACGAGCAAAGGCTAAAGCTTGCTCCCCATTTAATGTATGCCAACCTTTAGTAAGTTTTACAGTATGCATCTCACCGTTGGCATTTTGTTCATTCATATCAAAAGGTACGTAAAGGTCAATACCACCAAAAGCATCAACAGTTTGCTCAAATGCTTTAAAGTTAATTAGCACGTAGAAATTAATCGGTGTATTAAGTAGATTTTCTACTGCGTTTACAGTACCTTTTACGTCATTATAAGAATGAGCGTGAGTAATTTTATCGTAGAAATAAGCATTGTTTTTATTATCATCAGCTTTTTCACGCATAAGAGTAAGTGAATCACGAGGGATACTAACCATATCCATACGTTTCTTATCTTTATTAACTGTCGCCAGAATAATCGAGTCTGTTCGACTATCTTGACGTGTTTGTCCTTCAGCTTTACGTTGATCATTTTCATCAATTCCCAAAATTAAGATAGAGAATTTTTTGAAATTAGGATCTACTTCTGCAAGGTAATCAGTTTCTTTGTATCCTTTTTTAGCAGAAGATGAAAAATTATATATTGTATATCCTGCAAAAGCAACAGTCCCAAAAAGAACAAGACCTAAAATTGATAGCAGAATAGTTTTAAATTTACTTCTATTTTTTTTGTTATTATTGTTATTTCGTTGAGAGCGACCGCTATGAGGATGTCTAGAGCGGCTTACTCTATTTCTTCTTGACATTCTTTCATCCATAATATTTTAAACCTCGTTTGTAAAAACATTTAACTTTTCCATTATACTATATATTTTTCTTTTATGCTAGAAAAAACATTAATAATAAAATGAAATTTAATGGAAATTAGAGGAGAATAAAGAAAAATTTTTGAAATTTTCATACATATATATTAAAATATAATTAATAGCTTTTAAAAATAGGAGTATATTATGCCAGAATTGCCAGAGGTTGAAAATATAAAATTAGGGCTTGTAGACCAAGTTTTAAACAAAAAAATAGTAGGAGTAGGTTACTCAGAAATAGTAAAATTAGGCCATAGTCAAAATAAAATGACTATAGTAAAGCAAGACTTAGACTATTTTGCTAATAATGTTATAAATAAGAATATAGAAGGATTAACTCGTAGAGGAAAATATCTATATTTCACGTTAAGCAATGGTTATATCATTGCGCATTTCGGTATGACTGGAGCATTTTTTGTTGTAAAAGATATGGCAGAAATTACAAATAAAAATTACTATAATCATCGTCATGTTATTTTTGAATTAGATACGAAAGAGAAGTTGGTTTATAGCGATATACGTCGTTTTGGGGAATTACGATATATAGATGAGATAACTATGTTTAAACCATTTATTGATTTAGCACCAGAACCTTTCTCGCAGACTGCAAAGAGCTATTTCTTAGAAAAACTAGAATCACCTAAGTATAAAGATCAACCTATAAAGGCATTGTTACTAGAAGGAAATGTATTTTGTGGTTGTGGAAATATTTATGATTGTGAAGTTTTATATCGTCAAAAGATTCATCCGTTAACTAAGGCTTCTGAGCTTACGAAAAAACAAAAAGAAAACCTTTTTGATGAGCTGGTAAATATATTAACTTTTGCGATAGAGCAAGGAGGCTCTACTATTTCGGACTTTGTTCATTCTGATGGCGGTGAAGGGAATATGCAAAACTTTCATCAAATCTATGGTAAAAAAACTTGTCCTTTAGGGCACAAGACGGATAACATTGTTATAAAAACACGTGCTAGTCATTTTTGTCCGATTTGTCAAAAGAGAAAATAAGATAAGAAGGGGGATTTTATGGAAAATACAATTGAATTTTTGAAAAAGTATATAAGCATAATTATAGGATCGTTAATTTTTGCTGCGGGATTAGAGTTTTTCCTAATTCCAAACCATATTCTTGATGGTGGGGTAATCGGTATTTCTATTATAGCTCGCCATTATTTAGGATTGCCATTAGGGATATTTATCTTTATTCTAAATATTCCATTTTTATATTTAGGATATAAACAAATAGGTAGGGGATTTGCTGTTGCTTCTATATTTGGTATTTCGGTATTATCTCTTGCTACAGTATGGCTTCATGATAGTACACCACTTGTAACTGATCCGTTTTTAGCGTGTATTTTCGGTGGGATTATTTTAGGAGTTGGAGTAGGTCTTGTTATAAGAAATGGTGGAACACTTGATGGAAGTGAAGCTTTTTCTATTTACGCAACGAAAAAACTACCAATCTCAGTAGGTGAGATGGTTCTTGGGATAAATGTTGTAATTTTTATCGTATCTGGATTTATCTTCACATGGGAAGCAGCGCTTTATTCTATGATAAGTTATTTTATCGCTTCTAAAGTAATGGATATTGTTATAGAAGGACTTAACGACTCTAAATCTGTAATGATTATTTCAAGTAATTACCAAGTAATAAGTCAAGAAATCCAGGACAGATTAGGAAGAGGGGTAACACTTCTTCATGGAGAAGGGGGGTATTCAGGACACGAAACTAAAATAGTTTTTTGTGTTATTACCCGTATAGAAGAATCAAAATTAAAGAAAATAGTATTTAAAAATGATAAAAGTGCCTTTCTATCAATTGGAACAGTTAGTGAAGTAAGTGGTGGAAACTTTAAGAAGAAAGATATTCACTAAAAAAATATCCTCACAGAATTATTCTGCGAGGTCTTTTTTTATGGTATTTTAATATAAAAGGGTGAAAAAGTTATGGAAGAGTTATACAATTATTTAAGCAAAGCAGATAAGGTTTATTTAGTAGAGAGAAGGAAAAAGTTTCGATGGTGGCATATACTATTAGAGATAATAATGTTTTTGTTTATATTTGGAAAATGCAGGAAATAGATAATGCATACTTGTTATTTGGCTAAGTTTGAAAATTGTTGGGAAATAATAGTTTGTAAAGAAGGTAAGGAGATAGAATTAATAAAACTTAAAGATAAATTTGAGCTGAAAAATAAATTTGTGTGTGATGGACATCAATATAGTCTTTACCAAGAAATCACCTACAATTTACTAGATTATTTAATACATTCATGCTAGTATAAGCAAAAATTTTTTAAATATGTTATAATAGACTGATGAATTTTTTTAAAAGGATACAAAAATGAAGATTAAAGAAATAATCGTCGTGGAAGGACGCGATGATACGAATAGGGTTAAAGAAGCCGTTGATTGTGATACATTTGAAACTAATGGTTCTGCTTTAACAAAGAAAAAAATTGAAAGATTAATTTATTTAGAAAAGACACGAGGGATAATTGTTTTAACAGATCCTGATTATGCTGGGAAAAGAATAAGAAATATTATTGAAAAAAATATCCCGACTGCAAAACATGCTTATATTTCTAATAAAAAAGCTGTCGATAGTAAAGGGAAAATCGGGATTGAAGCAGCTAGTAAAGAAGACATTATTAAAGCATTAGAAAATTATTATACTCCAATGATAGAGGTTAAAAATGATATAACTAATGACTTATTATTAGAACTAGGTTTAGTCGGTGGCAATACTTCAAAAATTTTAAGAGAAGAGCTTTGTGAAAGATTAAATATAGGCTATACTAATGCTAAACAGTTGCTAAATAAATTGAATATGTACAATATAAGCCGTGAACGCTTATTAGATGAAATGAATAAAATAAATAAAGGACATAAGAGATGATAGGAACACCTAAAAAAACTTTTGAAATACTAAAAAAATATGGATTTACTTTTAAGAAAAGTTTAGGACAAAACTTTTTAATAGACTCAAATATTTTGAATAGAATAGTAGATGGTGCCGGTGTAGATAAAACAGTTGGCGTTATTGAGATTGGACCTGGTATTGGTTCACTAACAGAAGCACTTGCTAAAAAAGCTAAAAAAGTTATTTCGTTTGAAATAGATGGAAGATTATTACCGATTTTAGCAGAGACACTAGCGGATTATAATAATGTTGAAATTATTAATAACGATATATTAAAGGTTGATGTAGATAATATTATTGCTGAAAAAATGAGTGATTGCGACAAAATTATGGTAGTGGCTAACTTGCCATATTATATTACGACACCGATACTTACTCATTTGATAGAGAATACTGAGAAAATAGACGGTTATGTTGTAATGATGCAACGAGAAGTAGCTAATAGGTTAAATGCAAAAGTAGGAACAAAAGACTACAATTCATTGACTATTTTATTAAATTATTATACGGATGTAGAATATTTATTTACTGTACCAAAAAAAGTTTTTGTACCAGCACCGAATGTAGAAAGTGCTGTTGTGAAAATTATGACAAAGGAGAAAAAAGAATTTGAAGTAGATCAAAAATTCTTTAAATTTGTTCGATCATGTTTTGTTCAAAGAAGAAAAACTTTACTTAATAATCTTATCTCAAGCTATGGAAAAGATAAAAAGCAAGATCTTCAAGCGTCGTGTTTTGATAGTGAAATAGAAGCAACACGTAGAAGTGAAACTTTAACATTAACAGAGTTTTATAATTTGTATAATAATCTAAAGAATAATAATTTAATTTAGTAAAAGGGGAAAATCATGGAAGAATTAAAAAGAATAATAACAGAATTCAGAGCTAAACGTGATTGGGGAGAGTACGATACTTTGGAAAGATTTTCTAAAAGCATCTCAATAGAAGCGGCGGAGTTGTTAGAACATTTTCAATGGGATGAAAGTGGAGACAATATACAAGAGATAAAAGAAGAACTTGCAGATGTGCTGATTTATTCATTAGCAATGTGTTATCATCTTGGAGAAGACCCTAAAGAAATTATAAAAGAAAAGCTAAAAGACGTTGCTCGTCGTTATCCAGAAAAAAGATAATATAAAAAGGAAATCTTAATTTTTTAAGATTTCCTTTTTATAATTTTGTTAAACTAAACTCTGTTTTGCCTTGTCAGCCATCTTCGTCAGCATTCTGTCAAAAAAGAGCGGATGTCTGTAGCTGAAGCGCAGAGATAGCGCAGTGGAGAATGAAGGATAGATAATGAATTTTTTAACCATATGTGCTTTGCAAAGCCTTTTCCAACTTCACGTGGATTAGCCTTAAACTCCTTTGGAATCATCAGTCCGGAAGCGGATGTAGTGTTTGTCAGTGGAGGATGAAATAAATGAACGGAAATACCGTATTGCCGATTTTCTATTTCCAGACATTTAGCCAATGATTCAATAGTGCTTTTGGATGATGCATAAGGAGAAATGTTCTTAAATCCGGTCACGCCAACAGCAGAACTGGGAAAATCAGTCTACCTTTCCTTGCCTCACGCATATGTGGAAGCACTGTTTTTGCAAGCCTTAACGCTCAACAAAAGTTCACATTCATCACCTGACGATATATCTCCAAATCTGTGTCTGGCTCACTGGCAAATGTGCAGAAGCAGGCGTTATGGATTGCGATATCAATTGAGCCAAAGCAGTTAAAGCTTTCTTAACCCCTTCCTGTACGGAATGGCTATCTACTGCATCAACTCTGGTAAAAAGGAGATTGTTCCCGAACTTTGATTGTAATTCCGCGATATGGTCGGTCTGGATATCTAGAACAGCGACTCTGTTTCCACTTTCTAGCAGGCTTTCAGCCAAATAATAACCGATTCCTTGATTAGCATCTATGATAAGAATATTAGACATTGTTTCTCCTCCAGACATCCAAGATTGGATGTAATATATGAATTCGCTTCTTCGCGAAATGCCTTTTTCTTCTGGGCAGTTAACTCCCCATTAAGAAGATACCTAAAGATAAACATTGTGATATAAACGTAAAAGTTTTTTCCTATTTGCTCAGCTGTTTTCGAGCTCATAATCCCAAGTTGCGAAAGGGCTTTAAACATAGATATCTCGATTCTATAAGGTTCTTCAAATAACCACCTGTTGTATGTGTTTCTGTCGAATCTCTTTGTTATGTAATTGCTCAATTAGCATCAATCGCACCATTTTGTTGCAGAAAGGGTCCATCAAATAACGATCGAAGAAATAGGTATCAATCCATTCAAAGGGTGATCTTTGACTGTTATTCCATGCATCAGGTGAATGCAATAAATCCAACAGAAAATTGATATGTTCCTCAAATTGTATAAAAAGAGAATCCAAGATATCTTGCTTATTTTTAAAATGATAATAAACAGTGCTTTCTTTAATCCCAACAGTTCCGCAGATGTCACGAATAGAAACCGGATTATATCAATGCTCAGAGAACATTAAAAGTGCTGTCTACTGAATTTTATTTTTTGTGTTCAAGATTGTCTTCCTCCTTCACCTGCCCAACATCCATTAGATATTTTCTCTAACAATCGTTAGATTGTCAAGCGAATACAGTATGAAACCAAAACATAGTGAAACACTGTGGTCACAGCAAAAAAGGAGAGAAAAAAATATGAAAAGCTAAAGAGTTTAAGAAGAGACTATGAAAAAGCATAAATTATCAAGTTTAAAATCGATTGACAATTTGTCAGTTTAGATGTATTATATAAATAATAGGAGGTATAAAATGAGAGATGTAAAAGAACCTGAAATACGACGTGCAGAGATTATGGATGCTGCAATGATGCTTTTTATGGAGAAGGGATATACTAATACAACAACTCAGGATATAGTTGATAAAGTAAATATATCAAGAGGGTTGTTATATTATCACTTTAAGAATAAAGAGGATATCTTATATTGTCTTGTAGAACAATATTCAGATAAACTACTGAAAGATATTTATATTATTGCTTATGATGAAGATAAAACTGCGATAGAAAAAATCAGATCATTTATAGATGTCACAATTATATCTTCGGAAAATATTTCAGCAGAGGGTACAGTGCTACAAAGAACAGTTGACCTTAAAGAAAATCAATATATGATAGATAAGTTATCCCATAAACTTGTTGAGAAACTGACAATATATTTTGAAAAGATTATAAATCAAGGAATAACGGAAAAAGTATTTTCTGTAAAATACCCATTAGAAACAGCAGAGTTTCTTATGACAGCTTATGTTTTTGCTTCAAATAACATAAGTATAAGATATCTAAAGAAAGAACCTGTTAATAACTACTTAAATGCGTTTAAGGTAATGCTTGAACAAAACTTAAATACAAAAAAGCTCTTTAGTAATTAAAAAAGAATAGAATTTTTGCAAAGAGAATAATATGCCGATAGCTACTGCTAAACAAGTTATCGGTTTTATTTTAAAGAATAACTGACAAATTGTCAATGGAGGTAGAAATTATGTTAGAGATAAAGAATTTTAGTAAATTCTATGGGAATAAAAAGGTTGTTGAAAACTTATCAATTTCAGTACAGTCAGGAGATATTTATGGATTTATTGGTGCAAATGGAGCTGGAAAAACCACAACGATAAAAGCAATAGTTGGGATTCATGATTTTGAGAATGGAAGTATAACGATTGATGGGCATTCCAT
>ERZ773022.1775-NODE-1775-length-13813-cov-24.206934_pt1 | contig 13813 bp, 15 predicted proteins | sample MGYA00580839_ERZ773022 | MGnify/ENA primary metagenome ERZ773022 (study PRJEB29015, sample SAMEA2738020) | human oral metagenome | biome: human oral; feature: human-associated habitat; material: dental | place: China | collected 2044 ... | reverse complement strand
GCCATGGCAGGAGGAAGCAACCAAGCGAAAATTCAAGAACTCTTGGATGCAGTAGTAAGCAAATTGTAATCAAGAAACTGGAAATCGAAGTAAATTAACTACTATTTTTGAACAAAAGTTTAAAGTGAGTTAATTGCTATACTTTAAAGATTTCTATATAACCTTCTATAGAAAGGGGTTTACAATGAGAATTAAAATTGAAAAATTTGCGAATATTAATAATGTTGATTTAGAATTTAGTAATCAAATGAATATTTTGATTGGAGATAATGGGACTGGAAAAACATTATTGTTAGAAGCATATAGTAAAATTAACGATACGGTTATTTCACATTTGAACTCAAAAAATAATTTTATTTCGACTACAGTCGATAAGGCTGATTTAAATATAAATAAAATTTCTAAAGAGAGTGATAATAATTATAGTATCCAAATATCTTTCTCAGATATTTTAAAAGTACAAAACCTATTTGAAGTTGGAATACAAAAATTAAAAGATGAAATTGAGGAGAAGTTAAGATCTGATGTATTGTACGAAAACTTATCGATGGATGGTTTGTTAATAGAATTTAAACATATTGAAGAGTTAATTAACTTTTCTGATGAGATTACAGTAAGTTTCAGGTCTTTCTCCAGTGACTCTGCCAATAATTTTATTAACATTGAAGATTCAGAAGGCTATTATATAGAGTTTAAGAATAAAGATATTAGTTATGGAAGATATCTTGATGAAAGTCATTTAAAGAGAATTATAAAATCATTGAATACAGACTCAGATGAGTATTTATCAGAGTACTTTAATTTTATAATTGCTAAAACTATTGAAGAGAAATTTGTATTCATTAATAATATTGTTAATATTACTTACATTCCGTCAGAGCGTGTATATTCAATGAGCAAGAATCTTGAAAAAATATTTTCAGAAACTCCTTTTTTACGTTATAGTGAACAGAAATTTATGCAAGATTATGAGGAAGCTAAAGAATCTAAACGAATCATGGCTAAATTCTGGGAGGAAAATGATTATACTTCAGATGAATTTAAAGAATTAATAGGTGGAACTCTAAATTTTGACGATGGTGAGGTTATTTCTTTAACAGATGATTTAGGAGCAGAAATCCCACGTGAGTTGTTTTCTACTAAACAAAATAAATTACAGAGTTTACATATTTTGGAACGATACCCAAAGTTTGCTAGAAGGGCAATCCGATCTGGTGGTCGTCAATTGTTGATTATAGAGGAGCCAGAGGCTCACCTCTCGATAAAGAGTATTTTAGGAATGTTTAAATATTTAAAACATCTTTCAAAGCGTTATAGAATTGTTATTGCAACCCATAGTGATATTATGTTGACACTTGTTAATAATTGGTATTTGGCCAGTCCTAGTAATAATACAGTAGGCGGATGGGAGCTTCTTGATTTAAAATCTGAGAACAATTCTAAGTATATGTTTACTAAATTGGAGCTGGGTGATTATGGTTTAATTTCAGAGTTTATGAATGAACAATTGATGTTATTGCAGAAAATGACTCTTGAAAGTCAACAAAACTTAGATTATTTGGAAGAGTGATTATATTGAGAAATACAAAATTAATAAATTGTGATTTTATTGAAGAAATAAATACTTTTCAGACTACCATTTCTGAGAAACAAAATGATTTTGTAATGAATTTGCATTTATCTTTTCCAAAAAAAGGAAAGTTATATAAATTAGGAAAGCATAATCCAGATAATAATGGGATGAATACATTATTTTCTCAAAAGTTTTGTGATGGAATCATTTTATGGTTTGTGGATAACATTGTATCAGTTTATATAATAGAATTGAAAAAAACTGCTACATCGCATTTAGAAAAAATTCCTGTGCAATTTCATACATCAATTTTGAGGGCTCTATCTGATATTGCTATCATTGGATCTCCACTGAATTATAAAAAAGAACCAAACAGAAACTTTAAAATACAATATAATTTTATTATTGGAACGGTTGAAGAGGCGCTTTTACCTAGCAAAATAGAAGGAACATTGAAATATAAGGATTTGCCTGGTTCTCCGAGTAAAGATTCTCCTATACTTGAAAATTATTATAAAAATATTGCATTATATAATTGTAGGGCAATTGGAAATCAAATTCTTTTTGGATTTGAAAAATTTGTGTTTGCTAAAGTTAATGAAATAGATAACTGTAAAATTTATGAGTACAAACAAGCGGTTCCATGGATTGTGGAGACAAGGTCAGCCTTCTCGTAGCTAGCAAGACAAAAGACCTTCATGCAGGAAACCTTGTCAAAGAATTGGCTCCAATCGTCGATGGACGTGGTGGTGGTAAACCAGACATGGCCATGGCAGGAGGAAGCAACCAAGCGAAAATCCAAGAACTCTTGGATGCAGTAGCTGGTAAGTTGTAAGAAAACAAAGATCTATCCATTTGGGTAGATCTTTTTGCATACTCAAAAAGCCAAATCCGAGTGGATTTAGCTTGATTGTAACAGCTAAAATAGAAAGTAAAATTTACTATGCTTCTGAATGCACGTTATAGCTCGTAAGAAAAATTAAAAGGTATGACTCCTATGTAATCATACCTTGCTATCTAGTCCACTGTTTTACTTTTAATTCTAGCTCTCAGAAAGCGCAAATCATTAAAAATATAAATTAGAAGAATGATTTGACAAGAGTAAAAGCCCCAATCTAGCCTATAAATATCTCTTTGAATAGTGATAGAAAACAGGGTATACATCATTAAGATAAAACTAGATATGAAAAGTAGGAAGGATTGTAGGCTTGCTATAAAAGGATAGCCTCTCTTTTTCAAAATGGATTTGAATAAAAGAGCTAGAGCAGGCAAAATGGCAAATAAGGTAAAACAAGTTAAAAAATAGGAACTAGTTAAATTTCTAAAATCTTTTCCCCAAAAGATAGAATCCTCGTTTTGAAAAATATAAATTGGATGTGATCCATCGTTTAAAAAGGGTAGGCCAAGGATGACCAGATAAAATACAATCAATAATCCTCTTTGCCAGGAGAAACCTGCTTTCCTTCTCTCTTTATTGTCTGACATGTCTATCTCCCTTCTATAATTTTTCCATGCTCAACCTCAACATAATGATCAATTTCCTCATCAACCGTTCCCAATACATAGGTTCCATCTGGTAAGCTTAATTGTTCTAGCAACTGCTGGATTTGGTCTCTTAGATAAAAATGTTCCGTGTATCTTTCTTCTGGCAAGATAATTTGAACATAAACCGCGCTATGTGATAAAGCATCATTTAAAGGCAAATCGTACAATTCTTCAAGAATAGAATGGTTATTCCTAACGGCATCTCCCATACGATCGCTATACCAGAGCTTACCTCTAAGAAACCAATTTTGGTCAGACAGAGTGCTTCTCAGCTTAACAGTTCCTCCTTTTAGATGTGAAGCCTGATTTAATTTTATCGTCAAAGATTGTTCTAATTTAGTTCGCTCAGGGTTAATTTCTAAAGCTTTTTCAAGAATTGGCGCATATACTCTCATAGATTCATCATAAGTCGTTCCCAACTCAAACATAGGGCCCTTCCACTCGTCTACATCCATCTTGTCGAAATAAGGCATGACTAATTGTTTGAAGCGGACCGATTTTTTTACAGGAACAGAGATGGTTTTTTCCTTAATTTTTTCAGTATAGCTATAATTGACATCTATGCCCCAAATTTTTTCAGCCCAGGAAAAGCCAGTTATCTTAATCTCTCCCCAAAAATTACGATTGGTGTAAAAGCCTTTGAGATTAGCTTCTAGATTCCGATAGCAGAATAAAGCTGAGACCACTAGAAAACATATAAGTACCATGAAACTTTTTATCTTGTCCGTATCAATCTTTAAATTCTTTTTCAATGGCTTCCTCCTTAATGACTTGCTTGAACTCCTCTTCCGTACGGATCATTTCTTCTTTGCCACTCTTTGTATACTTCTCGTTAATGCTCCAGTAAAAAGAGTCGGCATCGGGGAAGAACATTTTTGTTAGGGTGATGCTATCGTTGAGAGTCATGTTTTCTTTTAAAACTACTATAAAGCCGTATTTTTTCAATATTGAAAGTGTCAGGCTATCCTCTGGTTTACTATCACTATCCGTTAAACGTGATTGGTAATCGTTCTTTTTGTAACTAAACAAAGTGGGCCAATAGATGGATACATTTTTTCTATCATCCTTATATGCCTCTGTAATAAATGATGGACTTGAAAGTACTCGATAGAGCCTTCCATATCCGAAACGAATCGCCTCTTTGGGCTGTTTTTTTGTAGCTTTTTTAGTGGTTAGGTTTACATAGATTTCAACATCGTCTTTTATCTGGATTTTTACATATTCATCTTTTCCATCAGAATACATAAGATTGTCCATCTCGCCTTCTATGGTGACATAGCCCATTTCTTGAACGAGTTTCAAGACATCAATCGTTTGGCCATCTCCTTGCTCCTGACCCAGTTTATAATAACGAATTCGGAAGTATTCTTCTTTGTCCTTTGCTTTCAGTCTACCTACATACTGCTTGGAATCCTGAAATGCTAAAAATTTCCGTCCGACAGCGAAATCATAGTAACTCCACCCGTCACTCTCTTTAAAAGAAAGAGCAATCATAGGGAATTCTGGTTCGGTCTCACCAATTGTTGTATAATTTGTTAAACGCTGATTCTTTCCTTTATAGACATAATTTTGTTCTTTTGCCACATAAGCAGCTTCTTTTGTGAAAAAGAAAGAGCAAGTACCAGCGACCGCAAAAATGACTAGTACGGCTAAAGCATAAATCTGCCACATCTGCCAAGAGAAATTCTCTAGCTTCTTCATCCTATTCTCCTTTTAGATAGATTATGGACTATTATAACATTTTTTGTAAACTTCCTGCCATAAGCACAAGAAAAGTATGATAAAATGGTATTATTATAGTTTTATAAGGGAAAAATATGAATCAAACACGTCTCAAAAAAATCCTGAAAATATCGAGTTTCTTTCTATTCGCTCTAGTAACTTATCAGGTCTACTATCAATCTCTCGTCCCTCATCTTACAGCCAGGAACGAGGAAGATGTTAGACTGACCGAGTCCAAATATCAAATCGCCTATGGGCAAGTCAGAGATTTTCAAAAAATCGGAAATATTGCTTTGGCTATTGATATGTTTGGTGATGTCCAGCAGAAGGAAGGCTACATTATTGCTCAGAATTATCGCATTTCCAAAGCTCAGGATCCTTCTGAAGGACAAGCATTTTATGAAAAAGAAAAATCTGAGTATTTTTATCAAATTGATATTTACAAAGAAGATGAGGGAATTCAGTCACTGAGGAAGATTGATGTAAGAGATATCCTCCTTAAAGAAAAGAAGAAATATAAGATCATCAGTACAGCGAAAATAGATGCCTTTGACTCACCAACCAAGGCTCCCTATTTAGAAATAGGACTGGAAGAAATCAATGGTGATGCGAGAACTTTCTCACTGATCATTGATTTACAGACCTTAGAAAGTCGCATTACTCGCCTTATAGGCTCTTCATCTGAGGAAAAGATTACTAGCAGGACTAATAGAGAATTATCGGTTGTCAGAGCCAATCCTGTCTTTGCAGAGCGCTTGAAGAACCTGAGCTTCGTTATTGCTAGTAATGATACCATCACAATGCGACCATATCAGGGAGGAGAACTCATCAATCTCTACCAAGAATATCCCCATATTTTTGAAATGGCTAAAAAAGGTAGTTTTACGATCTATCCACAGTTTCAATACAAAGAAGATCTAACTCAACAAGTTTCAAATTTTGCTAATCTTTTCAATTATCCAGGTGAAGCTCCCTTTTGGTCTGCTCAACAGAAACAAGATTACGAGGCAGACCGAGCTTTGAAACAGACAAAAGATTTATCGACTCCCCTTTCATATGATTTTTTCATGGAGAAAGTAAAAGAAGAAGGCAAACTTAATTCGATAGAAGGGATGATTCCTATCGGCTTTGATATCAATACTGGGGAAATAGTCACCGTTGATTTCAAAAAAGGACCTGTTTATCTCCAGAATTTCAACCTATATGACCATATAAATAGTCTAAGTTATATGGAGTCCAACTATTCCTATATAAGGGATGTGCGGTTTGATCAAGTTAGTATCGACACAGCCATGTCTTATAAATTAGGTACAAAATCTGTAAGTGATTACAGTAGGATGATTGAGGATTCTAAAATTAGTAAACCCAGAGAGACACGCTATATCACCTGGCTTCAATATAAAGCAAACAACAATGTACATGAATCCGATATGAATATCGTTAAGGGAATTGTGGATCAAGGAATCTTGTACAAAATATTCTCTATATTTAGTCTTGAAGAAGGGCAAATGACAGTGAATCAGACTGGGACTAACAGCAATCTTGCAGTAGGGAAGACCAAAATATTAGTACAAAACGGCCATCAACTTCTTGATTCATTACAGTTTGAGACAAATGATGTGCCTAGCTTGAATCACGATGAAATGATCAAGTCTGGTCGGATTATATATGTTCTTATCGATGGGCAGCTTCGTCAAGTAAAAGTTCCGGAGGAAAAGTAGGTGCAGAAGATAGTGATAAATATAAAAAAATGCTTTCAAAATAAAATCTTTTTGAATGTTGCTGGCTATACCTTGGCTTTTACACTTGGTTTATTTTTGGCTTTTTATGTTTTTGAGAGGGAAAAAACGACCATTCAGTCTGAGCAAAGACAGTCTAAAAGATCCCAAGAAGAGAAAGCTACAAGAGCGAAAGATGAGGCAGTCCAGATAGAAAAACTTGAAGACAAGATCTATATGGTGAAAAATCCTAATTCTTCTATCTTGTCTGATAAGTATATCTTACAGCAAGAAATGAATTACTCAGATCAATCCTTTCACTTCGATAGCTATCAGGCCTTTAGTAAGGACAATAAACATAAGAACCATGTAAAAATTAAGTTGTTTAATCAAGTTGAAGAGTTGTATAAAGATTACGATTTAGTCCAATTGGCTCAAAGCCTGCATAGCCAAGCTATACCAGGGAAAGTTAGCCATCAGCTCTATCAAGATCCTCAGGATGGGCAATATTATTTTGCTTTTGAAGTCTATCTACCAGGCGGTAAGGATGAAAAAGATTACTCGAACGCTCATGAGGAGGAGCCTATCTATACTCTCTATACGAATGTTGAAAACGGGCAGACTTTTTATCTAAAAGATTATTTTAAGCCCCTGAGTATCCGTGATAAGTATCCTGTCTATGGTGCTAGTAATCTGGATGACAAACTAGAGAAGTACGGCTTGGTTTTACTCAATAGTCCGCATAACTTTACCCTCATTCAGGGGGAAGAAAATCTCCAGATCAAAAAGTTGAAGCTAAGCCAGCAATTTCCAAATATAGAGGAAAAACTTGCTAGCGGCTGGAGTTTAGTTGTAACTGGAGAAGATTCTTATGAAACCAGTATCAGACTTCTAGCGTCTGAAGGAGAAACCGATCTCTATACAAACGTCAAACTAGATCGTTCTTATTCATCTGATGACCAAGAGCATCTCTTAAAGTCTTATCAGGATTTCCTTGAGTTATACAAGGAGAAATAAGCAAGTTCCTTTCTATCAAATAATATCGTTCCATATGAATCTTTCTAATGATGCTTTTCATTGGTTTCATATGGGGCTTTTTTTATGCCTTCAAAAAGTTATTTCGGATTTACCAACTGCACAGCCTTCATGGTATCTTTCTCAAACATTTGTAAAGGATTCAAGTCTTTCTGACAAAAATCTTTATTTTTTTGACAAATATACTTGTCAAAAAGAAAAGAATCTGTTACAATGTATTTAAGTTAAGAAGAAAAGATAAAAGGAGGGACTAATGGAGATACTGTTTTGGTGTCTACTTCCGATATTTTCTGGTTTGTGGCTGATGTCATCCAGTGAATTGAACAATCTGAAAAGGAAGTTGAAACGTTTAGAGAGAAATAAAGAAAGGAGTGGAGAAATGTCACGTTTTTTTAAAGAAATGATTGGGAAAAAACCGATCATCATCGGTGAAGTTTTAGGGACAAAAGACTGGGAAGTAGTTGATGCTGATGAGGATTGGGTTAAGCTGAGGAATACTAATAAAAAGGGTCAAACAAGAATCAAGCTCATGCGCATTGACGATATCAAGTCTGTTGAACTGAAAGAAGACTGAGAGGTGTTGTCATGAAGCTGAAAAATCGACTGAAAGAGCTGAGGGCTAGAGATGGGCTGAATCAAACTGACTTAGCCAAGAAAGCCGGCGTGTCGCGGCAAACGATTAGCTTGCTGGAGCGGGATGAATACACGCCCTCCGTGGTCATTGCTCTCAAAATTGCTCAGATTTTCAACGAAAGTGTCGAAAATGTCTTTCGCCTAGTGGAGGAAGAGTAGGTAGTCAGGAAAAATCAGTTACTGTAGATAGTTTATGCTAGCCATCTTGTCTTGAAGACTAGTAAGCAAGTTCTGTATCACGGTAGTACTTGAGCTGATCCTGATAAGCTGTGTAAGTATATTAGTGCTTTCCGTAAGTGAGAGAAAGTAAAACAAGGAGAAAAACAATGCAAGAATTTATGGAAAACTTTAAAGTTAACGAAGAACAAGCAAAAATTGCTGGTGTTTGCGCAGGTTTGGCAGATTATTTTGGGATAAAAGTAGCTTATATTCGTCTGCTTTTCGCAGTTGTAGTGCTAACATCAACTGAGCTAGGGATTTTTGTAGCCTTGGGCTATGCCTATCTGGCAGGATGGTTCCAAAAGGATTATTTGTGGAATAAAATGAGCAAAAAAGTCAGAAATCACTTTATTTTTCTGATGACAGTGCTGATTATTTTACCTTTATTTGGCCGTGAAATACTGGAGATTGCCTCTGATTTTATTAGTCAAGTCATGGCTTGGCTGACTGCGCTTATTTAAGAATAGGAGAAAACAATGTCAACAAAGAAAAGAATATTGAGAAATATCGGCATCTTCATTCTTGCTGCTATATTAGGAGGAGGAGTAGTCGGTTTTATAATGGCTCATTTTGAGTATTTCTCTTGGCCGACCGTCTTAAATGTTGAACTGCTGAAGAACATTGGTCGAGCGAGTTTGTTTATTCTCTATCCCGTAACCTTTTTCTTGCTCTATCAGACGCATAAAGTGCACGGGGCTTACCAGATAGAAGAAGATGATGACAGAAGCTATGAGCTCTATCGTCAAACTTTTAAAACCCTAGAATATGCGACGATTTTATATAATATCTCGTATGCTCTGACTCTATTCACCCTCTTTGTAGGAGTGAGCTACCTAGGTCCGCTACTAGGGTCAGACATGACGATTGACATTCCATTTTATGATATTGCACTGTTTCTTGCTTTGATTTTAGGTCAAATTCTTGTATTGAAAACCACTCAGAAGGTTCGTCAATATAAATTATCTGCTATGCCAACCATTGAGGAGATGAAGGACTATGCGCTGTCCTATGATGAAGGGGAGTTGCAGGCTCATTATGAACAAAGCTTTTTAACCCTCTTCAATCTCAATCAGCGCCTCATTCCAGGCCTTTATGTCTTGCTCTTTATTCTTGGAGTTGGGACACCAATGCAGGTCGCTTCTGGTATGATTGTCTTAACCATTATTTTTGTCTATATCAATGCGGAGTCTTATCAAGCAGTTAAAAGATATTTCAAATAAGCTGTTTGTCGACTAAAAAGGAGTTCACCTGAAATTAGTGAGTTTTATCTTTCCTAGTATCTATATTGGACTGATACTGCTAAATCTTCTATTCCAACTGGATACGATTTTGGCTTGGATTGCGGTATCGGTCATCTATCTTTATGTTACTGTCAGCCAGTACAAAATCGTTAAACGTTATTATAAGTAAGAAAGTGAGAAGAGGCCTTATGTCACAAGTGATTCAAGTAGAGAATATTTCTAAAAGTTTTGGAGATAAAAAAGCTTTAGAACAGATTAATTTTCATATCGATCAAGGAGAGATTTTCGGATTTTTAGGACCATCTGGGTCGGGAAAAACAACCTTAATTAATATCCTAACAGGCCAGCTTGACGCCGACAATGGTCAAAGTAAAATCCTCGGTAAAGCTTCAGATGCTATTAATGCTCAGGATTTGGCGAAAATTGGTCTGGTATCTGATACAAGTGGCTTTTATGAAAAGATGACTCTCTATAAAAACCTGCAGATATATGCGAAATTATACGATTTAAAAAATGAGCGGATAGATGAAGTTTTAGAGCAGGTTGGTTTGTTAGAAAGCAAAAATATTGTAGCAGAGAAACTTTCAACAGGTATGAAGCAGCGGATGTTTCTAGCTAGGGCTCTTTTAAATGATCCTGAAGTCTTATTCTTAGATGAGCCAACGAGTGGACTTGATCCTCGTACTTCCAAGGTGATCCATGAGCTTTTGCTTGAGCTGAAGAAAAAGGGAACAACCATTTTTCTGACGACACATGATATGTATGAAGCTAGTGCCCTTTGTGATCGACTGGCCCTGCTAAATAAGGGAGTATTAGTAGAGTATGGAAATCCGAAAGCTATTATTCAGAAATATAACGCAGCCAAGAAAGTTAAAATTAGCTATGAAAATGGAGAAATCGAGCAAATTTCCTTCTCTGATTTAGCTACAAAAGACCTAAAATTGGCCATTACAGTACATTCTTGCGAACCTACATTAGAAGAAATCTTTATTCAATTAACAGGAGAAAAATTAGATGTATAAAAAAATTAAAGCTCTCACATGGCTGCGTACTCAGATTTTATTGACAAACTCTTCTTTGCTTATTTCCGTCTTGCTGCCCTTTGGCCTCCTCTTTTTGTACAATATGATTTTAAATAAGAATGGCAATGCAGGTCAAGGACTATTGAAGATGATCCTGCCCATGACCTTTGCTATGAGTGGCGGCTACATGGTGTCTATTATGATGGCTGAAGACAAGGAAAAGCGCAATCTAAAAACCTTGATGCTGAGTGGAGTTCGTTCTGGCGAATACCTCCTATCCATGTTGGTTTATCCCTTCCTATTTACAGTCTTTGCCTTAATTTTTTTCCCATATTATTTGCATGTAGACCTGTCTGGCAAATGGCCTATCTATCTTTTGATCAATCTCTTCATTATTGTTATTATCCTTTTAATCAATCTTTTTATTGGTGGTATTTCCAAGACACAATCACAAGCTCAAGTTTATAGTTTATTTCCGCTGATGCTGATCAGTTTCTTACCTCTATTTGCCGGTTTTGATAAAACGATACAGCATATTTTGCGTTTTACTTTTATGAATCCATTTATCAACTTCTTTGAAACAGGAGACTACTCATTCAAAATTGAAGATTTCTCTAATTTGGTGATTTGGCTTCTTATTTTTATCAGTGCAAGCACCTATGTCTTGAGTAAAGGTCGAAAATGATGGAGGAGCTTTTATGAAATTAATCAAAAAAATCAACTTTATGGAAGAAAAGAAATATGTAATCGGTCTAAATGTAGCGGGGCTCTTGCTGATTTTTCCTTTCTCCATGCTTTTTGCAAAATTGACCCAGCTAATCTTCCGAGCCGATCATTATGATTTTTCGGGTCTAGATCTGGCCTACTTGTTAATTTTTACCTTTATACTTGTCATCATCCATGAGTACATCCACGCTTTCTTCTTCAAGTTTTTTGGTAAAGGGAAAGCCAAGGTTAAGTTTGGTTTTAAAAATGGGATGGCCTATGCGACTAGTCCAGGAACCTTCTACCATCGTAAGGACTTCTTGGTCATTGGTTTGGCTCCCTTTGTTTTGATTAGCTTGCTTCTGACCTTGTTGGCCATGCTGGGCTTGCTCAGTTCAACTCTCTACATGCCTTTAGCTAGTCTTCATGCAGCAGGCTGTGTTGGTGACTTTTACATCGCTTTGCTGTTGTTGGGGCAGACTGATGATATTCTGGTCGAGGATACTGAGGTCGGGATGAATTTGTACCAGAAAGAAGAGCCTAGTCAGGAATAGGAATCACTGGCATTAGATACTTCTTGTAAAATGTCTATAAATAGTAACATACTTGATAATTTAAAGATTTGGAGCAATGTTGATCTTGCCTAAATGGATGGCAGTGTGATACTAAGTTTAAATTTAAGACAAATGAAACCCGAAAGAGTAGAAGTTCTTTCGGGTTTTGTATATAAGAGAAAAATGATTAGACAAGTTCGTCAATAGAAGTGTAATCGAGGTTCAAGCCTTCTGCAACAGGTTGGCTAGTGATATGGCCATGATAGGTTGTGACACCTTCACGTAATCCAGCGTCGTCTGCAATAGCTTGTCTGAAGCCTTTGCCAGCCAACGCTTCGATATAAGGAAGGGTGACATTGGTCAGGGCGATGGTAGAAGTGCGAGCCACGGCACCAGGGATATTGGCTACTGCATAGTGGAGAACACCGTGTTTCTCATAAACTGGCTCATCGTGGGTTGTCACGCGGTCAGCAGTCTCGATAACGCCACCTTGGTCAACGGCCACGTCAACAATAACAGAGCCGGGGCGCATTTGCTTAACCATATCGTCAGTCACCAGTTTTGGTGCCTTAGCACCAGGAATAAGCACGGCTCCAATCACGACATCTGCTTCACGGACGCTTGCCTCAATGTTAAATGGATTGGACATGAGGGTTTGGATTTGGTTCCCAAAGACTTCCTCTAGCACTGAGAGACGTTTAGCACTGATATCTAAAATAGTCACTTGAGCACCAAGCCCAAGGGCGATGCGGGCAGCATGTGTCCCGACGACACCGCCACCGATGATGGTTACTTTTCCTTTTGGAACACCTGGTACACCACCAAGTAGGACACCAGAACCACCAGCTTGCTTAGTAAGGAAGTGGGCTCCGATTTGAACTGCCATACGACCTGCAACTTCACTCATAGGAACGAGGAGCGGTAGTTGTCCTTGATTGTCACGAACAGTTTCATAGGCAATTCCTGTTGTTTTGGCTTCTAACATAGCATCTGCTAATTCTGGAGCAGCAGCCATGTGCAAGTAGGTGAAGAGGAGCAAATCGTCGCGTAAGTAAGTATATTCAGAAGCTAATGGTTCTTTTACTTTCACGACCAACTCGGCAGCCCAGGCTTCGCCAGCAGTAGCGACAATCTCAGCACCTTGCTTTTGATAGTCAGCATCAGTAAAGCCTGAACCAAGACCAGCATTTGTTTCGATGAGGACGCGATGACCACGGCTAACTAAGCTATAAACACCAGCAGGAGTGAGGGCAACACGGTTTTCATTGTTCTTAATTTCTTTTGGGATTCCGATTAACATATAGGTTTACTCCATTTTCTAAATTCGGGTCTTTAAAATCAAACATCACAGAGAAACCCGATTATTGTGATGTTTTTATTTTATATAAAACTGTTTCGAAAATCAAGAAAAACTTTTGCTTTGATGAGCTTTTTTTGATAAGCTAGTAGGAAAATACTTGTAAATAGGGGAAGTGTGTATGGAATCAATCTTTTTAAAACTAGCCCAGTATCCAATAGTGGAGACAGAACGTTTAGTGCTTAGACCTGTAACTTTGGATGATGCGAAAGCTATGTTTGAGTATGCCTCAGACAGAGAAAATACACGCTACACTTTTTCAACTAATCAAAGCTTGGAAGAAACCAGGAATAACATTGCTCAGTTCTACTTGGCCAATCCCTTGGGACGGTGGGGTATTGAACTAAAAAGCAATGGTCAGTTTATCGGAACCATTGACTTGCACAAGATTGATACTGTTCTTAAGAAAGCAGCTATTGGCTACATTATCAATAAAAAGTATTGGAATCAAGGATTGACGACAGAAGCCAATCGTGCCGTGATTGAGCT
>ERZ773022.1773-NODE-1773-length-13815-cov-2.851308_pt1 | contig 13815 bp, 17 predicted proteins | sample MGYA00580839_ERZ773022 | MGnify/ENA primary metagenome ERZ773022 (study PRJEB29015, sample SAMEA2738020) | human oral metagenome | biome: human oral; feature: human-associated habitat; material: dental | place: China | collected 2044 ... | reverse complement strand
AACTCGGTTATCTTGCGCAGGAAGTTCAGCCGGTGGATCTCTTTCCACAGACTTCCCATGTGGAATGTCTCACGAAAATAGTCCGACGTGACCTTTTGTAAACCTACGACAAAGCCCCGCAGCCCGAAAGAGAGCTGCGGGGCTTTTCCTGTGTCAGAAATTCCAGACGATATCCAGTTCTCCCTTCGTTGGAAGAATGACAATCTCTTTGATAAGTTCCTGCAGGAGTTCTCTTTTCTCATCTATTTCCCCCGTCTCTATCACGGCATCAAAGGAGGAGAGGAGAGAAAGAGCCTTCTCCTCTGAGAGGCGCGTGTCTTCTTTCTGTACTTCCATATTGTTCAGAGTCGTCTGCAGGGCATCCCGTTCCGCTTGAAGCTTTTGCGTGCGCTGTCCGATCTCGTGAATGCTGATTGTACCGAGCTGGTAGAGATCCACAACGCGTGAGATTTGACGGTCGAGCTCATCGATGCGCTGCATGAGTGCCGTGCGATCCGCATCGGAGCGAGAGGGCCGCTTACGCTCTTGCGTGCGCAGCTTTTGAAAATACGCGTGGTCATGTGCGATACGCTCAATCTCTCCAATGATCCGCGCATCCAGATCAACGACGGCATAGGCGGGGTTCTTGCAGTTCGGGTCAATGACTTTGTTCCGGTTGGTTTTAGCTCTAGAATAGCAAAAATAGTATGGTCGATATTTTTTATTCGGTGCGTGTCCGGAATATGTGCCATTTGCGAAATAGGATGCTCCACAGTTGGCGCAGCGCATAAGTCCCGTGAGAAGATTTCTGGATTTAAAAGGGAAGGGCTTTGACGCCGCAATGCGTCGACGATCCGAAAGAAGCACCTGTGCTCGCTTGAAGGTCACCTCGTCAATGATCGGCTCATGCTCGCCCTCGTAGGTGTTCCCCTCCCATGAGATCATACCTAGGTAGAGCTTCATATCGAGCATCGAGCGAATGCCGGAGTGTCCGAGGGAGCGACCGTAACGCTCGTCAATAATGGCAGCAATGGCGTTGATCGGCGTTTTCTTGAGGAAGAGATCGAACACCTCGCGTACCATGACCGCCTCAATCGCATTCACGACAAGATGCCCGTCTACATAGTCATATCCATACGGACGATAGCCGCCTCCATGCCAAAGCCCCGCTTTTGCACGTTCCGCACGTCCCATTGTCACGCGCTCACGAATTTGCTCACGCTCCAACTGGGCAAAGACCGAGAGAATCCCAATCATCGCACGCCCGAACGAGGAGGACGTATCGAAATTCTCCTGCATAGACACGAAATCGACATTGTGCGAAAGAAAGACATCCTCGATCATGTAAAGCGTGTCTTTCTGCGAGCGGGACAGACGATCCAGCTTATAGACAAGCACACAGTCCACGTACCCCGCGTCAATGTCGGCAAAGAGCCGCTGCAGAGCAGGACGCTGTGTATTTGAGCCGGAAAAGCCGGCGTCCGTGTATACGTCGTAAATTGCCCAGCTCTTCGCTTTACAGTATGCCGTCAACCGCTCGGTCTGGGCTTCGATGGAGTAGCCCTCCTTTGCCTGCTCCTGCGTTGAGACTCGGATGTAGATTGCTACTTTTTGTGGCATAAGACCTCCTTGCTATAAAACTCATGTTCCTTTACAGCTTGCAATAAAGCGGCGAATCCGATTCAGTGGGTTCGCCGCCTTTTGTGACTGTTCGGTGATCCGCTTCCTTGTCTCGTTATCGGGACTCGGGAACTCATTCAAGATTAAGCTCACGATAAATTAGGATTGGGATAATAGTTCCGGTGCTCTCCGATGGGGAGAGCATCGTCGCCAGACCTTTCATTATCGTTGACAAATAACCAAGGATATTGTCGGATTCGATTGGTGTAATATCATTTTTATGATCTACTACTCCTAGAATTTTCCATCGATCCGGAAGATATTCACCATAGTTTAAGAAAATAGATTCTTCCATGTCAATAAGGTACTCTGATTTCAGATTTCCCGTCAGGAGAGAATCATCATCCAACCGAATTTCAAGGCCGATTCCTTTTGGTAAAAACGGGATGAGAGAATGAATGTTTTTATAAATGACATCCATTTCATCAATTTTGGACTGTAATTTTGGTAAACGGTTGCGCAGCTCTTTCAGGCACTCCTTTTCCTCTTTTGATTTATCCGACTTGCTTTTAAGTAAGGAAATCTCGCGCTCTATTTTCTGTTTTTCTTTTACATCCTCGTCAAACAAGGAAGCCATATCGCCGATGATAGGGATAACTTCGGCAAACATTTTGTAATTTTTGAGCGAAATAACGCCTTCCTTCACCTGCAAACTGGAAAATACATTTTGAGAGAAGTTTGACGTAGGGGAAAGTCCGAGCCGGTTGAGAAAGACTATAACCTCATCATGCAATGGCGTTTTGGTCATCTGTATGCTGCGCTTTATGCCTTCCGAGGTATTATCATCGGAACCGAGGTTTACAAAACCTTGAAAACCAATACTCCCCTTTGTAGATAAAATAGAGCCTTGCGATTTTTCTGTCGTGGTTGTGACAGCTTGCAGGGCTCCATTATTCAGTTGAGATTTAAGTGAGTTTAATCGGTAACTGTCCAAATAAAAAATGTCAATCAAGGCTTGTTCATCTCTTGTGTCTGTCGTCTGATTTTGCGTGGTGTTGTCCATCTGTTCCACTCCTCGTTAAACGTACTTATGTTTTCTTGCATTTGGGTGCGTATACGTCGCTGTTCCTGCCGAACCTCTTCGATATTCTTTTGAACCTGTTGTGGCAACAATTCCATCGACATCATCAACACCACCTTTCAAGACCATTATATATCTCTTTTGCCCCTTTGTATATATTGGATTGTCAGAGAGCATCAATATTTGTCATTTAGATTGGGAAACGCTTGAGATCCACAAACTCCTGTGGAACACCATAGGAAGCCGCAAGGTGATAGATGGAATACCCTTCATACTCATGCAGTAACTCATCCGGCAACAGCAGTTCAACAGCGAACGTGTTTGCCTGCATCTCGAATTTGTCCCGCGAAAACATGGTATAGCGTGTGAGTTTTGGGACGTTGAGATCAGCATGGAGAATGGAGTGTCCGAGTTCATGGGCGCAGACAAAACGCTGCATCTCCTCTGATAACTCGTCGTTCAAGATGATGTTCTGAAACCTGCGATAGCGAACATAAAATCCGAATGTCGTTTTCATCGGCTCGTACAGAATCCCAATGTTGCGCTCACGGGCAATGTCAAAAGGGTTGTTCGTGTTGTAACGAGCCGCGATCTCTATGGCAACTTCGCGCGGATTCATGGCTCAGTCCTCGCGCCTGTATTTCTTCGGCGTGAACTTCTTCTTTGCCATTCGCTTTGATAAGGTCATAGCGTGGAGAAGTGCCGCCTTCAGCATCTCTCGATCCTCTTCATCCTCTGGGTCATCGCTCATTGCCGCTGCTCCGTTGAGGGAATCGAGCATGTTTTCCAGATCACGCGCGATTTGACGCTCGTCTTTTGGTGTGAGGGCGGGGAGTCCGTCAGAGGGGCATGATGGGGGAGATTCAACACCAAGGAGATAGTCTGTAGAGACGTTAAAGATATCGGCCATCTTCTTGAGCATCGCAAAATCAGGAGAAGTTTGTTCACGTTCCCACCGACCCACTGCTTGCTGTGTGACAGATAGTTTTTTTGCTAGATCAGCCTGAGACATACCATGTTTTGCACGCAGAGTTTTTAGACTGTCTGATAACATTTTTACGCCTCCTTGTTCTAATTATACAACAGTTGGTTGTAAGAATAAATTATCATTTTTGTTGTTGACATTTAACAACAAAAATGATAGAATAAAGCAACAACAAAAAGTTGTTAAGAGAAAGGAGGGAACATAGTGAGAGATAAACTAATAGAGTACCGTGGAAGCCGAACCCAAGCATATATGGCTAAGAAATACGGCGTTACCCAGCAGGCTTGGAATAGGTGGGAAAAGGGAGATTGCAAGCCGAACGTCGTTATCATGCGTCAGATAGAGATTGACAGTGGTACTCCGATGGAAGTCCTTTTTTTTGATGTATTTGACAACAAAATGTTGTCAAAATAGAAACTCTTTACACCATAATTTTATCCAACCCCCGCCACAACGGACACCGCAAGGAGGAAGCCGTGAGCGGGACAGAGAGGAGGTGAGGAGATGGAGCGTTCTGAAAAAGTCGCCATGATGGAGACATTCACAGAGCTTACGCGTGACCTCATTCAGCTGATGAAGGAAGAGAAGGATATTCAAGCAATCAACCCCGACCTCATCCGTGAGATAAGGGAGAATGTCCGGGAAATATTAGATTTTTAGGGGGTCTTCACGGTCTCCATAATCTGCCTGTAGGCATCGCAGATTGTTTTGATTTTGTGGGCATTTGCTTCGTCGATTGCTTCGAGGTCACTATTTGGACTAGTGTTCTCGAATGTCAGAATCTCTTTGTTCAGAAGAGTTGTGAGGATTGTTGTTGTGGTTTCTTTGATGTCCATTGTAACTTCTCCCTTCATTCCCGGACATTCAAAGTCATTGTATCACGGCGGAGAGGGAGCAACAACAAGGAGGTGAGTTAATTGCTAAAAGAAGATTACGGCGAACTGGGAAACCAGTTAGTTCATGCAAAGACCAAAGAGGAGTTTGTTGCGATCGGAATGCAGCTGTGTCAAACGCCGGCATTCAAGAAAGAACAGGAGGATGTGCTCTCTAAGGAGTGGGAGCGTCGTCAAAACAAAGGGGGCACGAAGCACCGTCGAAAGAAACACCTTATACTTCCGACTACGAATATGATCCCAATAGAGATGATGCGTATAATAATATTCGTGAAGTGGATTGGGAGTATAAGGGAGAGTGGGAATCCCCCCTGCAGCTTCCAATGAAAACGCTGACTGATACTACTTCCTATCCGGACTATATAGAAAAACTGAGTTCTCTATTTGAAGATGTTTCTGTTGATGACATAGAAGATACGATAAGGAATTATCCATCATATACAAAGCAGGAGTTCTTAAACGATGTCTATATGTCGGAAAACGAATATACTCATCTGGTTGAAGTCTTGGAAACAAAGAAAAACATCATTCTTCAAGGAGCTCCCGGAGTAGGAAAAACGTATATTGCAAAACGATTGGCATATTCTATGATGGGAGAGAAGGATATTGAACGCGTTCGAATGGTTCAATTTCACCAGAGTTATTCCTATGAAGATTTTATTATGGGCTTCAGACCATCGTGTAGTGGCTTTGACTTAAAGAAGGGTACGTTCTATAATTTTTGCAAGGAAGCAGAAATAGATAGCGACAATCCGTATTTCTTTATCATTGATGAAATCAACAGAGGAAATCTTAGCAAGATTTTTGGTGAACTATTCATGTTGATTGAAAATAATAAAAGAGGGATTGCTCTGCAGTTGCTGTATACTGATGAGAAATTTGCAGTTCCACCAAATGTATATATTATTGGTATGATGAATACCGCAGACCGAAGTTTGGCGATGCTGGATTATGCTCTTAGACGAAGATTTGCATTCTTCGAGATCAAGCCTGGATTTCAGTCCGAACGCTTCCGTGCATATCGCATGACACTTAATAACGAGAAATTCAACAAACTGATAGAATGTATAGAGCTTCTAAACCAGATGATTACAGCAGATGAATCTCTCGGTGAAGGATTCTGTATTGGTCATAGTTATTTCTGCAATCTTGATATCGAACAAATAGACGATAAATCTTTGCATCGAATTGTGGAGTATGAGATCATTCCTCTTCTAAAAGAATATTACTTTGATGAACCTGAAAAGGCAAAAGATTGGAGTAATAATCTAAGGAGTGCTATTCAGTGATACCGATACAAAATGTCTATTATATGCTATCCTATGCCTTTCATATATTGCATGAGCAAGGTTATAAAAAATTGGCCACAGAGCAATTTGATAATACTGCTGAGCTTATGGCGGCAATACTGACCAAGGGAATCTCTATACAGGTCAAACGTAGTCTTGAAAAAGAATATCTCCCTACAACGGAATCGTTATCATCTCTTAGAGGCAGACTTGATATTACGCAATCGATTAAGATGCAGACTCTCTTGAAAAAACAGATGATTTGTTCTTATGATGAGTTCTCCATCAACACTATGATGAATCGTATCATCAAGTCAACAGCAGAACTATTAGTTAGATCGAATATTTCGACATCTAGTAAAAAAGACTTAATAAAGCTAATGGTCTATCTTTGTGATGTTGAGCCAATCGATTTGCATACGGTGAATTGGAACGTACAGTATAATCGGAACAATCAAACCTATCGAATGTTAATATCTATTTGCTATCTCATTGTCAAGGGATTACTTCACACAAACTCCGAAGGCAACATAAAGCTCATGGATTTCCTTGATGAACAGCGAACGTGTAGATTATATGAAAAATTTATTCTAGAATATTATCGCAAGGAACATACAGCACTAACAGCACGTTCATCACAAATACAGTGGCAGTTGGACGACGGTGCGAGTACAATGCTCCCGGTCATGCAAACAGATATTATGCTTTCATATGGTGAAAAAGTGTTGATTATAGATGCGAAATATTATGCACAAACAACATTGGAACGCTTCAGTCGACATGTGCTACATTCGAGTAATCTATATCAAATGTTTACCTATGTGAAAAACAAAGAGATAGAATTATCTTCTGCTCCTCATGAGGTTTCTGGAATGATTCTATATGCAAAAACTGATGAAGAAGTTTTGCCAAATAATACATATTGGATGAGCGGTAATAAGATTTCTGTAAAAGTACTGGATTTGAATTGTTGTTTTAGGGATATATCGAATCAACTCGATGAGATTGTAAGCGAGCACTTCGGTATATCAAGATAAACTCGAGCAAAATCAAGCATCAGAAGGAATACACATAATGACATATAATGACAACGTAATCGACATTCCCAGTCTCCAGTGGTACCCGGGGCGAATCTAAAAATAGGGGAGCAATCCATTATTTTTCAAAGACTTATGCCTTTTCTCGTCTCCCATTTTAGTGAAATGTCTCCCGTTCGTCTCCCAAATTTCAAGGGAGGCAAACGGGAGACAAGTGTTTTACAGTACATTCTTCACCTTGCCGGAGATGATCTGCACGGGCACATCCTGCATCTCGGGGCGATTCTCAATATAGTGGAGCGTCGTGTCATAGTCAGAGTGTCCGGCACGCGCCATGATGTCATTGGGTGCTGCCTGTGACTCGCCGAGCATGGTGAGATTCGTATGCCGCATACAGTGGAAATCGAAGTCATGAACGCCAAGCTCGCGGATCCGCTTGCACTGATATCCCAAGGTTGTCGGCTTGATATACTTCCCGTTCGGCTGCGTGCAGATAATATCGATGCGCGGCCCTGGGGCAGGATAGCCCTTCTCCAAGGACACAATCTTTTTGATGTCCCGTCCTTGATAGTCTTTTGCCGGGACAATGTAGTTGTAAAAATAATCTTCCCCATAATAGAGTTCATTCTTTGCCTGCTGTCGCTTCCAACGCTGCAGGATGGGGAGAATGACCTGTGCATCGAAGGAAAGCGTCCGACGGCTGCTCTCGGTCTTGAGATCGCAGACATAATGCAGGCCGACCTTTCCGCGCATGGCAAGCCGCTGTATCTGCTGCGTGATGGAAAGCGTCATGCGCTGCATATCGCAATTATCCCATGAGAGACAGAGCGCCTCACCGATGCGCGTGCCGAAATAGAGACCAATGACAAGCGGCATGTGGAATGTCGAGCCGAACGGGTGTCGCTGAAAGATCAATGCAAGCTCGCTGTCCTCAATGCGGCGACGCGGCTGTCGATGACTGAGCGGGGCAAACTCTTTGCCCGGCACCTTGATAAGGCGTGCAGGATTCTCCCGCAGCAGCTCCATCGGATAGATCGCATAGTCGAGTGCCGTGGAGATGTTGCTGAGGATCCGCGCGACGGTCTCATAGGCATAGCCATCCTTGCGCTTCTGTTGGACGAACCGATCAATGATGGCGGGGGAGAGGGAGGAGAGACGATACTCACCGAGTGCAGGCTTTATATGCAGGCGAATGTTCTTCTCTCGTAGTTCCAATGTGTTGTTTCGTGCATACAATCGCGTTCGTTCATACCAAATATCGAGATAGTCGGCAAAACTGATGCTGGCATCGTTCTTCTTTGCACCGCCGCCGATGTAGGCATTGTATGCCTCAACTCCAGCCATTCGTGCATCCTGCTCTGTGGCATATCCGCCGCCTTCGCCGCGCCGACGTTTGCCGTCAACCTTTGCCTTCTCGAAATAGTATGCCCACGATGCTCCGCGTTGCTTTACGCGAACGTGATCGAGTGGGTTATTTGATTTTTTTGACATGATAAAAGCCTCCTATGTTGAAAATTGGAGGCTAATCCCATATAATAGATATTGGCGTAGATGTGATTAGCCTCACATTTATACTTGGCCGTCCGGAGGTGGTGCTCCGGGCGGTTTTTATCTTAATCTATAATTATCTATCATTATCCGTGTAAATCTGATATAATAAGGACAATCAGAGGAGGTGGACACAATGCGAGATTTTCATAAATTCATTGAGAAGAATCGCCGTGAGATGTATGCGGTAGCATATAGCAACTGCAAGCACGATGAGGAAGGGCATTGTATCTTCCCGAAGGATGACCCTTGGATGAATGATACGGTGTGGGACACGGACCAGCACGAGGACAATCATCAGGGGGGTCGCTACATTGCAGCAGCAAATTAAGGAGCGAGAAGTATGGTCTGCGTGGGTTCGGTACGAAGATCGCCCGGATGAAGGGAAGTACCGCCCTGTCTTGGTTATTGATGTTGATGGCGACAAGGCTGTTGTGATGTCCGTTCCATTCACATCAACAGAACCACGAGACGAATACGACATTGAGGTGTTTGATTGGACAGAGATCCCCTTAGATCATATTTCGACTGCGCGGATCAGCAAGACAATCGTCATTCCCGTATCTGATTTTCTGAAGAAACTCGGAAAAGTATCAGATGACGATTGGGATAATATCACTAATCTACTCATGCAATACATGGGGCATTACGGAATCGAATAAACACGTCGATACCTTCGACCGCCGGGAGTAACTCTGGGCGGTCTTTTATGTGGGAAGAAAACACAATATTTTCCCTCTTGATTGTTCAATTAGGAAAAAAGAGCCGATTTTTCCCAGTTGGTTGATGTTCTGAACTATGCTATACTGGATGCGTTTCCGCCCCTACACATGGCAATGGGAGGGGGTGTGCGTATGAGTGTTATCGCGTTTCTTCTCTCCATCATGGCGGGTGTAATCGCCAACTACATCTGCAAATGGCTCGATGAGAGAGACTGACGGCGACGAGCCTAGGTGTTAGTCCCTGCCTGCACAATGGGAACAGAAAAGCCCCCGAGCTGCTATCTCGGGGGCTTTTCGTGTGCTTAAGTGCTATCGCGTTTGCCATAGATAGTATAACACAAGTCCCCAATGAGATGCAAGCTATGAAAATGTCTCGATGCGTCTGCGTTCCTCCGCCTGCAGTTCCTCAGCAAATGCTGCGAACCCCTGCAAATCCTTTGTGTTGAGGTAGTTGATGTACTCCTTGCGCCGCTCCACGGGAATCACAATCGGCGTCATGCCGGCGAGGAAACAGCTGTACACCATCAGCGCGCGACCGACGCGTCCGTTGCCGTCCGGGAACGGATGAATATGCTCGAATGCGATGTGCTGGCGGCAGATGGCAAGCACCTTATCCGAATCGGATGCAGCGGCATCCACCTGCGCAGCGAGGTTGTCGATCCAGTCTGTCAGCGCAGAAGGAACGAGGTAGGGCGGTGTCGGTGTGAAGTCTGCGCCAATGATCATATTCGGGCGCTTCTTGAACTGCCCTGGCATGCCCCCAATTGCATCTTTGCACAGGATTGCGTGCACCTCGCGGATCAGAGAGAGGGAGAGCGGTGTGCCAGATGTCGACTGCTCGACAAGAAACGTCATGAACGCCTTATAGTTCAGTACCTCGTTCAGCTCGCGCATATCCATCGCACGCGGGATATAGCCGTCAACGAGCACACTCTTTGTCTCGCCCTGGGTCAGCGTATTCCCCTCGATCGCGGTGGAGTGATGCGCCATCCGCACCATGAGATCACTGAGATAGTCTGATGGATACGTCATCGTGGGGCTCCTTTCTACCGCAAGCTATACTGCCATAGGGGATTTTTCAAAGAAAACTTTATCATAAGATTCGACGATGGTTTCAGGGCTGTGCAGGAATAACTCTTGCTCATCCCTTTTTTTATTGGCCACGTATCGCAGACTATACCACATAGGCGGCATATCTTGATAAATCTCTTGAATCCGATGATGATTGTCGTAGGTGAGGATCCACTTGAATGCATTCATGAGATGAATTGCATCAGATAAGGCCACATGCCCCTCGTCGTCGAAAGCATTCTTGTAGAGCTTTTTTCCTTGCTGATAATACGGTGGATCAAAGAACACAAATAGTCGCTCTTGATCTTGATGTACCAATACGGTACGGATAAAATCTGCGGCATCCATGTGATAAAGTTGTATGTGTTCGCGTGCTGCTGCAATATCCAGAATCTTTTTTTTCAAAGATTCTTTGTTATAACGGCAGTCAAGCTTATATGTTCCTTTTTGTGTAAGACCGCCGATTGGACCACCCGTAATAATGCCAGACATATTCGTGCGATTTAAAAAAAATGTCGCAAAGGCAAGCTCTATACTATACTCACCTGTAGCTCTCAACGCCTCATAAATACGACGTTGCTCATGCCATACATCCATATTGATAGGCGTATCATAAATTTTTTGCAATAGACGTTCTGTGTTATTGAGAATGGCATACCAAATAGAATAGATACATACATCAAAGTCATTCAAAATGATGGAGTCAACCTTATGACCGAGTAGAAGGTCAATAGCAACTCCGGCACCACCACAAAATGGTTCACAGTAGATGGGGGAGACCATATTGTTAATTTCAATTGTGTGCTGCACAAATTTTGTCAGCTGTGTTTTTCCGCCTGGGTATCGCAAAGGTGTACGTGTCTGTGGCATACTAAGACCTCCTTTCATTCCATCATAGCAGAAAAGTTAAATGTTGGCCATCCCAAAATCATGATCTTCGCATGGCTTTGATGTTTGTCAATTTGTTCTGAAATTCTGCTATGAATGTCTCTATTTCGTTTTTGTTGTTCTCTTTCCAAAAAGATATGACGTTCAGTTCCATGAGAAACTCGCTATTGTCCCTAAACCAGGCTTTATATTTTTTACGGCCTATATCAAGCTTGGCATATTTCGGCGAAAAGGGACCATAATCTTCAAGAGTTCGTTTGTTAATCACAGATCCATTGAGCAATTCGTGTTCTGGGGGTAAGTCTTTAAGGAATGAATATATGATACCTTCTGGGGAACTGTTTCCGGGTAATATCAAAAGATTGTACTCATTGTAGTCTTTTTTATCAAAGTCACCATCTACTACAATCAATGACTTTATCAGAGCGGGAAATGTTTGCTTATTGAACTTCGCTATTTCCCCGCATCCCCACGTCATCTCCGGCATAGAAATTTGACGAGTTATCCGCTCTGGCAAAATCTCCTCCAAAAACCAGCGTGTTTCCTTATCTTCTGTTAGAACTAAGACTGGGGAACGAGATAATGTAGCAGGATCAACAACAAGCATATCGTTTCGTATCATTGGAAGTAGAGGTGCATCTTTGACCGATAGGACATTGTTTTGCGTTGTAATATATACCACAGTGCTATCTTTATACCGCAACTCATCATCTGTCTTATAAAAGTGTTCCAGCATAGACAGACTGTGTGTGGTAAAAACAATTTGCAGGTCTAACTCCATCGACTCCCTGTACAACAAATCCAAGAGACGGACTTGCGCTGCTGGGTGGAGCGTAGCATCCAGTTCATCAATGAGAAGAATTCCTCCATGCCAAACGACATTTGCCTCGTCCTGTTGTTGTTTCAACTTTTTGAATGAGAGTATGGCCAAAAGAATCTGTCCCAGATTATCCTGTCCTGACGAGTTGCAGAGACCGTTGTATGTGTCGCTCTCTACACCGGCAAAGATCTTTTGCTTTAAATCTGGATGCAGACGTGGGTCCACACCTGTTATATCTGCCTGACTTAGAATATGCTTGTAAGAATCTATCAGCCAAGCTTTATCATCTGGATGGGACGCAAAATATGACGTAATAGCGGGCACTGATTTCAGAGCAGCAGCATCGCTGCATTCGCCTAAAGGATACAGTCTACTTAGTCCAAGATAAATAACAGGGTAACCGAGTTTTCCTTCTTGGTCATGGTGCTTTGGGATAAGACGAAAACGCCTGTTGTTATCCTGCCAAGTTGTACGAAATGGAACAGGAAATTCTTCTGCCGGGGTAGCGGTATCCGCAAAAAGAATCTCTATGGCTTTTTCGCACTTCGGATCATGGACAAAAGATGCCTTGATAATCTCTCGAAACTCACCGCGAAAGTTTGGCTTGATAAGAGGGGCCGCCTTTTTAAACTCACAGCTGTTCGCCAGCACTGCGAGAAGCGTTGATTTTCCTGTCGCATTATGCCCCGCAATAACAGTCAATCTTCTTGCGATGGGGATTTCTTTATCCTCAAATTGACGAAAATTATACAAAATGATTTTATTTATTCCACTAACGAGTATAGAGGGATTCACTCGACGTGGCTTCTTTAGCAATTCGCGAGCAAAGAAATATACAGAATCCAGTGGAGCCTGAATACTAATTTTATAATATGGAGAATATGAAATGATCTCGACTTCGGGACTGGTAAGTGGATAGCCCGGTAAATTTTTTGTCGCAAGCTTGTGTGCCTTTTTTAAGTAGAAACCAACTCCGCCGTTCTTTTCCAAATTATCCGAAATCTGTTTGCTTGCATTGGCTGAAAAACTCAAGTTCATCTTTGAAGGCTCATTGAGAATAGCAGTGTAGTCAGAGAGTTCAACTCCTATTTTTGACAGATTTTTTTCTAATTCTATGACATCTGGATTGATCGAATCAACCGGCATGATGAAGGCCCCCTAAAATATAATTATGAATTTACTCTATTACAAAGTTGTAAATTTACAACAATTTCATCTCAACAAACTCCTCTGGCACACCGACAGATCGTGCGAGTTGGTACACAGTACAATCAGGATGCGCTCGCAGCAGATCGTCAGGGAGAAGAAGCTCGACGGCGAAGGTGTTCGCCTGACGTTCAAATCGGCTGTGCGGGTTGAATGTCTTTGTGTCCATGAAAACCGTGTTTAAGTCTCGGTGTAGCTGCATGTGCCCGAGTTCGTGCGCGAGGACAAAACGTGCGGTGTCCTCATCCAAGTCCTCAGAGAGATAGATGATATGATTGCGCTTGTGGTATTGGTAAAATCCGTTGAGGTCGATCAGTGTGCAGTAGATCAGGATCACATCGAGTGCCCGCGCGATGGTAAAAGGATTGTTTGAGTTGCATCGCCTCATGAGTTTGATTGCACATTCCCTTGGACTCATGGCTTAATCCTCGTGACGATATTTCTTCGGCGTATATTTTGCCTTGTTGCGCTTCTTCGCCATCTCCATCCCGATCTGCATCGCGTCAAGGATGGATTGGATGCTCTCGGGGCTTGCGGGGTGTCCGTCAAACATCAGCCCCTCCTCCTGCATGAGCTTTTCCTTCATATCGTCCATCATGCGGGTGATCTCACGCTCGTCTTTTGGCGTGAGGTCGGGCAGATCGCCCGAGGCGGGGGCGGGGGATTGCTCCATTGG